>OOAZ01001785.1_pt1 | contig 13182 bp, 7 predicted proteins | sample 1671221 | NCBI WGS metagenome assembly OOAZ01 (sample SAMN06348134, study PRJEB24527) | human gut metagenome | biome: human gut; feature: ankylosing spondylitis patient; material: feces | host: Homo sapiens | place: China | collected 2015-10
TCTACGCCGCTGATCACGTTCTTTCCGGCCGCCTTTGTTTCTTCCATCTTCTTATCCAGCAAACGGATACCGGTTTCCAACGTACGCAGGAAAGATTCTTCTTCTTCCTTGATCACCTTCTCGATCAACGTCTTCTGCGCGATCAGTTCGGGATAGGCGTCTCCCATTGTTTCGATCAGTACGGGCAACAACTTATACATGAAGGATTCTTTGCGATTCAGGAACGTATAGCCGTAACGGACGGCACGACGCAGGATTCGACGGATGACATAACCTGCCTTTGCATTGGAAGGCAACTGCCCGTCCGTAATCGCGAAAGCGATCGTACGGATATGGTCGGCGATTACACGCATGGCCACGTCCTGTTGTTTGTCCTTGCCATAAGCAGTACCCGCCATATCGGCAATCACTTTGATGATCGGCTGGAATACGTCCGTATCGTAGTTGGATGTCTTACCCTGTAAAGCCATGCAGAGACGTTCGAATCCCATACCGGTATCGATCACACGGGCAGGCAGCGGTTCGAGCGAGCCGTCGGCCTTGCGGTTATATTGCATGAACACCAGGTTCCAGATTTCGATCACCTGCGGATGGTCTTTGTTCACCATGTCCTGGCCGGGGATAGCGGCACGTTCTTCTTCCGGACGGAGGTCGATATGGATTTCAGAACAAGGACCGCAAGGCCCCGTATCACCCATTTCCCAAAAGTTATCGTGTTTGTTGCCATTGATGATATGAGCTTTTGGCAGGAACTTCTCCCAGTAGCCGGCAGCCTCGTCATCACGCGAAAGGCCTTCGGCAGGACTTCCTTCGAACACGGTGGCATACAAACGTTCGGGATTCAGTTTCAACACTTCAACCAGGTATTCCCATGCCCAGTTGATCGCCTCCTGTTTGAAATAGTCGCCGAACGACCAGTTTCCCAACATTTCGAACATGGTGTGGTGATACGTATCGTGTCCGACCTCTTCCAGGTCGTTATGCTTTCCACTCACACGAAGACACTTTTGTGAATCCGCGACACGTGGATATTTACGGGGTACGTTCCCCAGGATTATATCTTTGAACTGGTTCATACCTGCATTGGTAAACATCAATGTAGGGTCGCCCTTCACAACCATCGGAGCAGAAGGCACAATCTGGTGCTGCTTGGAAGCGAAGAAGTCTTTAAATGATTCACGGATTTCTTTTGCTGTCAACATAATCTATTCTATATAGTCTCGTTAATATTCTGAAAAACAATTTGCAAAAGTACAGCAAATTATTATTTTTGCACGTATCCAAGCAAGAAAATATTTGATGAAACTATTTAAAAGCAGAAAAACATATTACTTATATAACCCCAACACGCTCAGTTACGAGCGCGTTTACCCCTCCGCCAAAGACCGTTTTTTCGGTGTGCTCCGCCACCTGAGCATCGGTATCGTGATCGGCGTAGGCATCTTCTTTATCTTTTCCCGCACGTTCGACTCGCCGGTCGAATCGCTTTTAAAGAAGGAGAACAAGCTGTTGCAGACACAATACGAAGTGCTTTCGTTGCGCCTGAACAATGCGCTGGAAGTCTTGGATGACATACAGCAACGCGACGAGAACTTATACCGGGCGATCTTCCAGGCGGAATCGATCCCCGAATCCGTCCGCAAGTCCGGTTTCGGCGGGACCAACCGGTATGAACACCTGATGAACCTGTCCAACCCCGAACTGGTCGTCTCGACCACCAGGAAGATGGACATGCTGAGCAAACAGCTCTATGTCCAATCCAACTCACTGGAGGAGCTGATCACATTGGGCAAGAACCAGGAAGAACGAAGCAAATGTATTCCCGCCATACAGCCGATTGCCAATAAGGACCTGAAACGTACGGCATCCGGCTACGGTGTGCGTATCGACCCGATCTACCGTACTCCCCGCTTTCACTCAGGCATGGACTTTTCTGCCAAAGTGGGCACGGAAGTCTATGCAACCGGCGACGGAGTCGTTACCTTTGCCGCCTGGAAACAGGGATATGGAAACTGCCTGATGATCAATCACGGGCACGGATTCCAGACGCTTTACGGCCACATGAGCAAGTTCCGGGCGCGTGTCGGACAGAAAGTAAAGCGCGGAGAAGTGATCGGGGAAGTGGGAAATACAGGGAAATCCACCGGCCCGCACCTTCACTACGAGGTGATTGTCCGTGGCAAACACGACAACCCGTCCAAATACTACTACATGGACCTGACTCCGGAAGAATACGACCGTATGATACAGATTGCCGAAAATCACGGCCAGGTAATGGATTAAACATTGTTTAATACGATGGCATTAAATAAAGATAAAAATCTAAAGCTCTATTTCTCCATCAGCGAGGTGGCGCAGATGTTCGACGTCAACGAGTCTACCCTGCGCTTCTGGGAAAAGGAATTCGACCAAATACGTCCACGCAAGACAGGCAAAGGAACCCGCTCCTATCGGCAGGAAGACATCGACGCGATACGCTTGGTCTACCACTTGGTGAAAGAAAGAGGGATGACACTGGCGGGCGCCCGGCAAAAGCTGAAAGAGAACCCGGAGACAACGATACGCCACGAAGAGATCGTAAACAGGTTGAAACAGATCAAGGAAGAATTGCTTGCCATGAAGGAAGCATTCGAAGCGTTGGAAGCATCCAAATAGCCCTTACACCATAAAAACGACTTTAAAGAATTAGCTTGTTACGCCGGAAAATCGTACCTTCGCAGCAATTTAATAAAAACAAGAAACATGGAAATTACGGGAAGAATCATCGCCGTACTGCCGGTTCAAGGCGGTATCAGCAAAAACGGAAACGAGTGGAAAAAACAGGAATATGTCCTGGAAACACATGACCAATACCCTAAGAAAGTATGCTTCCAGATTTTCGGTGCAGACCGCATCGACCAGGCAGCCATACAGCCCGGAGAAGAACTTACAGTATTTTTTGACATAGACAGCCGTGAATATCAGGGACGTTGGTTCACAAATATCAATGCATGGAAAGTGGAACGCCCGATGGCCGCCGCTCCCCAGTCGGCACCGGGAGCCATGACTCCTGAAAACGTAGTGCCGGCATCCGCACCTGCAGCATCTGCTGTTCCTGATTTCGGTCCGGCCAATCCGATTGACGATCTGCCATTCTAATAAACAAAAAGATCCTATCCTTTTGCGCAAAAGGATAGGATCTTTTTTACCGAAAGCTATACCTTTTAGGGCAAAAGGATATGGCTTTTTCGACTTAGTCCGCTACACGAGCCACAGACTGGATATTCTTTATCTTGGAAAGGACTACGCACATCCGCTGGATATCCTCCACATCGTGTACTTTCATCTTCACCTTTCCTTCGAACACTCCGTCTTTCGCCTCAATCAGCAGGCGGATGATATTGACATTGAAGTCATCGGATATCGTGCGGGTGATCGTGTTCAACACGCCAATCGAGTCGATACCCTTAATCTCAAGTGTCGCCTCGAACGAGGAATGATGGCTGCTCCATTCCGTATTCAGGATGCGTTCGCCAAAGCTGCTTTTCAGGCGCATGGCGATCGGACAGGAACGTTTGTGGACTACCACGTTGCCGTCATCATTGATAAAGCCCAACGACTCGTCGCCGGGAATCGGTTTACAGCAATCGGCAATGACGTAATTGCGTTCGAAAGCTTCCTCCTTCAGGATATAAGGCTTCTTCTTGTCATATTTCGGTTTTTCTTTCGGTTGTTCCTCTTCCTCTTTCTTCCCGGTAGTCGCTTTCGTTGCTACCCGGAGCGCCTGTTTGACGTACTTAAAGAGAACATTGTCAGTTTTCTCTTTCAGCAATTTGTGGATATTTTCCGGCAGGATCACATCCCCTTTCTCTACTGCATAGTAGAATTCTTCGCGTTTAGAGAAACCGAAATACATACATAGTTTGTCGATATTGGATGTATTTGCCTCCAAATTATTGCGTTTGAAAGCATCGATCACCTTAATTTCTCCTTCTTTTGCTGCCTCTTTACGAATCCTTTTCAGGTAAGCGTCAATCCTGGCACGTGCCCTTGCTGTCGTGACGAAATTCAACCACTCCGGTTGCGGGTTCTGCGAACGGGAGGTCAGGATTTCTACCTGGTCGCCACTTGCCAACTGATGGCTGAGCGGAACCAAACGATGGTTGACTTTCGCACCGATACACTTGTTCCCGATATCCGAGTGAAGGGCATATCCGAAGTCCAGGGCAGTAGCCCCCTGGGGCAACGTCTTGATGTCGCCTTTCGGGGTAAAGACAAATATCTCGGAGGTAAAGAGATTCAGCTTGATCGTATCAAGAAAGTCCAAAGCGTTCGGGTCCGGGCTTTCCAGTATCTCGGTAATGGTCTGCAACCATTTGTCGAGCTCCGTATCTTCTTCTATGTTATGCTCCTTATACTTCCAATGGGCGGCAAAGCCTTTCTCGGCAATCTCGTCCATACGGCGGCTACGGATCTGTATTTCCACCCATTGCCCGTCAGGTCCCATCACGGTCAGGTGCAACGCCTGATAACCGTTGGCTTTCGGACGGCTCACCCAATCGCGGATACGGTCCGGCCGGATGCGGTAGATATCCGTGATAGCGGAATAGATATCCCAACATTGGTTCTTCTCATCCACACCCGGCAGCGGGTCGAAGATGATGCGGACGGCATATATATCGTAGATGTCTTCAAAACTGACGCCTTTGCTCTCCATCTTGTTCCAGATGGAATAGGCGGATTTCACACGGGCACGCATTTCATAGTTGAGCCCCATCTCCTTCAATTTCCTGTCCACTGGCACGGCAAAATGCTCGAACAAAGTGTTACGGGCTGCTTCCGTAGATTTCAATTTCAGATTGATAAAGGCATATTCCTGCGGATGCTCATACTTAAAGCTCAGGTCTTCCAGCTCTGTCTTGATGGTGAAAAGCCCCAGACGGTGTGCTAAAGGGGCATAAAGCGTCTCACCGGCTATCTTGAACTGCTTCGCGGGCAACATGGAACCCAAAGTACGCATGTTGTGGAGACGGTCGGCTATCTTGATCAGGATCACCCGGATATCGTCACTCATCGTCAGCAACAGCTTACGGAAATTCTCTGCCTGTGCCGATGCCTGTTCGCCGAAGATACCGCCGGAGATCTTCGTCAGGCCGTCCACGATCTGGGCGATCTTCTCGCCAAACATGTCCTTAATATCCTCGACCGTATATTCGGTATCCTCCACCACGTCGTGCAACAAAGCCGAACAGATGGAAGTGGAACCCAGTCCCATCTCGCGGCAAACAATACGCGCCACGGCAATCGGGTGCATGATGTAAGGCTCGCCCGAACGACGCTTCACGCCGGCATGTGCCTGATTGGCAAAATTGAACGCCTTGGTTATGCGTTCTACCTTACGCCGGTGATTTGAATTAAGGTAATCCTGCAACAGCGCGTTAAAGCCGTCCTGAATCATCTGCTCGTCGGCCGAGAGGGCGGGTTTCGCCTCTTGGTCGGGCTGCATGCCTGCTGTGTCTTTTGTATCATTTATGTCGCTCATATCGAATGCCCTTCCGTTTTTTAACGTGTATGTAGGCAAATATATATAAATATTTGCTTATATATCCCCGAATGCGGCAGAAAAAGTCAAAGACCTGGCCCGGCCGGATATCGGCACTGGTCAACCCGTTGGCCCTCTGCAAGTCGTCTGTGGAAACTCCCGGATACTTCTTGGCAATGGAATAAAGGGAATCGCCGGACTGTACTTTATAAGTCAAACTTTTGCCTGAAACGCGGGCTGTCTGGTTGCTCTTGGTAACGACAGGGGTTGCTTTCTGTCCCGCTTTGACAGCCCCATCCTTTTCGGTCTTCTTTGTCTTGGCGGAAGCAAATGCGACACCTCCGTTATCGACATGCAGACGCAAACGGCGACCTTTGGCAACACGGTTGGAACCGAGTCCGTTCCACTTACGGATATCCTTCGGAGTAACGCCGTAGCGGTTCGCGATGGTATAGATATTCTCACCGGGGGCTACCACATGGGTAATTTTCTCAAGCGTAAGATTCTTCGATCCGTCGGCGGCATTGACCGGTATGCAGTTGGCCAGCAACTCCTCTACACGATGCGTATAGACCGAATCTTCCTTGTCGACAAACGCATAAGTCTGCGATGCCGGAAGTTTCAATACGGAAGGTTCCGTATTTCCCGGAATGATATCCCGTTTATATTGCGGGTTGAGCGCACGGAGCTGCTCGATGTCGATCCCCAGCACATCGGAAACCTGTTGCAGGTGAAGCATGCTGTTCACCATAACCGTATCGGTCGCCAACGGCAGACTGGTCTGCATCGGGCAAATATTATGATCGCAATAGTAATTCATGATATAATTGGCTGCGATAAACAGCGGTACATACGAACGGGTTTCACGAGGCAAGTAGCGGAAGATCTCCCAAAAATCGGTCTTTCCTCCGGAACGGCGAATCGCCTTGTTCACATTGCCCGGACCACAGTTATAGGAAGCCAGCACCAGGTTCCAGTCGCCATAGATGGCGTACATATCTTCAAAATACTTACAGGCCGCCTCTGTCGCCTTCTCCGGATCACGCCGTTCATCCAACAGGCTGTTGATCTCCAAACCATATATCTTGCCGGTCGGAAGCATGAATTGCCATAACCCGCAAGCCCCCACACGCGAAAGGGCAACCGGATTCAGGGCACTTTCGACGACAGCCAGATACTTCAGTTCCAAAGGCAGATTATGCTTGTCGAGCACCTGTTCGATAATGGGGAAATAGAAATCCGCCATACCCAACATATAGCGTACCAGGTCACGCTTGCGTCCGGCATACAGGTCGATACAATCCCTCACCACCTCGTTGTAAGGCAAACGGATCACACTCGGCAGACGTTCCAAGCGTTCTTCGTAGACCGAATCGGGAAAATAGACATTCTCCGCATCATCGTGACAATACTCATCCACTTTCGAAAAATATTGCACATGCCAGGAATGGAGCAAACTATCCACGTTTGCATCGAGACTTTCAGGTATCAAGCCCACTACGTCAGAGAGCGAGTCTGCCGATAATGTCGAATGCTGCGGTTCGCCGAATATAGGGTCTTGTGCGCGGGAGACCTGCATCAGGCTGAACAGGCAGAATAGAATAAGTAGGTTTTTATTCATGATGTCAGAACTTAAAACTGCAATTCAATCCATACGAGCCCGGCGTATAGCGGGTCTTCGGGGTTACCTCCGGCGACCAGTGCAGACTCAGGTCCGGAGAAATGTCAAAGTCAAACAGTTGGGCATCCACATACGCATCGATAATACTGATCGCATATACCCCGACCGTAATGATAATGCTCAAATCCCTGTAACGGCGGAAATAATCTTTCCGGCGCTTCAGGTTTTCCTGGAACTGTGCATTCGAGACATAGGTGCTCTCCTCACCGTTTCTGACAAAGATCGTCCAACTCTCCTGCCAAGGTCCCTCATACTTTTGTCCATCCTTCTCTGCCGCCAATACCTTTTGGTAATCCTCCATGATATCGAAGTAGGCAGTCGAATAGTCCTTATAATTCTTATTGTTCCAAGTGATGGCATACATACAGCCCATAAAGGCCCCATATACCAACGGGAGCTTCCAATACTTCCTGTTATATATCTGTCCCAGACCCGGCACCAAGGCATACAGCAACGCTTTGTTAGGATCGGGTTTGAACTCCTTCAGCTTCACCTTCGGTTGGGGAAGCGAGTCGGCAGCCGAAAGCACAGCCTTCACTGTCGAATCGGCCTTGGCCGTTTCTCCGGGAACCACAGCCGTTACGGTCGAATCGGAAGATATCACCGTATCCTGCTTTGCCATTATCGTCCTCTGCGCATGGCCGGTCCATACCGAACCGCACAGGAGGGCTATTATCCACAAAATTGCTTTCCAGTTTCTCATTTCAACTTATCCAACAAGCCGATCAGTTTTTCCAATTCATCTTCAGATGCAAAGGGGATCGTTATTTTACCTTTTCCTTTTTCGTTGCATACCAATTGGACCTTTGTATTAAAGAAACTGGACAGATGGTCCTTCAACAAGTTGAACTCCTCGGGAAGTTTCGGTTTCCGCTGGGCAGGCTTTTCCTTCCTGGCCTGTTCGAGAGCCGCCGCATCCACTCCGCCACGTACTATTTCTTCGACGTTACGGACAGACAGTCCATCCGCCAATATCTGTTCGTAAAGAGCCAACTGCACTTCCGGGTCCTCGACAGGAAGCAGTGCACGTGCGTGCCCCATATCGATCTTCTTATCCTTCAGCCCCACCTGTATCTCGGCTGGGAGCTTCAAAAGGCGGAGATAATTGGCAATCGTCGCCCGCTTCTTGCCGACACGCTCGCTCAGCTTTTCCTGCGTCAGGCCGTAACTGTCGATCAGCTTCTGGTAAGCCAGGGCTATTTCTATCGAGTTCAGATCTTCGCGCTGGATATTCTCGATCAGAGCCATCTCGACGACATTCTCGTCTGCTGCGGTTTTGATATAGGCGGGGATACGTTCCAAGCCAGCCATCAGGGAAGCGCGATACCGACGTTCGCCGGAGATAATCATATATTTATCCGTTCCCGTTTCTTTCAACGTAATCGGCTGAATAACACCTAACGAACGGATAGAAACGGCCAGTTCCTCAAGCGTCTCTTCTTCAAAAACAGAACGGGGTTGATCCGGATTGGGCTGAATCTTACTCAGCTCTATTTCACTAATAGACGACGAACCGCCCGTTTTCAGGTCATCCATCGTTATCAAAGCATCCAATCCGCGGCCAAGAGCCGATCTTTTCATTACCATAAACTTTCGAATTTATGATTTATGATGTATGATGTATGATTTGAAAAGACAAACAAATCATACATCATACATCATAAATCTATTTGTTTTTATCTATCAGCTCTTGTGCAAGCTGCATGTGATTCAAAGCTCCCTTCGACTCGGCATCGTAAAGCAGCACGGGTTTGCCGTAGCTGGAAGCTTCGCTTAATTTGACATTACGCTGAATAACGGTCGTGAAAACCAGGTCCCGGAACGGACGTTTCACTTCTTCGTATATCTGGTTGGCCAGACGGAGACGCGAATCATACATGGTCAGCAGGAAGCCTTCGATTTCCAAAGCGGGATTCAGCTTCGATTTGATAATCTTTATCGTATTCAACAGTTTACTAATACCTTCCAACGCAAAATACTCACATTGCACGGGTATCATCACCGAATCGGCTGCCGTCAAGGCATTGACCGTGATCAATCCCAAAGAGGGAGAACAGTCGATCAGGATATAATCGTACCGTTCTTTCAGCGGGACCAGTATTTGTTTCAATATCTGCTCCCGGTTCTCCATGTTCAGCATTTCAATCTCCGCGCCTACCAAGTCGATATGCGAGGGGATAATATCCAGTCCCTCCACTTCTGTATTGGTAATCGCACCTTTCGGATCGTCGCCGTTCACCACACATTCGTAGATCGACTGCTCCACGCTGCGGATATCCACGCCCAGTCCCGACGAAGCGTTAGCCTGCGGATCCGCATCGACCACCAGCACCTTTTTCTCAAGTGCCGCCAGCGATGCAGCCAGATTAATCGTTGTGGTAGTCTTACCTACCCCACCTTTCTGATTTGCTAAAGCGATAATCTTTCCCATACTTTGTCTATTTATTCGGGGGCAAAACTAAACATTAAAAACCTAACACAAATCAGTTTATCCAAAACAATGCCTGTTTTGTTGAAAAGTCACCTTATCTGTTGATAACTTGCAAATATAAACAGAATATTCAATAACTTGTTTCAAATGAGCGCGATGGTGGGTATTTTTTAGGAATGATAACGAAGTTTCAAAGAGGAAATGATATCAAAACATCTTGAATTATTCTCCCGACAGTCGGCAACAAGCAAGGGACATCTTCTTTAATCGCAGCAAAGACAAATCCAGCCTCCACATCAAAACAATGATGCGCTTTCTTATCCCGCATTTACATAACTCCCCCTCCAATAAATTTCAGGATAATGAGGCAGAGGTAGAAGAACCTTCCGCCTTGCTTGTCTTTAGACTTTTTAACAACAGCGGAACGATACGAGTGGCCTTTTCCTGAAAACAACCGATTCAGGCTATCACGGCAATAGCGACAGGCCGATCGCAGACATCTTGTATATCACTGATTAACTTAAACTTACACAATTACATAGGTACATATATACATTATATAAAAATAGGGGATTCCCACCTTGTTTCAGACTGTTTTTATATCTATAAATGATTGGGTATAAAAAAGATAGGAGTGATTTTTAAAATGACTAATGAAAACGTACGTTTAGATTCGTCATTTTTCAGCTACAAAAATACAACTACTTTTTAAACCTGCAATCCTTTCTTCCAATTATTTTCCCTTTTCTATATTCTTTCTTATCAATCAGATAACTTAACAAGTACGAAAAACCGACTTTCCAACACAAACCCTCCAGAAAGCCCCTCAAAAATGACTAAAAAAAACGTACGTTTTCATTAGTCATTATACAGGAATTTGGTTAACTCTTGTAAAACAAGAGGTTTGAGTACATAGAAGAAACAAACAGATATACTATTTATTAATTAAACATTTTAGAATTATGAATAAGAAGTTTTTTACTCTTTTAGGGGCAGTAGCTCTTACTTCTTCTGTAATGGCACAAGGGAGTTCTACGCCAGAGTATGTAGAAAACGGCAAGTACTATCAGTTGGCTATGGATTATAGCTACTTGATTAGCCGTGGCGACTCTGTAGCATTAACCAATGCGGATGATCCTTACATGACAGATGAGACACTGGCATCTGACTCTCTTTTGTGGAAGGTTACAGTAACAAAACAGGCCGTGTCTGGTGCTTACAATTATTCTTTTGTCAACAAAGCTACCAACAAAAGTTTGACCATCGATGGTGAAAGTGTTTTTGCAGCAACAGCTAAACAAATTCAAGCTGTAGATAATACAGATATGACCAGCGTGGCTGAGAATGCTTTATATTACTTTATCGAAAACGACAAGGAAAAGTTCTGGGTAGGAACTAAGGATTGGGGTAATGGTATTTTATCTGTGGTGAACGTTAAAGAAGAACCGACTAATTCTAAGTTCCGCGCTATCAAAGTTGGCGAACGTTTCATGACAGTTGCTGATCTGAACGAGAAGACAACTTACTCTATGGATATTCTTTCTAAAATCGAAGGTGTAGAAGATGGTTCTTATTTCTTCAATGAAGTTGGAAATACGGGAAATGTATTCGAAATCGTTTCTACAAGCGGTAATGTTTTGGCTGTTGACTCTGTAAACATCAATGAAAATGCAACAATCGTTGGTTCTTCTACAGACGAACAGTTCGGTTTCTACCCGGCATTTAAGACAGCTAAATATGCAACTCCGTACAACCAGTTCGCTCTGCTGTTGGATCGTTCTACAGACAAAGTGAAAGTATTGGTTGTCAACCAAACTCTGAGCAATAAAAAAGATGCTGCTGGTAAATATACCAACTACGATCCTCAACCTGTTGCTGGTATTGACACAGTTGCTTACATCGGTTCTGCTACTTATGCAAATGAAACAAACATTGTAACAGTTGCTACAGGAGAACGTGCAAACGGTAAGGTTGAAGAGTTCGACCGTCCTGCATTAGGCAAGTCTACTGCTTGGGAACCGGGCGAAGGTGCTTATGTCCTGACCCAGATCGGCAACGGTGCCAACAAGGATGTCAACGGCTTGATCTATGCCTGTGAATTCAAGAACTTAAAACACAGAAGTAATGCTCCTGCTTTTATTAAGGCTGACGCTTCCGCTTATCTGCCGGAAACATTCAACTATATCGAAAAAGTGATGAATGGCGGTAAAGTGACTTACAAAGTGACAAATGGTTACTATTTAGGTGGTGACCTGTCTACTGAAACCTCTTGGCTGGAAGTAAAAGACAAGGACGGCAATGTTTTGGAAGATGTATTCCAGGTTGTAAAAGCAGGTGCTGTTGATACATTCAAAGTGACTCCGATCACCCCTGACGCCCACCATGGCTATATTACTCTGACAGACAAAGAAGAACAGGATGTAAAATGGGCTATGCAAGTTGTGACTACTTTCGGTAGCAGCGCATACGTGATCAATGACAAAGGCATCCTCTACGGACAAGAATTGGAATCTTCAGAAGATAGCTACGGCTTCAAGTTAGTGGCTGATACGGTAGGCGTATTGTCTCCTAACGAAGTTTCTTCTTACGCTGTTTACCATGCTGCTGACAAGGCCGGTAACTCTATCTATCTGACTAAAGAAAACAAATTGGCTGTTGCTACAGCTAAACAGGTTGCTGATGCCAAAGCAGGAACAGTATTGAAAGATGCTAAGCAATTGCAGATGATCTTCAAGACACTAGATGCAGACAAAGTGATGGTCCTTTATACGACTGGTTTCGAAAAAGGCAAAGTTCCTGCTGATGCTATCCAACAGTTCAAGGGTGACGGTGCTCTGAAGGTTGATCCGACTTACGAATTCATCTCTGTGACAGAAATGAACAATGCAAATGAGTATCCTTTGTTTACTCCGTTCAACTTAGTTAACTGGGATGCTCCTGTTTACCTGAACTTGACAAACAACAGTGCTGGTCACTATCGCTTCCAGTCTTCTGAAAACCAGACTTTGGCTTTGGCTAACAACGCTGGGGTTTCTGTATTGAAAGCTCTTTCTGAAATTGAAGGTGCTGTAGAAGATGACTTCCGTCTGTGGGTTGACACTGCATGTGTTGAAAATGAGTTGAAACCGTTGTTCTACATCTCTACAGGTGTAGGTGCTAACGATGAAGAAGCTCGCAACTTCATGGCTATCACAGGCAAACCGGCTGCTGTTAACTTCGTTGAAGCTAAAACTTACGGTGCAGACTCTTTGATCTTCGTTGATGCAGATCCTGCAAAGAATAAGATTGTTAAGACTCCGGTAAACGAAGCTGCTTGGGCATTCCGTTTGGCTGACAATGGATTCTATATCGAAAACGCTAAGACAGGCCAGTTCTTACAGCAGAAGAACGGTTTGATCATCTTGGTTAGCGAAAAAGAAGATGCATTGGTATTCGAAAGTGTCGCAGAACAATCTACCGACAACGAAGAGATCGCCACATCTGAAGTAACAGTTATCGCTGGCGAAGGCAACGTAACGATCGCTGGTGCTGCCGGTAAGAAAGTTGTTG
>OOAZ01001793.1_pt1 | contig 13119 bp, 9 predicted proteins | sample 1671221 | NCBI WGS metagenome assembly OOAZ01 (sample SAMN06348134, study PRJEB24527) | human gut metagenome | biome: human gut; feature: ankylosing spondylitis patient; material: feces | host: Homo sapiens | place: China | collected 2015-10
CATATTTATTGAAGTCGCCTCCGTAGCCGTAGACCGTCACGCCGTTGCGCCCCTTTTTGTGCAGCGACTGGTCCACGAAATCCCAGATGAATCCGCCCTGATATTTCGGTTCGCGGCGGATCAGCTCCCAGTACTCCCTGAATCCGCCCATCGAGTTGCCCATGGCGTGGGCGTATTCGCACTGGATCAGCGGTTTGGCGGGATTCTCGGCGAGGTATTTCTCACACCGCTCGTAGTCCCAGTACATCGGGCAGATAATGTCCGTGTTGCGGCTGCCGGGCGAATAGACGGCCCGTTCGTGGTGAATCGGCCGCGAGGGGTCGTAAGCCTTGATCCAGTCGTAGCAGGCGTCGAAGTTCGGCCCGTCGCCCGCTTCGTTGCCCAGCGACCAGATGATGACCGACGGATGGTTGATGCTGCGCTGCACGTTGCGTTCGTTGCGCTCCAGATGCGCCTTGGCGTAGAGCGGATTCTTGGCCAGCGTCTTTTCGCCGTAACCCATGCCGTGCGACTCGATATTGGCCTCGGCCACGACGTAGAGTCCGTATTGGTCGCAGAGCGAGTACCAGCGGGCGTCGTCGGGGTAGTGGCACGTGCGCACGGCGTTGATGTTGTTCTTTTTGAACACGGCCATGGCGGCGTTCATGTCGTCGGCGCCGATGGCACGGCCCCTGTCGGCGTTCCACTCGTGGCGGTTGACACCGTTGAACACGACACGTTCCCCGTTCAGGCACATGACGCCGTTTATCATCTCAAAGCGGCGGAAGCCGATGTCGTAGGGCACAACCTCCTGCAAAACGCCGTCGGCATCGCGCAGGGTCAGTACGGCGTGGTAGAGCACCGGCGCAGCATGGCTCCACGGCTGGATGCCCTCGATCTCAATCGTATCGCCCGCGGCGGGGCCCTCGTAGACGGCGTAGCCCTCGGGGTCGGTCACGACGAGGGAAACCGACGCGCCGTCGGTCTCGCCGTCCAGCTTGACGAGGGGCGTCAGCAGGCCGGTGGTGTTGTCAGCGGCAAGGTCGGCCTTGAGCCAGATGTCGTTGATGTGGACCTTTGGCTTTGCGTACAGGTAGACCGAGCGGAAGATGCCCGAGAAGCGGAAGAAGTCCTGATCCTCGATCCAGGCGGCGCTGCTGCGCTTGTAGACCTCGACGCAGAGGCGGTTGTTCTCGTCCTGAATATACGGTGTCAGGTCAAATTCAGACGGGGTGAAGCTGTCCTCGGCATAGCCGACGAACTGGCCGTTGCACCACAGGTACATGGCCTGCTCCACGCCCTGAAAGCTGACGCAGACGCGCTGGCCGCGCAGGGACTCGTCCAGATCAAACTCTTTGACATAGCTGCCCACGGGGTCATCGTTCCAATCGACCTGCGGCGGGCGCAGGCAGCTGCGGCCATCCCACGGGTAGAGGGTGTTGGTGTACTGCAGCTGACCGTAGCCCTGCAGCTCAATGTGCCCGGGCACGCGGATCGTACCGAAGCCGGACAGGTCGGCGTCCGGCTGCCAGAAATCCGCCGGGCGGGCGGCAGGGTTGGCGCTCCACGCAAAGCGCCATGCGCCGTCCAGTGACTGGCGCAGCGATGTCAGGCCGCTTTCGGCCTCGTCCAAGGTGCGGCAGCAGAGATGGTCAGAGTGTGCGTCCAGCCGGTTCACGGCAAAGACGGTGGGGTCACTCAGCCAGCGAAGTTCAGGGGTCATAGGGATCTCTCCTTTACACAATCAGGTTCTTACCGTCATTCTGCCACAGGGCGCGCGGGGTGTCAATGGAAAGTTTCACGCAGATATTTTCCGTATTTTTTGCATCTTTACGGGAATTGTGCTGTGTTTAACACTTCGCGGCAGGATTTTTTGAGTTTTTCCGTTTTGTCTGGTGGCAGATTGTACGCTGCAGCACCAGATATAGCGGTGGCGGCAGGATTTTTGCGGGGTGGGTTGTTATAGTCGGCACACCTGGGGCGGCGTTTTGGGGTCATACTTCTTCTGTCTCCGCCTCCGCGGCGGTGCGCAGACGCTCCCGCACGGGGCGCAGGGCCTCGGGCAGAGCCTCATCGGGCAGGTCGCTGATGCCCTCGGTGCTGCCGCGGGCGGCGGCGGTCTCATAGAACCAGCATTTGTAGTCCAGGGTGTCCATCGTCTGCTGCAATTCAGCCATGCGGGCCTCGAGCACGGTGCGCTGCTTGCGGAACAGCTCCAGCCGCCGGGCAATGGTCTCATCGCCCTGCATGGCCAGCTCGATGTATTCGCGGATGTCCTTGAGGGACATGCCGGTCTTTTTCAGGCACTCGATGATGCGCAGCCACTCGAAGTCCTTCTCCGTAAAAACGCGGATGCCGCCGGACGAGCGCCCGACGAAGGGCAGCAGCCCTTCCTTATCGTAATAGCGGATCGTCGATGCTGGCACACCCAGCCGCCGTGCCATCTCCCCCACTGTATAGGCCATGTGTTTTCCTCCTATGACTTAAACCCAGGTTTAACCTGTGTATCAGTATAGGACAAAAGGGCGGCGTTGTCAAGGCGGGCGGGGTCACCCGCGGTATTCCCCCCTCATCCGGCTGAACGGTTTCCTGTTCTTGCACACGCCGCGGGGCGTGCCGCCGCTCCCCTGCCCGCTTTTCTTTTATAGGGAAGGCTTTTTCTATTTTTTATTGACAAACGCGCGGTTTGTTTCTATCATGTTCATATAAGTAAGGGAGGGACCGCCACTATGCTGACCTATAATATGGACGTGGAGGAACGCAGCACCTGGCTGCGCGCCACCCCCGGCGCGGCGGCGCTGGCACAGCCGTTTTACTGCACCGAGGCCGGCAACTTTTATGGCCGCGCCCATTTTGCCACAGCCCGCACCGATAAGGAAAGCTATCTGCTGTTTTATACACTGTCCGGCTCCGGTCTGATCGAGCAGAACGACCAGCGCGTGGAGCTGCCCGCCGGCAGCGCCCTGCTGTTGAACTGCCGCACCCCGCAAAGCTACTGCACTGCCCCCGGGCAGGACCACTGGCACCACTACTGGGCACATCTGGACGGCGCGGGCGTCGCCAATCTGGCCGAGGTACTGCAGCCGCAGGGGCGGCTGTCCCCCGTTACGGTCAGTCGGCTGGAGATGCAGCCGCTGTTTGAGTCACTGGCCGCCGAGTGGGAGCACGGCGCTGCCGCACAGATCGAGATCTGCCTGGCCCTGCACCGGATGCTGGCCCTGATGGCCCGCCAGCTGCTGGCCGGGGATGAGAGCCGCTCCAATCGCACCTTGATCGAACAGGCCGCCGAGTACATCCGCCAGCACTATGCCGAGCCGCTGTCGCTGGACAGCCTGCTGGCCCAGACGCCGGTGAGCAAGAGCTGGTTCCTGCGGCTGTTCCGCCAGTACATGGGCACGACGCCCTACAATTTTTTGCTGTCCACGCGGATCACACGCGCCAAGGAGCTGCTGGTGCTGACGGATTTCTCCGTCTGCGAGATCGCGCACCAGGTCGGCTTTGGGGATGAGAGCAACTTCTCGACCCGCTTTACCGCCATGGTGGGCCAAAGCCCCCAGCAGTACCGCAAAAGTGCAATGAAGCCCGCGGAAAACTGAATAATGGGAAAGAAGGCATTTGTATGTTGAAAACCGAACGTATGGACCGTGTCCGTGCTGCCCTGCGCGCGCAGGGACTGACGCAGATGATCGTCTGCGACCCCAAGAGCGTGTGGTATCTGACCGGCGTCGCCGTGGAGCCCTATGAGCGTCTGCTGGCGCTCTACCTGCCCACCGAGGGCGAGCCGGTGCTGTTTTTGAACAGACTGTTCAATGTGCCCGAGCCGCCGTGCAGGACCGTCTGGCACACCGACACGGACAAGCCCGTGGCGCAGATCGCCGAGGTCGTGGACGCGGGCAGGCCGCTGGGCATTGACAAGGAGTGGCCCGCTAAGTTTCTGATCCCGCTGATGGAGACCCACCCCTGTATGCAGGTCGTGCTGTCCAGCGACTGCGTGGACGACTGCCGCGCCTGCAAGGACGCCGAGGAGCAGACCCTCATGCGCGAGGCGTCCCGCATCAACGACGCGGTAAACGAGGCCGCGAAGCACTATATAAAGGCCGGCATGACCGAACGCGAGGTCGCCGAGTTTATCGACGCGCAGTTCCGTGCCCACGGCTGCGAGGGGCCGAGCTTTACGACGATCGTCTCCTTTGGTGCCAACGCCGCCGACCCGCACCATGAGCCGGACGACACCGTGTTAAAAGAGGGCGACTGCGTGCTGTTTGACATGGGCTGCGTGAAGAGCCGCTATTGCAGCGACATGACCCGCACCTGGTTCTGCGGCCAGCCCACTGAAAAGCAGGCCGCCGTGCACGATCTGGTGCGCCGCGCGAATGAGGCTGCCGAGGCGCTCATCAAGCCCGGCGTGCGCCTGTGTGAGCTGGATGCTGCCGCGCGCGACCTGATTACGGAAGCGGGCTACGGCGCGTATTTCAACCACCGCCTGGGGCATTTCATCGGACAGACCGACCACGAGAAGGGCGACGTCAGCAGCGCGAACACCGCCGTAGCCAGACCCGGCATGATCTTTTCGATTGAGCCGGGCGTCTACCTGCCCGGCGAGTTCGGCGTCCGCGTGGAGGACCTCGTCCTGGTGACCGAGACTGGCTGCGAGGTGCTGAACAGGAACGATAAGCATTGGGATGTGGTGGGGAAATAACTGCCGCCATCCCTGCCTCCCCTTGAGGGGAGGTGGCCCCGCAGGGCCGGAAGGGTGGCTGGCAGCCGACCTATAAAAGGGTTGTTGCGGCCCACCCCTCACCGCCTGCGGGCGGAGCTCCCCTCAAGGGGAGCCTAAAGAATTTCAGAGAGGTGTACGCTTGAAAAAACATCTGTTCCGTATCATTGCCGTCCTGTCCGCCGCGGTCCTGCTGGCGGGCTGCGCGGCGTCACGGCTGCGGCTGGGGGCTGCGGCTGCAGGCGGCGTGTACAATGCGTTTGGTACCGCCATGGCCGCCCAGAACAGCACCATCGAGGTCAAACAGACCGCCGGGTCCGCCGCCAACCTGCGGCTGCTGGCGGGCGGCTATTTACAGCTGGCCGTTGCCCAGTCCGACATGGCGCAGGATGCCTACGACGGCAGCGGCGTCTTTGCCCACGAGAGCACCGAGCGCAGCTTCAGCGCCGTGGCCGCCCTGTATGAGGAGGCCGTGCAGGTCGTTGTCCGGGCCGACTCCGGCATTACGACGCTGGAGGAACTGCAGGGCTGCACGCTCAGCGTCGGCGAGGAGGAATCCGGCACCGAGCAGAACGCCTGGCAGGTGTTGGCCGCCTGCGGCCTGAACAACCGCCTGGTGCATACTGTAAACCTGAACTACACCGACGCTGCCGCCCGGCTGGCCGACGGCACGATCGACGCGATGTTCGTCACCGCCGGTCTGCACGCCGACGCGCTGGAACAGCTGGCCGAGACCTGCTCCATCCGTCTGCTCTCCGTCGATGGGGGTGTCGGTGCGCGGCTGCTGGCGGCCTACCCGGCCTACCGCGCCTGCGTTATCCCCGCCGGGACCTACGCCGGTCAGGGTGAGGACGTCTGGACCGTCAGCGTGCAGGCGCTTCTGCTGGCGTCGAACGCGCTGTCCGACGAGACCGTCCAAAGGCTGACTGCCCGGTATTTTGACAGCGTGGACGCCGTGGACGCCGCCGTGCCGGTGCCGCTGGTGACCGACCCCGCCGTGGCCGCCGCGCAGAGCGTTATCCCCTACCACACCGGGGCCGCTGCGTACTACACCGCGCAGGGCATCACCCCCGCAGGGCCGGAGACGGGCGCGTCCCCTGAACAGGAGGCCGCCGCATGATCATCTCACTGGATATGTACCAGACGCTGTTTGCGGCGGTCTGCGTGCTGATGCTGGGCCGTTTTTTGAAGGCGCGCATCGGCTTTCTGGAAAAATTCTGCATTCCCGCGCCGGTCATCGGCGGCGTGCTGTTTGCCGTTTTCACCTGTCTCTGCTATGTGACCGGCATTGCCGAGTTTGAATTTGACGACATTTTAAAGGAAGTCTGCATGGTGTTCTTCTTCACCTCGGTAGGCTTTCAGGCCAACCTCAAGGTGCTGAAAAGCGGCGGCAAATCGCTGATCCTCTTCTTGGGGCTGGTCATTGCGCTGATTTTGTGCCAGAACTTCCTCGCCGTCGGGCTGGCGGATCTGCTGGGCATCTCGCCGTTGATCGGTCTGTGCACCGGTTCCATCCCGATGGTCGGCGGCCACGGCACGGCGGGCGCGTTCGGCCCCGTGCTCGAGGACTTCGGCGTTGCGGGCGCGACCACGCTCTGCACGGCGGCGGCCACCTACGGCCTGATCGCGGGCAGCGTCATGGGCGGCCCGACGGGCCATCTGCTTATTGAGCGCCGCAAGCTGCTGGACACCGTTGTGCCCGAGGACGACAGCCTGCTGGTGGAGGAAGAGATCAAGCACGAGCGCCACACCAGCATGTACCCGGCTGCTGTGTTCCAGCTGATTATCGCCATCGGCATCGGCACGTTCATCTCCAAGGCGCTGGCCATAACCGGGCTGACGTTCCCCATTTATATCGGCGCGATGATCGCTGCGGCGTGTATGCGCAACATCGGCGAATTCACCCACAAATTCACGACCCACATGGGCGAGATCAACGACATCGGCGGCATCAGCCTGTCGCTGTTCCTGGGCATTGCCATGATCACGCTGAAGCTGTGGCAGCTGGCCGCGCTGGCGCTGCCGCTCATCATCCTGCTGGCGGGCCAGACGCTGCTGATTTTCCTGTTCACCTACTTTGTGATTTTCAACATCATGGGCCGCGACTATGACGCTGCGGTCATTGCGGCGGGCGTCTGCGGCTTTGGCATGGGCGCGACGCCCAACGCCATGGCCAACATGCAGGCCCTGTGCGAAAAGTATGCCCCGTCGGTCAAGGCGTATCTGCTGATCCCGCTGGTAGGCAGTCTGTTTGCGGACTTCCTCAACAGTCTGGTCATCACCTTCTTTATCAACTTTATCTAATTGGGAGGTCTTTCTGATGTTCCGCAAGCTGCGCGAGGCGCTGAAAAAGCGGCGCTACCGTGTCCACAGTGACGACGTTGCCCTGCCCGAGGTCTACACCGGCCAGGTCGCCCACAGCGACGCCCCCGAGACCCCGGAGAAGCACAAGTCCATCAACTATGAAAACGTCGCCATCCCGGAGGTTCATATTCCAAAGAAGAAGCCCTGAAGCCTTCTCCCCCTAGGGGAGAAGGTGTCCCCGCAGGGCCGGATGAGGGGAGAGCTTGCCGCGGTTGCCCGCAAACGGGTTGCCACAGAGGGTTCGGCCCTCATCAGTCACCTTCGGTGACAGCTTCCCCCGATGGGGAAGCCTTTTTGTACAGCAAAACGCCCCTGACCGAACGGCTAGGGGCGTTTTGCCCGTAATGTTAGTCGAGGAAGTTCTCGTTGAGGGTGACACCGAAGTCGTGGGCGATGGCGCGCAGGTCATCGTCGGTGATGGTCTGGCGGATCAGGCCGCCGCCCATGGACAGGACCTTGACGTAGATCTCGGCACTCTTTTCAATCGTGTGGGCGAGGCCGAAGGTGATGTCAAAGTCAGGGCCGGAGGCAAACAGGCCGTGCTGTGCCCAGATAGCGGCCTGATAGGTTTTCATCTTCTCGGAGGTTGCCATGGCAATGTCCGCGCCGCCCGGGACCATCCAGGGGCAGACGCCGACGCCCTCGGGGAAAACGACGGGGCACTCGGTAGCGCTCTGCCACAGGGCGCGGGAGAAGTCACGGTCCGTCAGCGGCAGGATGTAGGTCAGCGCAATGACGTTGGTGGCGTGGCAGTGATAGATAACGCGGTTCGCGCCGTTGGTAGCGGCCTTGCGGACGCTGTGGTTCATGAAATGGCTGGGGAACTCGGACGTCGGGCGTGCGCCGTCGGCCAGACCCCAGACGATGCGCCAGCTGTCGCCCTTGTCGTTGATCTCCACAATGCCGATGCTGTGGATCGGGTCAGGCTCGACGTTGCGGAAGAACTTGCCGGAGCCGGTGGTGATGAAGTACTCACCGGCCAGATTATCGGCCTGCACGCCCATGTTGACCCACTCGCGCGGCTCGGCGTCGAAGTAGGGACGGCAGGCAGCGACGTCCTCCCCGGTCATGCGGTAGGTCAGGTTGCCGCCGTTGCGCTCGTGCCAGCCCTGCAGCCAGCCATCGTTGCACATGCGGATAAAGCCCTTGACGCAGGGAATTTCATAAATCGTAGACATAATTTCTGCTCCTTTATATCGTTGTGTTGGCTTCCCCCTCCGGGGGAAGCTGTCAGTGGCCCCGACCACTGACGGATGAGGGCCAAGCTGCCGACAGTAGCCCGTTACCGGGCAATTGCCGCAAGGCCGCCCCTCATCCGGCCTCGGGCGGGGCCTCGGCCACCTTCCCCCAAAGGGGGGAGGCATCCCGAAATCAGCGCGTGATCACATCCACCGGCACGTTGAAGATCTCGGCGACCTTCAAAATCGTGTCGATGTGGTGGCCGGTGGCGGCGGCCATGTGGTGGGTGGGGCCGGCCTCACTCCAGCGGTTGACGAACTCACGGGCACCGCAGCTGAAGCGGGTGCGCATGTTCGTGTCACCGAAGGTGAAGATCGGGCCGGGCTCGTTGACGCCCTCGGCCACGACAAACTTGAAGTGGCCGTCCTTGTCCTGCGTGATGGCCAGATAGGTCACATCGCCCACCGGCGGGTAGAACTGGGTCAGGTAGCCGCCGCCGGTCTTGCCGTGGAACACGGGCACGATCTTCATGGTCGGCTTTCTGGCCGTGGAGATGTCGGCGTCGCCGGAGCCGGAGTGGCCGATAATGCAGATGTCCTCATTGAAGTCGATGGAGTACATCTCGCTCAGCTGGCCGCAGCCCGCAATGGTCTTGAGGATGGACATGGCCATCGCGACCTTGATGTCGCCCTCGACGGCGCAGGCCGTGCCCTGCTTGATGAGCATCGAGAACGCGGGGATCAGCATCGAGTCCAGCTTACCGGCCACGCCCTTGGCGAAGCCGTCGTAGTGGCTGGCGACGAAGGCGATCTTCTCGTCCCTGACCCACTGCTCAAATGCGACAACGTAGCGGGCCATATCCCAGACCTTCTCCACCGTGCCGCCGCCCTCAATATCGAAGGTGTCCAGAATGTCCTGCGCCTTGGCGCGGATGGCGTCCTCGTCGGTGATGTTGTCGGCGATGGCCCACATCTTCTCCCAGTCAAACTGCTTGGTGTAGAGCCACATACGGTTGTACAGGTTCGTCTCGTCGATGTACAGATCCATCATGCCGGGGTACGGGCGGCCGATCTGCGCAAGGTTCGTATCACGGAAGCGGCGGCGCACCTGCGCGGCCTTGCACCAGTCGTTGATTTCGGCCTGCACGGCGGGGTCACCGCCCTCGACAACGCCGGTGATGACGGCGTGGCGCTTACCGGCGCGCTCCAGATCAGCGACCATCTCGCCGACAGCGCCGCAGGCGTACAGTTCACCCAGCCAGGTGGGGGTGTCGGTGTTGGCGTAGTCGGGGGCCTTCTTCTTCTGCACGTTGACGAGGACGACGGGCACGTCGAGGTCGCGCACGGCGGGCAGCATATTGTAAGAGGTAGCGTAGGTCAGCAGCTGCAGAATGACAAGGTCAACGTCGGCGGCGCGGAACTTATCGCCCGCTGCCATGGACTGCTCCTTGGTGGTGACGATGCCGCCGTCGATGACATCGACGGTGTCGGGCAGCGTCTTTTTGAAGGCGGCGTACTGGCCCTCAAACTCGGGGACCAGCGTGGGGAACTGCGGCAGGTAAGCGCCCAGCGCAATGGCGAACACGCCAACGCGGGCTTTGGTTTCGACTAACATGGTGGGACCTCCTGTATATGGATTTGTTGTGATGTGCGTGTGGGGGAGGGATTTATCCCTCCCGGGAAGTATACGGTGTCGGGCGCAGGCACGGGAGGGTCAAGACCCTCCCCTACAAACCAGGGTGAACGGCAGGCTGGCGGCGGCATGAGGGCATGCCGCCCTACGGTTGGATGTAGGGCGGGGTGCCCCCACCCCGCCGGGTCGTTTACTCCGGCTGATACTCTTTAATTTCAAAGCTGCGCCGGATGGCGGCGCGGGCCTCGGCCAGGTCGGCAAAATCGCCGCTGTGGATGAACTGCACCATCAGGTTGCCCAGCGCTGTGCCCTCGGTGGGGCCTGCAAACACGGTCAGGCCGGTGGCGTTGGCGGTCTGCTGGTTCAGGTAGCCGTCCTGGCTGCCGCCGCCGACGATGTTCAGGCTTGTGTAGGTCTTGCCGGTCAGGCTTTGCAAGGTCTCCACGGCGCGGCGGTAATCCTGCGTCAGGGAGTTGTAGACGCACTGCATGACCTCGCCGGTGGCGGCGGGCACGGGCTGGTGCGTGTCGGCGCAGGCGGCCCTGACTTCTTCTATCATGGAGGCAGGCGCTAAGAAGCGGTTGTCATCGGGGTCAACGCAGCTGGGGAAGTCGGCGGCCTCCTTCGCGGCGGCGATCAGCTCCGGGAAGCTCGGGCGGGTGCCGGTCTTTTCGCCAAGCTCACGGCGGACGGACTGGATCATCCACAGGCCCATGATATTTTTCAGGTAACGGTAGCGGTATTCATAGCCGCCCTCGTTCGTAAAGTTGGCGGCGCAGCTGTCCGGGCCGGTGATGGCCGCTGCGTTTTCCACGCCCAGCAGGCTCCATGTGCCGCTGGACAGGTAAGCGGCGTACTCATCCCGCGCGGGCACGGCGAGGAATGCCGAGCCGGTGTCGTGGGTCGCGGGCAGGATGACCTCGGCGTCAAAGCCGACAGCCTTCTGAATTTCCGGCGTCAGATGCCCCAGCACCGTACCGGCGGTCTTGATGGGCTGGAAGATGCCGCGCGGCAGACCCAGCTTTTCGATCAGTGCATCGTCCCAGTCCCTGCTGTCCGCGCCCACCAGCGCCGTGGTGCTGGCGTTCGTGTACTCATTGGCGGGCACGCCGCAGAGCAGGTAGTTCAGGTAATCGGGCACCATCAGGAACGTTTTGGCGGCGGCCAGCTGCTCCGGGTGCTCCTTTTTGAGCGCCATCAGCTGGTAGACCGTGTTGAACGGCTGGTACTGGATGCCGGTGCAGGCGTAGTGGTCGGCAAAGGTCAGGCCGTATTCCTTTTCCAGCGCCTCGCGGATGCCCTCGGTGCGCTCGTCGCGGTAGGCGACGGCGTCGCCGATGCGCTTATTGTCCGCATCCAGCAGCACAAAATCGACGGCCCAGGTGTCGATGCCGATGGTCGCGGGGGCAAAGCCTGCGTCGTGCGCAGCCTTCAGGCCGTTGACGACCTCTTGCGCGAGGGTGTCGATGTCCCAGCAGAGGTGGCCGTTCTCGCGGTGGACGCCGTTTTCGAAGCGGTAGACCTCCTGCAGAGTGATTTTTCCGTTCTGCACGGTGCCTACGATGTGCCGCCCGCTGGACGCGCCGATGTCGACTGCCAGTGTACAGGTTTGCATAAGCTCTCTCCTTCTTTGCAAAATAACAGTGTTGCAGCATTTGCTTTTTGTCTGCATTATACGACACCCGGGCCCGGCTTTCCATCCGCAAAAGAATTTGATTGTTTGGGAAAATTCCACACGTCCCTTTCCGCGTTCCCGGCGGTTTTGTCCGGGTCCCGTGCCGGAATAATCCGATTGACACGCCCTGTACCGTCCCGTATAATAGACCCTGCAACCAATAAAGGAGATGTTACATTATGGCCACCGCGCACAAAAGCCGTGTGCTGGATATGACCCAGGGCGACCCGTTCCGCCTGGTGCTGCAATTTTCGATGCCGCTGTTCTGCTCCAACCTTTTGCAGCAGCTGTACAACCTGACCGACACTGCGCTGGCCGGGCACCTGCTGGGCTCCGCCGCGCTGGCGGAGATCGGCGCGACGGCGGCGCTGTACGGGCTTATCATGAACTTTGCCTTCGGCATGAACAACGGCCTGGCGCTGACGGTCAGCCGCTATTTTGGCGCGGGCGATGAAAGCGGGATACGCCGCGCCGTGGGCTGGATGGTCACGCTGTCGGCGGCGGTGTCGCTGGTGCTGACGGGGTGCTCCCTGCTGGGCCGCGACGCGCTGCTGACCGTTTTGCAGGTCCCGGCACAGGCATGGGGCGGCGCGTCCGCCTACCTGACCGTCATTCTGCTGGGCATCCCGCTGACGATGCTTTATAATATGGAGGCTGCGCTGCTGCGCGCCGTCGGCAACAGCGTGACGCCGCTGCTGTTCCTGCTGTTCAGCCTGCTTTCTTGCCTCTTCTTCAGCTGCCGCTTTTGCTGCCTCACGTTCTTTCTTAATCTTAGCTTTTTCTTCTTTTCTTGTTATAGCTGTTTCCATGTTAATGTTAACATTCGCATACTGTGCTGAAATCCAACCACTAACACCGGCTTTAATTTTAACCTTAATCCATTCGCCAGTCTTGTCAAACTTCTTAATAGTATATGTTTCATTCTTGTAAACGTTAGTTACTTCTGCTCTAACATGGATAGCATCCTTAGCTTCTGCCTGTACATAACCATTATCTAAAGCTCTGCTCTTAGCACTACTTCCTGTTACAAAGAAATCTGACTTAATATAACCTGTACAGTTACCTGATACAATCTTGTACCAACCGTTATTAGTCTTTTCAAGAATTTTTGCACCACTGTTGTTATAAATTTTTCCAACAACCTTAGATTCTGTTGTTGGTTTCTTTCTTACATTAACATAATCTTCTGCACCACCTGAAACCTTAGTAATTGCTATGTTAGCAAATAACTTGTCCTCACTTGATGTTGCTGTATTAGATGTCTGTGTCTTTTCAGTCTGATTTTCTGTCTTTGTTGTCTCATTAGATGTTGCTGTACTACCTGTTGCTTCTGTAGGAAGTAACTTCTCAATATCAGTTTCTTTACCACTATTATTGATGTAATCTTCAACAATAACTGCTGCACCTGCGCTAGGTATTTCTGTTGCTAATTCATCTGCAAACAATGGCATAGACGCTGTGATTGTCATAGATGCCACAAGTGTACCTGCTACAAGTTTCTTAGCATAATTACTTTTCATGAAAATTCTGCCTCCATTTGTTTTAATTCTGTTCTAAAATTTCGGTATATGTT
>OOAZ01001799.1_pt1 | contig 13078 bp, 10 predicted proteins | sample 1671221 | NCBI WGS metagenome assembly OOAZ01 (sample SAMN06348134, study PRJEB24527) | human gut metagenome | biome: human gut; feature: ankylosing spondylitis patient; material: feces | host: Homo sapiens | place: China | collected 2015-10
GTATGCTCCAGAGTTTTTTTGAGATTGGAAAAGATAAGACTTTGTTTGATGGGCTGAGGATTTCAGATAATCAGGAATTATGTGAGGAATATCAGGGGAAATTTCCGGTGGTTTCTGTCAGTCTGAAGGGAATCAATGGTGCCACATATGAGGAAGCCCGCAGATTTCTTATAAAAACAATCAATGAAGAAGCCCGCAGGCTATCCGTACTTTCAGACAGCGCAGAGCTTGATGAGACAGATCACGAATTATTGACACAGTTAAAGAAAAAAGAAATGACAAACGATTCTCTGGTGTACAGTATCCGTGAGCTGACAGAATTGCTGGAAAAGCATTATGGCAGAAAAGTAATTGTTCTGATTGATGAATATGACGTACCTCTGGCAAAGGCAAATGAAAATGGATATTATGATGAAATGGTATTGCTGATCCGCAATTTATTTGAGAACGCATTAAAAACCAACAGCAGTCTGAAATTCGCAGTGCTGACAGGATGCCTGAGGATTGCAAAAGAGAGCATTTTTACAGGCCTCAATAACTTTAAGGTTTATTCCATTACAGATAAGAGTTTTGATGAAACATTTGGATTTACAGATGCGGAAGTAAGGGAACTCCTCCGGTATTATGGACAGGAAAAATATTATGAGACAGTGAAAGAGTGGTATGACGGCTACCGGTTTGGAAATGTGGATGTTTATTGTCCATGGGATGTGATTAATTTCTGCAGTGATCATCTGGCAGATCCCGGGCTGGAACCGAAGAATTACTGGGCCAATACAAGTGGAAACAGTGTGATCAGTCATTTCATTGACAGTGTGGGAAAACCACAGAAGCTGACCAGAATGGAGCTGGAACAGGAAGGGATTCATACAATTATAAAATATGGAATCGCCTGTTACAGAAAGAAATGTAAGGTGCTGATGAGAATAGATAAACAGTAAACACAGTTTTGACCTCATTACCGAATGCAGAATGAACGGTAATGAGGTCTCGTCATGTTATCCTTTAAAGAAGAAGCTTTTTCCGCGTTTGCAATTGACATCTTAACAGGAAATGATTATGATATTTCTGACAGCGTTTTTTTGCTGTCCGGATTTCATATCAAATCAAATACCCTGTTGCCAGTGGGATATTTGATATGAAATGGCTGAGGAATGGCGAAATACGAAGGAGAGTTAGAGTTATGAGTATTTCCATGATTGGAATTGACCATAATATGGCACCGGTGGATATTCGTGCGAAATTTGCATTTACAAAGAAAAATGCCGGTGAAGCAATGGAGAAAATAAAAAATCAAAATGGAATATATGGATGCGTGATCCTGTCCACCTGTAACCGCCTGGAGGTCTGGGCAAGTGTGGATGATGAGGTAGATGTCTGTCTTTATGACTGCCTCTGCAGGATAAAGGGAATTACTGAGGATTCTTACAGACAATATTTTGTAGAGCGTAAGGATCAGGAGGCAGTTGAGCATCTTTTTTATCTTACCAGTGGTCTGAAATCACAGATCATAGGGGAGGATCAGATCCTTACACAGGTGAAGGATGCCCTGAATCTGGCAAGAGAGAATTTTGCGGCAGATGGCGTTTTGGAGGTTCTGTTCAGAATGGCTGCCACAGCAGGAAAGAGAATTAAGACAGAGGTTCCTTTTTCCCATGGAAATCCGTCAGTGATCCATCAGGCCATCGGATTTCTGGCAGAGAAAGGGTATTCTCTCAGGGAGAAGACCTGTATGGTTATCGGTAACGGTGAGATGGGTAAGGTGGCTGCTCAGGCTTTGCAGGAGGCAGGTGCAGATGTGACAGTGACCATCCGTCAGTACAGAAGCGGAGTTGTGAATATTCCGCTGGGCTGTAAGCGCATTAATTACGGTGACAGAATGGAGTATGTGCCGCAGTGTGATCTTGTAGTGAGTGCAACTGCAAGCCCGAATTTCACATTAAGAGAAGAATTGTTCCAGGGAATCCGGACAAAGGATGACTTGATTCTGATCGATCTGGCAGTTCCCAGAGATATAGAGCCATCTGTTGGAAAGCTTCAGGGGGTCACACTTTATGACATGGACAGCTTCCGTATAGAGGAAGTTCCTGCAGAACTTCAGGAAAATCTGGAGGCAGCAGGCGCGATCGTAAGAGAGCAGATGGATGAATTTTTCCAATGGCTGGATGGAAGAGACCTGATCCCAAGAATTCAGGATATTAAAGATGAGGCAGTCAATGACCTGAATTTAAGGATTGCAAAGATATTAAAGAAAACACCTATGGAAGAGGATGACAGGCAGAATCTGGTCCATGCAGTGGATACGGCAGCAGGAAAAGTAGTAAATAAACTGATCTTTGGTCTGCGTGACAGTCTGAATCAGGAGATTTTCCTTGAGTGTGTGGCAGGACTGGAGAAAATATATGAAGAATAAGCCGTATTTTCCAATGTTTATAGACTTATCAGATAAGAATATCGTGGTTGTAGGCGGCGGAAACATTGCAACCCGTCGAGTGAAAACCCTTTTATCATTCACCAGAAATATCAGAGTCATTGCTCCGAAGGTCACCATGGAGATGATGGAGCTTGGCAAAGCCGGCTATGTAGAGCTGATCACACGTCCGGTGAAGCGTACAGACTTTGCGATGGCATATATGGTGATCGCAGCTACCAATGACAGAAAGTTAAATGATGAGATCCACAGGATCTGCAGGCAGGAAGGCGTTTATGTTAATGTAGCCAGTGACAGGGAGCAGTGTGATTTTTACTTCCCGGGAATTTATATGGAAGAGGGACTGGTGGTGGGAATTACAGCCAGTGGTCTGGACCATAAAAAAGCGCGCAGGATAAGAGAAGAGATTCAGAATGCCCTGGAGAGAGTTGCGCAGGAAGATGATAATGAGGAGGAAAATGATGACTGAGGTGATCATTGGAAGTAGAGAGAGTAAGCTGGCAGTTCTCCAGAGTGAGATGGTAAAAAGCTACATAGAGCAGAAAAGCCGCAAAAAAAATGCCGGCTCTGAAATAACAGTAAATATCCTGACTATGAAAACAACAGGAGATATTATTTTGGACCGTACCCTGGATAAGGTGGGCGGAAAAGGTCTGTTTGTAAAAGAACTGGACAGGGCATTGCTGGATGGTAAAAGCAATCTGTCTGTACACAGTCTTAAGGATATGCCTATGGAGGTTCCAAAAGAGCTTCCGCTTCTGGCCTTTTCAAAGCGTGAGGATCCAAGAGATGTACTGGTGCTTCCTGAGGGAGTGGCGGAGCTGGATCCGGATAAACCTCTGGGATGTTCCAGCTTAAGGAGAACTCTTCAGTTAGAGAAGCTGTATCCTGAGATGGAGGTAAAGAGTATCCGTGGAAATCTGCAGACAAGGCTTCGCAAGCTGGATGAAGGAGAGTATTCCGGGCTGATCCTGGCAGCGGCAGGTCTGAAACGACTGGGGCTGGAAAGCAGGATCAGCAGATATTTTACACCGGATGAGATGATTCCTTCAGCAGGTCAGGGGATCCTGGCTGTGCAGGGACGCAAAGGTGAGGATTATGGGTATCTGGACGGATACTGTGACAGGGATGCCTGGATTGCAGGAACTGCAGAGCGCGCATATGTAAAATATCTGGACGGAGGATGTTCTTCGCCTGTAGCTGCATTTGCAGAGGTGGACGGAGATGAGATCTTTATCCGCGGTTTATATTACAGTGAAGCTACAGGAAAGTGGCTTACAGGTCAGATCAGAGGTGCAGCAGAGGATGGAGAGAAGCTTGGAATTGCACTTGCAAAGCAATTGAAGTCTGACTGTGAGGGAAGATAAAAAAATTTATAAAAAGAAAATTCTTGTGATGCAAAAAGGAGAAGAAACATGGCAGCTGGCAAGGTTTGGCTGGTTGGTGCGGGACCGGGTGATATCGGGCTTTTTACATTAAAGGGCGCAGCGGTTCTGCAGCAGGCAGATGTGGTAGTATATGACAGTCTGGTAGGCGAAGGGGTTCTGGCAAAGATCCCGGAGCATGCCAGACTGATTAATGTAGGTAAAAGAGCAAATCACCATACAATGGTGCAGGAGGATATTAATAAGGTTCTTCTGGAAGAAGCTGAAAAAGGAAATAAAGTGGTAAGGCTTAAAGGTGGAGATCCCTTTCTCTTTGGAAGAGGCGGGGAGGAACTGGAACTTCTTTCTGAGAATGGAATCCCTTATGAGATCGTGCCCGGAGTGACATCTCCCATCTCTGTTCCTGCTTATAATGGGATTCCTGTGACACACAGGGATTTCTGTTCGTCCTTACATATTATTACAGGACACAAACGTGCAGGGCAGGAGTATGATATAGATTTTAAAGCACTGACTCAGACAAAGGGAACATTGGTATTTCTCATGGGAATTGCAGCACTGGAGGATATCTGCAAAGGTCTTCTTGCAGGCGGCATGGATCCGGATATGCCGGCAGCAGTTCTTCAGAAAGGAACAACAGCAGGACAGAAGCGGGTGGTTGCTACTGTAGGTACACTTAAGGAAGAGGTGGACAGACAGGGGATAGAGACACCTGCCATTATTGTTGTGGGAAAGGTATGTTCTCTGGCTGACAAATTTGCCTGGTATGAGAAGCTTCCTCTGGCAGGCTGGAAGGTTCTGGTCACAAGACCAAGACAGCATATTTCAAAGACAGCAGATCTTCTCCGCCAGAAAGGTGCCGAGGTTCTGGAGCTGCCGTCTATCTGTACAGTACCTGTTGAGGATAATCGCAGACTGTATGAGGCATTTGAGAAACTGGATACTTATCAGTGGATCATTTTTACAAGCCCTGCAGGTGTGGAGATCTTTTTTGACGAGATGGACAGAAAAGAGATGGATGTGCGCAGCCTGGGACAGGCGAAGATCGCAGTGATCGGTGAAGGAACGAAGAAAAAGCTGAAAGAGCATCACCTGCTGGCTGATTTTGTGCCAGATGTGTATGACGGAGATACTCTTGGAGCAGAGCTTGCAAAAGAACTTCAGGGAAATGAAAAAATCCTGATCCCAAGAGCCGAAGCCGGAAATAAAAAGCTGACAGAATTGCTGGAGCAGACAGGGGCACAGGTGGATGATATTGCAACCTACACTACACGTTATGAGAAGAGCAGGCTGATCGATGAGAAGAAAGAGCTGGAGACAGGAAGTGTGGACTGTGTAGTATTTACCAGTGCATCCACTGTAAAGGGCTTTGTGGAAGGCACAAAGGGACTGGACTATACGAAGGTAAAAGCTGCCTGTATCGGAAAACAGACCAAAGCTGCAGCAGATGCTTATGGTATGCAGACCTGCATGGCAAAGAAGGCTACCATCGAAAGTCTCATAGAGCTTGTGGAAGAGATGAAACAGGAAAACTGATAACTATTCTGCAAAAAATGGAACAGTTATGAGAATTGTTGATAAAAGGAGCAAAAAGACATGGATTTAATTCAGAGACCAAGAAGATTAAGAGGCAGTGAAAATTTAAGAAAAATGGTAAGAGAGACAAGAATGGACAAGTCTTCCCTTATCTATCCCTTATTTGTAAAAGAGGGAACAGGAATCGAAGAAGAGATCCCTTCTATGGAAGGACAGTTCCGCTACAGTGTAGACCGTCTTCCTTTTGAACTGGAACGTCTGCAGAATGCAGGAGTAAACAGCATTATGCTGTTCGGTATCCCGGATCATAAGGATGAGGTGGGAAGCGGTGCGTACGACCCCAACGGAATCGTACAGAAGGCCCTGAGAGAAGCAAAGAAACAGTTCCCGGACATGTACTATATCACAGATGTATGTATGTGTGAGTACACTTCACACGGACACTGCGGAGTGCTCTGCGGTCATGATGTAAATAATGATGCAACACTGGAATTACTGGCTAAGACAGCTGTTTCCCATGTAGAGGCAGGCGCAGATATGGTAGCTCCCTCTGATATGATGGACGGACGTGTACGTGCTATCCGTGAGGCTCTTGATGCGAACGGACATTATGGAGCGCCGATCATGTCCTATGCAGTAAAATATGCATCTGCTTTCTATGGACCATTCCGTGATGCTGCAGGTTCTGCACCGTCCTTTGGTGACAGAAAGAGTTACCAGATGGATTTCCACAACAGAAGAGAGGGAATGAAGGAAGCGCTTACAGATGTGGAAGAGGGCGCAGATATCATTATGGTAAAACCTGCCATGTCTTATCTTGATATGGTCTCTGAGGTATCAAAGGCTGTAAATGTGCCGGTTGCAGCGTACAGTGTAAGCGGTGAATATGCAATGGTGAAAGCAGCTGCAAAGATGGGCTGGATCGATGAAGAACGTATTATGTGTGAGATGGCAGTCAGTGCATACCGTGCAGGTGCCCAGATCTATCTTACTTATTATGCAAAAGAACTTGCAAAATGCATGGATGAAGGGAGAATCGGCTGATGGGTTTATCAGAAGAATTATTTGACAGAGCGGTAAAGGTAATTCCGGGAGGAGTAAACAGTCCTGTACGTGCATACGGTGCTATCGGTATTGCACCGAGATTTATCGACCGTGCAGACGGATGCCATATTTATGATGTTGATGGAAAAGAATACGTGGATTATATCGATTCCTGGGGACCGATGATCCTGGGCCATAATTTTCCGGAAGTAAAAGAAAGTGTGCTGAAGGCGTGTGAAAAGGGCCTCAGCTTCGGATGCGCAACTGCAATCGAAGTGGAGATGGCTGAGTTCATCTGTGACCATATTCCACATGTGGATATGGTGCGTATGGTAAATTCCGGTACAGAGGCTGTTATGAGTGCAGTCCGTGTTGCCAGAGGATTTACAGGAAAGAATAAGATTATTAAATTTGCAGGATGCTATCATGGACACAGTGATGCCATGCTGGTAAGTGCAGGCTCCGGTGTGATGACAAGCGGTGTTCCGGACAGTGCCGGTGTGCCTAAGGGATGCACAGAGGATACTATGACTGCTGTTTATAATGATCTGGACAGTGTACGTGCACTGATGGAGCAGGCTGACGGACAGACTGCTGCTGTTATTGTGGAAGCTGTAGGCGCCAATATGGGTGTGGTTCCTCCGAAAAAGGGGTTCCTGGAAGGTCTGAGAAAGCTCTGCGATGAGTACGGCGCCCTTCTGATCTTTGACGAGGTTATCACTGGTTTCCGTCTGGCTTTTGGCGGTGCTGCAGAATATTTCGGCGTGACCCCTGATCTGGTCACCTATGGTAAAATTATCGGTGCAGGTATGCCGGTAGGCGCATACGGCGGACGCAGAGAGATCATGGAACTGGTTTCCCCTGTGGGAAAGGTTTACCAGGCTGGTACTTTAAGCGGAAATCCTATTGCAATGGCAGCAGGACTGACACAGTTAAAATACCTCTATGAGCACCAGGAAATCTATAAAGATCTGGAGGAAAAAGGAAAACGTCTCTATGGCGGTATGGAGAAAATCCTGGCAGAGAAAAATCTGCCTTACCATATCAATCACGTATCCTCCCTGGGAAGCCTGTTCTTTACAGAGCAGGAGGTTGTGGATTATACATCAGCCAAATCTTCAGATACAAAAGCTTTCTCTGAATATTTCAAGGGAATGCTTGCGCAGGGAATCCATATGGCTCCGTCACAGTTTGAGGCAATGTTTTTATCTGTTGCCCATACAGATGAGATCATAGACCAGACACTGGAGGCTGTCAGAAATTATTTTACCAAATAAACAGCAGAGCGCTTATCCGGTATAGAACTTAGCCAAAATTCATTCCAGATTGCCTGCGGCAATAGAATTTTGGCTTGTATGTGAACAGTAACGACAGTAACCCATGAACTGGAAAAAATACATAAAACTGAGTTCCGTAATCTTGTTCTGATTAGGAAAATGTGCTATAATCACCTTATCGTATGACATCGTCCGGCAATATCGGGACGAAAATATTATTGCTCGCTGACAGCAGACGGGAACAGAGTGAGCGATGATAAATAAACTTCAGGACAGCAGGAGGAAAAAAGCATTATGAGTGAAAAGAAATATGTAGCTTATGTGGGCTCTTATACACATGGCTCTTCCAGACAGGGAATCCATGTTTATGATGTTGATGTTGAGAATGGCACTCTTACAGAACGCAGCAGTGTTGAAGTAAGTAATGCATCCCACATGGCTGTTTCAAAGAATGGTAAGTATCTTTATTCTATCGAGGATGAGGGTGTTGCAGTATTTGAACGTGATAAAAATGGTGATCTGTCACGTATCAACAGTGTAAATATTGATGGAATGAGAGGCTGCTTCCTTTCTACAGATGTTGACGGTAAGTATCTTTATGTTGCCGGATATCATGACGGTAAGGTGACTGTTGTACATACTCATAAGGACGGCAGACTCGGAAGCCTGATGGATGGCGTATTCCATACAGGACTCGGAAGTGTTGCAGAGCGTAACTTCCGTCCCCATGTGAACTGTGTTCGTCCGACTCCGGATAATAAATATCTCTGTGCAGTAGATAACGGAATTGATCAGGTGAAGATTTACCGTGTCAACAAATTGCGCAATAAGCTGGAACTGGTAGACATCCTGAGATGTCCGAGAGAGAGCGGCCCGCGTATCATCCGTTTTAGCGATGATGGTAAGTTTGCTTATATTCTCTTTGAACTCAGTAATGAGATCAGGGCTTACAAATATGACGGAAGCGGTAAGGTTCCGGCGTTTGAACTGATCCAGACGATTGAGACAAGTGCGAAGAAGGATGTTCATGATACACATAATGCAGCGTCCGGTCTTTCTCTTGCAAATGATGGCAAGCATCTTTTCTGTACAACAGCAGGTGAGGATACAGTTTCCATGTTTGAGCGTGATGAGGAGACTGGTATGCTGACAAGGAAGTTTACACTTCCGATCAGTGGTGAATATCCGAAAGATCTGGTGCTTTTACCGGATGATAAGCATCTGGTGCTGGCTAATCATGCAAGTAATACATTGACTACTTTTACAGTGGATTATGAGAAGAATATTATTGTGATGAACGGCAAGCCGATTAAGATTACAGAACCAAACTGTATCAGAATCTGGCCGGTTCCGGAAGAATAACAGATTCGTTACATAGAATCAGCAATATAGGCAGATAATAAAATACCTTCATTTGAAACTGAGATCAGCTCAGAATTCAAGTGAAGGTATTTTTGCGTGGATTAATTGGAATTATTTCCGATAAAAATCCCGAACCTTATCCATCTGGGAACTCATATTGACAAAGAGCGCATCCGCCAGTGTGATTGCTACCATAGATTCTACCACAACCACTGCTCTTGGGACAATGACCGGATCATGTCGGCCATGGATTTCCAGAGAAAGAGGTTCTTTATCTTTGGTTACGGTCTGCTGCGGCTGGCTGATGGATGGGGTTGGCTTGATATGGGCACGAAGTATGATTTCACTGCCGTCACTGATTCCTCCCATGATTCCGCCTGCGTGGTTGGAGGTTTTGATGATTTCACCGTCTTTGACTGTGAATCCATCATTGTCAGTGGAACCGTTTGAGGAAGTCACTGCAATGCCGTCACCGATTTCAACAGCCTTGACTGCACCGATGGACATCAGGGCATGGGCAAGAAGAGCACTGAGCTTGTCAAAGACAGGCTCGCCAAGTCCGGCAGGTGTTCCGGTAATACGACATTCGATCACGCCGCCTGCACTGTCCTGATTCTTCATACATTCTTCCAGATATTCACCGGCCTTCACTGCTGCCTGTGCGTCCGGCATATAAAATGCATTCTGATGGATTTCTTCTTTATTAAAAGAAGCAATTTCAACAGGTCCGATAGATCTGGTATAAGTGCAGATTGAAATGCCAAGTTCTTCTAATATTTTAGAAGCAATGGCACCTGCTGCAACTCTTCCGATGGTTTCCCGCCCTGAAGAACGTCCGCCGCCTCTGTAGTCGCGGAATCCGTATTTTTGGTCAAAAGTATAGTCTGCATGTCCGGGACGATAGGAATATGCGATATTTCCGTAGTCTCTGGAGCGCTGATCTGTATTTCTTACCATCAGAGAAATTGGAGTTCCGGTGGTTTTGCCCTCAAAGACACCTGAGAGGATTTCTACCAGATCTCCCTCTTTACGGGCGGTGGTGTATCTGCTCTGTCCGGGTTTTCTTCTGTCGAGGAATTTCTGAATGTCCTCTTCACAGAGAGGAAGGCCTGCCGGGCATCCGTCTATCACAGCTCCGAGAGCTTTTCCGTGGGATTCCCCCCAGGTTGTTATTTTAAATATATTTCCAAATGTTGATCCTGCCATAGGTATGTGCTCCTTTATCACCAAATATAAAATGATTATAAAAGATTTCGCTTTGCGCGACAATAAGAATATGGTAAAATATAAAAAGTTGTAAAAAAATTTGTGAGGAGGTTCCAAGAATGGAACAATACCCTGTGAGAAAAATAGAAAAACCGATCGACTGGTGCGTGACAGTGCCGGGGTCTAAGAGCATGACAAACCGGGCGCTTTTAATGGCAGCACTCTCGGATGGGACAGTGACATTAGACGGCGTGCTTTTTTCAGATGATTCCAGACATTTTATCAGCTCACTGACTGCGCTGGGCTTTGATGTTCTCGTGGAAGAGGAAAAAAGGCGTGTGACGGTAAAAGGAGAAAGCGGAACAATTCCGAAAAAAGAAGCAGAGATTGATGTTGGAAGTGCAGGAACAGCCGCCAGATTTCTGACAGCAATGCTTGGAATGTCAGATGGCAGTTATGTGATCCAGGCATCCGGGCAGATGAAAAAAAGACCGATGAAAGATCTGTTTGTCTTATTGGAGCAGACGGGGGCAGAGATTACATATCTGGAACAGGAAGGCTTTCTTCCTGTGAAAATTAATGGGCAGAGAAAAGACCAGAAGCTTACAGTCCGGCTTGACATCAGCAGGAGTACACAGTTTTTAAGTGCCATGCTTTTGATTTCGCCGATGCTTCCGCAGGGACTGCATATTCAGATCACAAGTGAGAAGACGGATGGTTCTTATATCCGGATCACACGCAATATGATGGAAAACTGGGGTGTGCAGACACAGTTTGATGGAAAAAATTATGAGGTGATGCCGGGGGCGGCTTATCATAAAACTACTTATGCCGTAGAACCGGATATGTCGGCGGCATGCTATTTTTATGGTGCGGCAGCGATTACCGGAGGAAAAGCTATAGTCAAAAATGTGCATATGGACAACACGCAGGGAGATAAAAAATTCTTAAAGGTGTTGGAGCAGCTCGGCTGTAAAGTGACAGATACCGCAAAAGGGATCTGTGTGGAAGGTCCGGAACATGGAAATATCCATGGAATCGATATTGATATGAACGATTTTTCTGACCAGACGATGACGCTTGCGGCGATGGCGCCATACGCAGATGCACCGGTGCACATTTCGCACATTGGCCACATCAGACTTCAGGAATCTGACAGGATCCATGCGATCGTGACAGAACTGCGGCGTGCCGGTATCCGGTGCGAGGAAGAAGAAGACGCTTTGACCATTTATCCGGGAGTGCCGCATGCAGCTGTGATAAAAACATATGAAGACCACCGCATGGCAATGGCATTTTCGCTGCTTGGTTTACGGACTGACGGGATCATAATAGACGATCCGCTATGCTGCAAAAAAACATTTGAAAATTATTTCGAACTGTTTACAATATTGACTCAAGAGTGATCATATACAATGAAAAAAAGAATTTTAGTACCGTTGCGAGTGACACATAGCGAGAGCGTGTCTTGAATGTTTTTGTTAATTTTGAACAATTGAAAGAAGAGTAGGATGAGTTTCGCAAACGCCTAAATATAACGGAAACAGGAAAGGAGTACAAATTGTACGAGTTATTAAAAGAAGAGGGAAGAGCCAAACGTGGAGTATTTCACACGGTGCACGGAGACATCCAGACCCCTGTGTTTATGAATGTCGGCACAGTGGCAGCAATCAAGGGAGCTGTCTCCACTGAGGATTTAGAACAGATCAAATGTCAGGTGGAATTATCGAACACTTACCATCTGCATGTGAGAACAGGAGATAAACTCATTAAGGAGATGGGCGGATTGCATAAATTCATGTCATGGAACCGTCCAATCCTTACGGATTCCGGCGGATTTCAGGTGTTTTCCCTTGCCGGCCTAAGAAAAATCAAAGAGGAAGGCGTTTATTTCCATTCTCATATTGACGGAGCCAAAATTTTCATGGGACCGGAAGAGAGTATGCAGATCCAGTCAAATCTCGGCTCGACGATTGCCATGGCTTTTGATGAGTGCGCACCGGCTCTTGCGGGACGCCCTTATGTGGAGGCATCCGTAGCGAGAACGACACGATGGCTGGAGCGTTGTAAAAAAGAAATGAACCGCCTCAATTCGTTAGAGGATACCGTAAATAAAAACCAGATGCTCTTCGGTATTAACCAGGGTGCGATTTATGCGGATATCCGTATCGATCATGCCAAGAGAATCTCGGAGCTCGATCTCGACGGCTATGCAGTCGGAGGTCTCGCAGTCGGGGAAACACATGAGGAAATGTACTATATTTTGGATGAGACAGTTCCTTATCTGCCGAGAAAGAAACCAACTTATCTGATGGGAGTAGGAACCCCGGCAAATATTTTAGAGGCAGTTTCAAGAGGTGTGGATTTCTTTGACTGTGTTTATCCAAGCAGAAACGGCCGCCATGGCCATGTCTACACGAATCATGGAAAGCTGAATCTGTTCAATGCAAAATATGAGCTGGATCCGAAGCCGATTGAAGAAGGATGCCAGTGTCCGGCATGCCGTCACTACAGTAGGGCGTATATCCGACATCTGCTGAAAGCAAAAGAAATGCTGGGCATGCGTCTGTGTGTGCTGCATAACCTGTATTTTTACAATCATCTGATGGAAGAAATCCGAGATGCCATTGAAGCCGGCAATTATAAGGCATTTAAAAAAGAAAAACTGTCAGGATTTGAAAATAATGCTTGAATAACAGGCAAGGATTGTGTATGATATAGGTTAGTGACACTTTTTCGGGAAAGCCCGAAATTTAAGCGAAATACGCATGACCAGGAGGTAAATATGAATTTATTAAGTACATCTTCAACAGCAGGCGGACTGGGATTCACCCTGA
>OOAZ01001800.1_pt1 | contig 13066 bp, 8 predicted proteins | sample 1671221 | NCBI WGS metagenome assembly OOAZ01 (sample SAMN06348134, study PRJEB24527) | human gut metagenome | biome: human gut; feature: ankylosing spondylitis patient; material: feces | host: Homo sapiens | place: China | collected 2015-10
AGGCGGCTCTTAGCGCGTAGACTGAAGGTGGCCCCGCAGGGCCGGATGAGGGGCGGGCTGACAGATGCAGACCGTGAGCGGGAAAGCAAGATGAACTTTGCCCTCATCAGTCCGCTTCGCGGACAGCTTCCCCCGATGGGGAAGCCTATAACCAAAAAGCCGGAGCTTACGCTCCGGCCTTTTGGGTATGCCTGTTTTTGACCTCATGTGCCCACGCGATGAATTTTGTGCGGTTGAAGAACAGAATCCCCACAAAGCTGAACAGCACAATGCCGGTCAGCACGGTGAACAGCCAGTTGCCCTCCAGCATAAAGCTGCCTGCCGCGCAGGTCAGCAGGGTGGGGAAGGGCAGACTGATGAAGATGGCCGCTAAAAACTGCTTCGGGCGCATCCCCGCGTTGGCGGCGGCATAGGGAATGATACCGTTGGGCAGCCCCGGCGTGATGAACGCCAGAATTGTGTAAAACCAGGGGTCCTTGCTGCTGCGCACGCTGTCCAGCAGCTTCGCAGCCTTGGGGTTGTCGGCGACAAGGCGGCGGATGACCGGCACGAGCCGCCGTGCAATGAGGTAGACGCTCATGTTGGCGACGGCGGAGGCCGAGAAGCTCGTCAGAAAGCCCATCCACGGGCCGTAGGCCAGCCCTGCCGCCAGCTGCACCGGCATGGCCGGAATGACGAGCGACAGCACCTGCACGACGGCTAGGAACCACAGCGTCAGAAAGCTGCGCAGCCGCCCCTGGCTGGCCAGGTATTCGCTCAGCGCCTGCTCATCCCCGGCAGAAAACGCGGACCAGAGCCCGGGCAGCAGCAGGCGGAACGTCTCCACGATGAGCAGCACCGTGACCAGCACCACCGCCGCCACGACCAGCATCGCCAGCCGCTTTTCTCTTTTATTGGCATGTTCGGACATGAAATAGTATCTCCTTGTGGTTAAAAAACAGAGAATACTATACCAAAAACAGCGGAGAAAAGCAAGAAAATTTTGGGGCCCCTTCGCTGGTCATGTGTAGGGGAGGGATTCATCCCTCCCGTGAACGCTGCGGCAGCCGTGAACGACCCGGGAGAGTAAAGACCCTCCCCTACAAACCGACACTCACGGCTGCTTTGTAGGGAGAGGTCTTGACCGCTCCGGGGCGATTACGGCGGACGGGTGTTTGTGGGTAGGCCCCGGGCCAGGCATGCCCGGCCCCTACTGTGCGCCATTCCCAACAAAAAATCCCGGTGCACACTTGCACCGGGAAAATACCGATCTTATCGCTTCTCCAGCGGAACGTACTCCTGCGGCTTGCCGAGGTACTTGTAGGCGGGGCGGATGATGCGGTTCGCGAACTCGACCTCCTCGACGCGGTGGGCACACCAGCCGGGCACACGGGCAATCGCAAACAGCGGGGTGTACAGGTCCTCGCTGATGCCGAGCATACGGTAGATCAGGCCGCTGAACAGGTCCACGTTGGCGCAGACCTTCTTCGGGCCGTGCTTTTCCTCGGCAAAGACCTGCGGGGCCAGGCGCTCAATGCTGCACAGCAGCTCGTACTCCTCGTCGTAGCCCTTCTTGTAGGCCAGGCTCTTGGCGTGGGTTTTCAAAATCTGCGCACGGGGGTCGCTCATCGTGTAGACGGCGTGGCCCATGCCGTAGATCAGGCCGCTGCCGTCGCCGCGCTCCTTGCGGAGGATCTTGCGCAGGAACTCGCGGACCTCGTCGTCGTTGGACGGGTCCTCGACATTTTCCAGAATGTAATCCAGCTGGTGCATGACCTTCAGGTTCGCGCCGCCGTGCTTGGGGCCCTTCAGCGCACCGATGGCCGAGCTGATGGCCGCATAGGTGTCCGTGCCGGAGCTGGACAGCACGCGGCAGGTGAAGGTCGAGCAGTTGCCGCCGCCGTGGTCCGCGTGGACGAGCAGGCAGAGGTCGAGCAGACGCGCTTCCTCGTGGGTGAACTTCTGGTCGGCGCGGTAGGTGCTCAAAATATGCTCCGCCGTGCTCTGGCCCTCGGTGGGCAGGTGGAAGTACATGCTGGACCGGTCATAGACGCGGCGCTTGATCTGGTAGGCGTTCACCATCATCGTGGGCAGCTCGGCAATCAGGTTGATGCTCTGGCGCAGGATGTTGGGCAGGCTGTTGTCCTCGGCGTGCTCGTCGTAGCTGTACATGGCCAGCACGCTTCGTGCCATCTTGTTCATCAGGTTCGGCGACGGCGAATTTAAGATCATGTCGTCGGCAAAGCCTTGGGGCAGCTCGCGGTGGTGCTCCAGCAGCTTGCGGAACTTGGCGTACTGCTCCTGCGTGGGCAGGGAGCCGAACAGCAGCAGCCAGATGACCTCCTCAAACATGAAGCGGTCATGGGCGTCGGCCTCGGCGGCCAGCGTGTCAATGTCGATGCCGCGGTAGACCAGGCGGCCCGGAATGGGCACGATGGTGCCGTCCTCCTTCTTATCATAGCCGATAACGTTGGAAACGTTCGTGATGCCGGCCAGCACGCCGGTGCCGTCCAGATTGCGCAGGCCGCGCTTGACGCCCATCTGATCCGCCAGATGCGGGTCAAGGGTGGCGTTGTGTTCCAGATATTCGTGGCAGAGCAGCTCAAGCTCATCCGGCTCCAGGGCCGGGACGTCCGGGTAATACATCATGCGTACCCCTCTCTTTGACCAATTTTATATACTTTGCATACTTATACAGGCGCATATCATTGCTGGCTTCCCTTACCAATATGCCTGATAGATTGATTTTATAGCATTTCCGCAAATCCGTCAAGAAAAACTTAAAATTTTTCTAAATTTTTCAGGAGAATGCTTTAAAAAATTAAGCCGGCGGCCCAAAATGTGCCTATTGTGTAAAAATGCGGATTGACAACCGGCCCTAAACCGGGTAGTATGTTAGGTATACCGCAGAAAATGCAGAGTAAGACAGGGAAAGGGGAAAAGTATTATTTATGAAAGCAGTTCTGATTCCGGGCGACGGCATTGGCCGTGAAATTGCCGAGAGCGTCCGCAAGGTATCCGCCGCACTGAACACCGGCATTGAATGGCAGGAGTTTGCTGCCGGTGCCGAGTACGCCGCCGAGAGCGGCGAGCTGATCGCCCCCGGCACGCTGGATGCGATCAAAGCGTGCGGCTGGGCACTCAAGGGCCCCACCGCCACCCCCATCGGCAAGGGCTTCCGCAGCATCAATGTGCAGCTGCGCCAGCGCTTTTCCACCTATGCAAACCTGCGCCCGGTGCACACGCTGCCGGGCGTACCGACCCGCTTTGACAATGTGGACCTTGTCATCGTGCGCGAGAACACCGAGGATCTCTACAAGGGCATCGAGTATATGCTGAACGACGAGATCGCCAACGGCGTCAAGCTCATCACCCGCCCCGCGTGCGAGAAGATCTGCCGCTTTGCATTTGACTATGCCCGCAAAAACGGCCGCAAAAAGGTCACGGCAGTCCACAAGGCCAACATCATGAAGCTGACCGACGGCCTGTTCCTGCGCACCTTCCGCGAGGTCGCCGCGGAGTACCCCGAGATCGCTGCGGACGACTGCATCATCGACGCTTTGTGCATGAAGCTGGTGCAGAAGCCCGAGCAGTTCGACGTGCTCGTTGCGCCGAACCTCTACGGCGATATTATCAGTGACCTGTGCGCCGGTCTCGTCGGCGGCCTGGGCTTTGCGCCCAGCGCCAACATCGGTGACAGCACCCGCATCTATGAGGCCGTCCACGGCTCTGCCCCCGACATTGCCGGGCAGGACAAGGCCAACCCCAGTGCCATCCTGATGGCCTTTGCCATGATGCTGAACGACCTTGGCGAGACTGACAAGGCCGCCAAGCTCAATGCCGCCATCCTGGCCCAGGTCGAGGAGGGCAAGGTCGTCACTGCCGACATCGGCGGCCCCGCGGGAACGAAGGAGTTTACCCAGGCAATCATCAGCCGACTGGCAGAGTAAGCGGTGCTCAAATAATAAAGAATAAATAAAAAATAATAAATGCGGTGGATCGCGTCGCTGGCGCTCCGCTCAAAAAATGTGCATCGTAGGGGCGCATTCTATATGCGCCCGCAAGGCGGCTGCCTGTGTCCGGGCGGATATGGAATCCGCCCCTACGTTTTTGTTTTCGACCAACGGGAGAAAACTCCACAATCTTTATTATTTATTATTTTTTATTTCTTATTTGCAAAAACGGAGGTTTTCCCATGAAGCTGCACGACACCGGCGTATACCTTGTAAACGGCGTGCCTCAGACTTCCGCCCCGGCGGGCGTCACCGAGGCAGACGCCAAAAAAGGCACCATCGCCTACGGCATTTTGAAGGCCCATAATACCGGTGACTCCATGCAGGACCTGCGCATGAAGTTCGACTCGATGACCAGCCACGACATCACCTATGTCGGCATCATCCAGACGGCCCGCGCTTCCGGCATGAAGCAGTTCCCGCTGCCCTACGTCCTGACCAACTGCCACAACAGCCTCTGCGCTGTCGGCGGCACCATCAACGAGGACGACCACCAGTTTGCCCTGTCCGCTGCCCACAAGTACGGCGGCATCTATGTTCCGCCGAACATGGCCGTCATCCACAGCTACAACCGCGAGATGATGTCCGGCTGCGGGCGGATGATCCTGGGCTCTGACTCCCACACCCGCTACGGCGCCCTCGGCACGATGGCCGTCGGCGAGGGCGGCGGCGAGCTGGCCAAGCAGCTCGTGGGCCGCACCTACGATATGAGCTATCCCGGGGTCGTTGCCATCTACCTGACCGGCAAGCCCGCTCCGGGCGTCGGCCCGCACGACGTCGCGCTGGCGCTGGTTGCCGCGACCTACGCCAACGGCTATGTGAAGAACAAGGTCATGGAGTTCGTCGGCCCCGGCGTGGCGAACCTGAGTGCCGACTACCGCAACGGCATCGACGTCATGACCACCGAGACGACCTGCTGGTCCTCCATCTGGCAGACCGACGATACCACGAAGGAATATTTTGTGCAGCATGGCCGCCCCGAGGCTTATAAGGAATTGAAGCCCGCCGACGTGGCCTACTACGACGGCTGCATTGAGCTGGACCTCTCCACCGTCGAGTGCATGATCGCGCTGCCGATGCACCCCAGCTACGCCTACCCGATCCGCGAGCTGAAGGCCAACGCCAAAGAGATCCTGCAGGCGGCGCAGGACCAGGCCAACAGGCAGCTGGGCGGCAAGGTCGAGATGGACCTCGTCGGCAAGATCTGCGACGATGGCCGCATCTACGTTGACCAGGGCGTTGTGGCCGGCTGCTCCGGCGGCACGTATGAAAATATCTGCGCCGTGGCGGACATCATCAAAGGCAAGAGCTGCGGCAACGGTGAGTTCAAGTTCAGCGTCTACCCCGACAGCATGCCGACCTATCTGGAGCTGGTCAAAAACGGCGCTGTGGCGGACATTGTCTCCGCCGGCGGCATCTTCCGCGAGTGTTTCTGCGGCCCCTGCTTCGGCGCGGGCGACACCCCGGCCAACGGCGAGTTCTCCATCCGCCACACGACCCGCAACTTCCCGAACCGCGAGGGCTCCAAGCCCGGCGAGGGCCAGATCAGCGCCGTCGCCCTGATGGACGCCCGCTCCATTGCGGCCACCGCGGCCAACGGCGGCTATCTGACCGGCGCCAGTGAGTTGACCGACGTGGAGTACACCGTGCCCGACTACCACTTTGAGCAGGGTGTCTACGACAAGCGCGTCTACAACGGCTGGGGTCATCCGGAGCCGGACTACGCGCTGAAATTCGGCCCGAACATCAAGGACTGGCCCGAGCAGCCCGCTCTGACCGACGACCTGCTGGTCAAGATTGTCAGCTACATCACCGACCCCGTCACGACCACCGACGAGCTGATCCCGTCGGGCGAGACGTCGTCCTTCCGCTCCAACCCGCTGCGGCTGGCGGAGTTCACCCTCTCCCGCAAGGACCCGGCCTACGTGCCGAACGCCAAGGCCGTGAAGGCGCTGGACGAACAGCGCAAGGCAGGTGAGCTGCCCGCCGAGGTTGCGCGTGTCTACGACGATTTGAAGAAGCTGGGCTACGCGCCCGACGCGGCCAACACCAACATTGGCTCGGCCATTTTTGCCAACAAGCCCGGTGACGGCTCCGCCCGTGAGCAGGCCGCCAGTTGCCAGCGCGTGCTGGGCGGCGCAGCCAACTTTGCCTGCGAGTATGCCACAAAGCGCTACCGCTCCAACTGCATCAACTGGGGCATGCTGCCGTTCCTGGTGGAGAACCCCGGCGCACTGGACAACGGCGATTACGTCTACCTGCCCGGCGTCCGCAAGGCTCTGCTGGAGGCCGCAGACGAGCTGGACGCCGTGGCCATCAAGCCGGACGGCGGTCTGGTGAAGTTCACCGTCAAGCTCGGCGCGATGACCGACGCCGAGCGCCGGATCCTGGCGGACGGCTGCCTGATCAATTATTACAAGAATAACTAAAGAAAAACGGCCCGCCGGAAAAAAATCCCGGCGGGCCGTTTCTGTAGGGGCCGATGCTTGCATCGGCCCGCGGAGGGGTCAAGCCCCCTCCCTACAATACAATTCAAAAGGGGTGCTGTAGGGGCGAACATTGTTCGCCCGCGGCACATGGCGGCGGTCACAACGCTTCCAGGTCGATGACGGGCATCGCCCCTACACCGTAGGGGCGGATTCCATATCCGCCCGCAGCGTCCGGCAGATCGCTGCAAAAATTCTTGCATACCGTCGAAATTTCTGCTGTAATACAAAAGCCGCCTGTTTCACAACAGACGGCAAGGTGCTGCACACAACGGCAGGCGGTTGGCCACACTTCCGTAAAGGAGGTGAGACCATGCGTTTTACATTGACTTTTTATGTTGGCCGCAAGACCATCACAATCAGCATTGTTGTAAAAAGCAAGAACCGCCACTCGGCAAAGTGACGGTTCTTAGGGTAAAAACCTAAAACCTCATTTTTGATCGGGCCAACCGCTTGTCGCAGCGCCTTTTCTATAGTTATTATACCCCACTGCCGCGGCCATGTCAAGCGTGCCTTGCACCCCGCGGCATTTCGTGCTACAATAGACGTACCATTAAAAAACAAAGGACGAAAAACAATGAGTGCGATTTTAGCAGTATGCGGTGATACCTTCTGTGCCATGGTCAGCGATGGCCGCTATGTCGAGGAACCCATCACCGGCGAAAAGCCCCATATCCTCAAAAACGACCTGCCCAAGGTCCGCAAGATCAACCGCAACGTCGTGGTCGGTTTTGCGGGCGACACGCTGGCCGCCGTGCAGATCATCAACGCGGTGGACGAGTACCAGACCCAGTACCTGACGCTGGAGAAGGTCGTCAAGATCCTGCGCGAGAAGGCCGCCACAGTCTCGGTGCAGCCGGTGGGCGTGCGGCTCATCGTGGGTGGGCGCAACCGCAAGGGCGTGTTCACCATGACGATGATGGGCAGCGTTGACGGCTACGAGCCGCAGACCCAGGCCGCCCGCAAGGGTGCCTACCTCATCGAGGGTGCCTGCTCCCACACCGACGTGGCCCCCTGGCTCGAGGAGGAGGTCAAGCCGCAGGCCGCCAACTGGCACAGCCTGGACGATGTGGCCCATACGCTGGACGGCTGCATTGCCAAGATGGCCAAGCTCGACAAGAGCATCAACACCACGTATTTCCGTCAGCTTGTAATGTGAATTTGACGATAAAAGGAGAAAAAACATTATGAAAATCGCTCTGATCAATGAGAACAGCCAGGCCGCCAAGAACGCCCTGATCGAGGCCACCCTGCGCAAGGTCGTCGAGCCGATGGGCCATGAGGTCGTCAACTACGGCATGTATGCCGCCGACGATGCCGCCCAGCTGACCTACGTTCAGAACGGCATCCTGGCCGCTGTGCTGCTGAACTCCGGCGCTGCGGACTACGTCATCACCGGCTGCGGCACCGGCGAGGGCGCTATGCTGGCCCTGAACAGCTTCCCCGGCGTCATCTGCGGCCACGTCGAGGACCCCGTTGACGCTTACACCTTTGCCCACGTCAACGACGGCAACGCGGTGGCCCTGCCCTTTGCCAAGGGCTTCGGCTGGGGCGGCGAGCTGAACCTCGAGTACATCTTCGAGAAGCTGTTCGGCTTCGGCCACGGCCAGGGCTACCCCAAGGAGCGCGTTGTCCCCGAGCAGCGCAACAAGAAGATCCTGGACGGCGTGCGCGCCATTGCTTTCCGCGACCTGTCCGACATCCTGAAGGATCTGGACCGCGACCTCGTCAAGGGCGCCTTCGCCGGTGAGCACTTCGCCGAGAACTTCTTCTCCGCCTGCAAGGACGAGAAGCTGGCCGCCACCGTCAAGGAACTGATGGCGTAAGCCCTGCTGTAAAATAAAAGAACTGCCGACTCCCGGTACACTGTAGGGGTCGATGCTTGCATCGACCCGCCAGTTGCCGGGAGTTTTTTGGCATGTTTGAATTTTTTCTCAAATTGCCGAAATTTACCGTTGACTAATCCGTTCTCAGATGGTAAAGTAACTATAGGTGTGAGTAGCGCCGTGTAGTAAAAATTCAAACAAAGGTGAGGTGGTTGTCACAATGGATACCCCCAGTCCCAGTCCTGTGTACCGATGTATCTTGAATAACGGCAGCCACCACTTTTTTGTCAGGCGAACCAAAGCAAACTGTACGCGAAAATAAGCGCACGATGTTGCTCTGCTTTGCATTGCCTAAAATTAAATGTGCCTGGCTGCCGCCTGAAAAGGAGGCAGCTTTTTTATGTCTGATACTGCGATCTTGACCCTCCGCACGATGCTGGCTAATCTGGACGATGCCAAAAAGTACCAGAGCCTGCGAGATGTTATGTCCACCCTGCCCGCGCCCGACTTGGCCGCTGTGTTCGAGGACCTCCCGCCCGAGAAGCTCCCCGTGCTGTTCCGCCTGTGTCCCAAGGACCTGGCGGCGGAGATTTTCGCCGAGCTTACCCCCGAGACCCAGCAGGACCTTATCGACGGCCTGACCGATAAGGAGCTGAAGGCCGTTGTGGATGACCTGTTCGTCGATGATGCGACGGATCTGGTCGAGGAAATGCCCGCCAGCGTCGTCAAGCGTATTCTGGCGCAGGCAGACCCCGCGACCCGCCGCATGATCAACGAACTGCTCAAATACCCCGAGGACTCCGCCGGCGGCGTGATGACCACCGAACTGATGGAGCTGCGCCCCGACTGGACGGTGTCGCAGGCCATGGCGGCCATCCGCAAGAACGGCTTTGACAAGGAGACCATCAACAACTGCTACGTCACGGACCGTGACCGCACCCTCATCGGCGTCGTCTCGCTGCGCGCGCTGGTCCTGTCCAAGGACCCAGACAACGAGCTGATCCGCGACATGATGGACGACAATGTCGTCAGCGTCAGCACGACCACCGACCAGGAGGACGTCTCCCAGATGTTCGAGAAGTACGGCTACCTGGCCATTCCCGTTGTGGACAACGAGAAACGCCTGGTCGGTATCGTCACGATTGACGACGCTATCTCAATCATGCAGGACGAGGCCAGCGAAGATATTGCCAAGATGAACGCTATGGGCCCGTCGGACAAGCCTTATTTTAAACAGTCTATGTGGGAACTGTACAAAAACCGCGCGCCGTGGCTGCTGTTCCTGATGATTTCGTCCACCTTCTCCAGCATGGTCATCCGCGGGTATGAGGATGCCCTCGCCGCCGTGACCGTGCTGACCGCCTACATCCCGATGCTGACCGACGCGGGCGGCAACGCGGGCAGCCAGAGTACCTCCACCATCATCCGCGGCATGGCCGTCGGTGATATTGAGCCGCACGACCTGCCGAAGATTTTGTGGCGTGAATTCCGCGTTGCCATCCTCTGCGGCGGCACGCTGGCGCTGTGCAACTTTGCCAAGCTGATCTTCCTGGACGGCATCGCGCCCCCTGTAGCGGCAGTCGTTTGCCTGACGCTGATCTGCACGGTCATCCTGTCCCAGCTCATCGGCGGCCTGCTGCCCGTCATTGCGGAAAAGCTCAACTTTGACCCCGCCGTCATGGCGTCGCCGCTTATCACGACCATTGTCGATACCACGACACTGCTCATCTACTTCAACATCGCGCGGGTGTTGCTGAAAATTTAAATTTTAGACACCGTGTTCAATATTGTAAATTGTACCGCACCCGGTTGGTGTGGTACAATTTTTTTAGAGAAAAAGCTCCTTGGCCCCCTCTGTGAGGGGGCTCCCGCCGCAGCGGGTGGGGGAGAGAGCCCGCCGCGCCCGAAATATTTCGGGCCACGGCAAGGTTCAACCCTTCCGGCCCTGCGGGGCCACCTCCCCTGCTAGGGGAGGCAAGGGGCAATAGGAGTTTTCATCATGAACATGCAGGATTTTTATACCGGGCACGCTTTTGATGCGTATGAGTTTTTCGGTGCGCATACCTATTTCGGCGGCACACATTTTGCGGTGTGGGCACCGTCTGCACAGCATATCGCCGTTGAGACCGAGATCGGTACCTTTGATCTGCACCGCACCCAGTCCGCCGTGTGGGAGTGCAACGCCCCCGGCGTGCAAGCGGGGATGGTGTACCAGTATTGGGTGCGCGGCGCGAACGGCCAGAGCGTGGCCCACTGCGACCCCTACGGCACGGCCATGACGCTGCGCCCCGACGGACGCAGCATCGTCAGCGATGCCCCTAAGGGCTTTGCCGATGACAAATGGATGCAGGAACGCACAAAATGCTTTGATAAGCCGCTGAATATCTACGAGGTCCACGCCGGCAGCTGGCGGCAGAAGGAGGACGGCAGCTGGTACACCTACGCCGAGCTGGCCGACCTGCTGCCCGCCTACTGCAAGAAGAACGGCTTCACCCATATCGAGTTTATGCCCCTGGCCGAGCACCCGTTTGACGGCAGCTGGGGCTACCAAACCACCGGCTTTTTTGCGCCCACCAGCCGCTACGGCACGCCGGACGAGCTTGTGGAGTTTGTCAACGCCTGCCACAAGCAGGGGATCGGCGTTATCCTGGACTTTGTGCCGGTCCACTTTGCCGTGGATGCCTACGGTTTAAAAGAATTTGACGGTACGCCGCTGTATGAGTACCCCGCCGCCGCGGTGGGCCAGAGCGAGTGGGGCAGCTGCAACTTTATGCACTCCCGCGGGGAGATCCGCTGCTTTATCCAGTCCTGCGCCGACTACTGGCTGCGGGTGTTCCACGCCGACGGCCTGCGCATGGATGCCGTGTCCCGCCTGATCTACTGGCAGGGCGACCCGAACCGCGGCGTCAACGGCTCGACGCTGGAATTCCTGAAGGGCATGAACGCCGGTTTGCAGCAGCGCCACCCCACGGCCATTCTGATCGCCGAGGACTCTACGAGCTTCCCGAAGGTCACGGCCCCCGTCGAGTACGGCGGCCTGGGCTTTGACTACAAGTGGGACCTGGGTTGGATGAACGACACCCTCGACTACTTTAAAAAGACGAGCGACGAGCGGCGCGAGAATCTGGGCAAGCTGACCTTCTCGATGATGTACGCCTGGAACGAGCACTACATCCTGCCGTTCAGCCACGACGAGAACGTCCACGGCAAGGCGACCATCGTGCAAAAAATGTACGGCGAGTACGAGGGCAAGTTCCCGCAGGCGCGGGCGCTCTACCTGTACATGGCCATCCACCCGGGCAAGATGCTTGATTTTATGGGCAACGAATTTGCGCAGCTGCGCGAATTTGACGAGAGCCGCGAGCAGGACTGGATGCTGCTCAAGTACCCGAACCACGACGACTTCCACCGCTATCGCAGGGCGCTGAATGAGGCGTATCTTGCCAACGAGGCGTTCTGGAGCCGCGAGTACGACCCCGAGGCGTTCCGGTGGCTGGACTGCGCCCACCCCGAGCTGGACGCCTGTGCCATCTGGCGCGACGGCCATGACGGCGCGGCGCTGGCGGCATTCAACTTTGGCGACACGGAGCTGGCTGACTACACGCTGACCCTGCCCCGCGCGGGCAAGCTGACGAAGCTGCTGGACACCGACTGGCAGTGCTTCGGCGGCCGGACCGAGAAGCCGAAGCGGCTGGTCGGCAAGGCCTGCGGGGGTGAATTGAAGCTGACCCTGGCCCCGTTCAGCGGGCAGCTGTTTAAGCTGGTATAACTGCATACAAACAGGCCGCGCCTTTCCCGATACAGGATGGGCGCGGCCTTTTGCTGTACTGTAGGGGCCGGGCATGCCCGACCTGCAGCTTTGCCGCTGCAACCCCTTTCGTGGCAGATTTGTAGGGAGGGGGCTTGCCCCCTCCGCGGCGGCCAGAGGGATGTCCGCCCTACAAGCTCCCGCAAACGGGGAGCGTAGGGGAGGGATTCATCCCTCTCGCGGGGCGTCGGGGACGCCGCCCCCTACAGGCGGAACCCGCAGGCGCTTCTGATGCCGAAAGTGCGCATTGACGTTAAACCCTCCGGGTAGAATGGCTTCCCCCGCGGGGGAAGCTGTCAGCGGCCCCGCCCGCTGACTGATGAGGGGCAAGCCTGCCATTATTGCGTGTTTACGGCTTGCGGCGGCAAGCTCTCCCCTCGTCCGGCCCTGCGGAGCCACCTTCTCCCCCAAGGGGAGAAGGCAAAGAGAAATTCACCGCCCCCAATACTCCTCCACGATCTCCCGTTCCACAAACGGTTCCTTGATTCCGCCGCGCTCTATCGTTGTCTCGTGGCCCTTGCCTAAGATCGCGATAATATCCCCGGGCTGGGCGTGGTCGAGGGCGTAATAGATCGCCTGTCTGCGGTCCGGTATCTCGGCAAACGGCGTGGCCGGGTTGCCAAGGCGCAGCCCGGCGCGGATGTCCGCTAAAATGTGCTCCACGGGCTCGCCGCGGCTGTTATCCTCGGTGATGATGCAGAAATCCGCCAGCCGTGCGCAGACCGACCCCATGCCGAACCGGCGCAGGCGGCTGCGCGCGCCGCCGCAGCCGAACACCGCTACGGTACGGCCCTTGGCAAACTCCTTCACTGTCCGCAGGACGTTGACCATGCTGTCCGGCGTGTGGGCGTAGTCAATGAGGATCGTATAATCCTTTCCCGGCGTGGGAATGACCTCCACCCGCCCCTGCACATGGGGGACGCCTGCCAGCACGGCGGCGCTGTTCTCAATGGG
>OOAZ01001824.1_pt1 | contig 12899 bp, 7 predicted proteins | sample 1671221 | NCBI WGS metagenome assembly OOAZ01 (sample SAMN06348134, study PRJEB24527) | human gut metagenome | biome: human gut; feature: ankylosing spondylitis patient; material: feces | host: Homo sapiens | place: China | collected 2015-10
GTGTGCTCTTCCGATCTCGTTTTTCTACAGCGAGACGTATATTCCCGCATTTGGTGGTGTTCCACTCTATATATTCGGATGGATTGTTCACACTGCCATTACATTTGTGCTGATTATTGTTTATTATCGCATGTGTATGAAGAGAAAAGAATATCACACTTATGATGAGGAGGACAAATAAATGAATGGAGCAGCAGTAATTCAGCCAGCACCGATTCCTTTCTATACAGTTCTGGTACTTTATCTTGGAATTATGGCATTTATTGGTTGGTACGCAGGACGTAAGACGAATAATATTGGCGATTTCTTTGTATTGAGTGGAAAGGCTGGCGTGGTAGTAAGTGGTATTGCATATTTCTCAACTCAGTTTTCCATGGGAACATTTCTTGGTACACCGGGAACCATTTACGGTGTAGGCTATGCAGGAATGGCTATTTCTGTACCTGGAGCTGTGTTCTGTATGATTCTTCCGGCTCTTCTTATTGGCCGTAAGCTGATTACTCTTGGTCATAAATATGGTTTCCTGACTATGGCCGATTACCTGACAGACCGTTATCACTCCAAGAATATGAGCGGTGTTTTGGGCGTAATGATGCTCTTCTTCCTGGTTCCGATGATGGGCGCACAGATTATCGGAGCAGGTGTTATTGTACATGTATTTACCGGACTGCCTGAATGGGTAGGCGTTGTGGGAATGGGTATCATTGTCATTCTCTACTGTATGACTGGTGGTATGAAAGGTGCCATGATGACGGATGTTATCCAGGGATCTCTGATGATTGCTACTGCAGTGGTTACATTTATTGTATCTGTAGTAATGGGTGGAGGTTTCTCTAACATTAACCATACACTTCAGAGTATGAATGAGGCTTATCTGACCTTCCCGGGTGCTAACGGTTATATGCCTTGGACTTATTATGTATCCAACATTGTGCTATGGTCGTTCTTTACCATGGGACAGCCTCACCTGTTTACCAAGTTCTTTGCCATGAAGGATCATAAGACCATGTTCAAAGCAATTCTTCTTGGTACTGCAGGTATGTTTTTCTCTGCAACTCTGATTGAGTGGGCCGGTGTAAATGGTATTGCTTCCATTCAGAATATTGAGAAGGCAGATCAGATTATTCCAATGATTCTGCAGAGGGGAATGAATCCATTCCTGGCTTCTATTTTCATCGCAGGTATCGTGGCAGCAGGTATGTCCACTATCGATGGTATTCTGGTCACCACCACCGGTGCTGTTACCCGTGATATTTATCAGAAGATTATCAATAAGAATGCTACAGATGAGGCTGTTATGAGCCTGTCTAAGGTAGTGACTGTAATTATCGGTATCGTTGTAATTTGCTTTGGTGTATTCCAGCCAGGCAGTATTTTTGAGATTAACCTGTTTGCATTCTCAGGAATGGCAATTTTTGTAGTGCCGATTCTGTTTGGAATTTACTGGAAGAAAGCAACAGCGAAGGGAGCAATCGCATCGGTTATAGTAGGTATTATTTCACTGTTGCTCTTTACACTGAATCCGTCTGTCAAGGCGTTGGCTATGGGATTCCATGCACTGTTCCCAACTACGATCATTGCTTCTATTGTAATGATTGTAGTAAGTAAATTTACAGAAACTCCGCCGCAGGAGACTATTGATCGTCATTTTACAGTATAAAAGTTAGGAGGCGTATTTAAAATGTATCTTGCAAAAATGACTACAGCACAAGCAAAAGAGGCTTTTGAGAAGGATCCGATTATTGTGATTCCGGTGGGAAGCACCGAGCAGCACGGAACACAGGGTGCGTTGGGAACGGACTTTATGGTACCGTCCTATCTGGCGGATCATGTGGAGGATGTAGATAACGTAATCGTAGCACCTACTGTTCCATACGGTGTATGTCCTTATCACTTAAGCTTTGAGGGAAGTATTAATATTGGTTATGAGGGACTGTATATGGTTCTGCATGGCATTATGGACTCTTTGATGCAGCATGGCGCAAAACGTTTTGTAGTTCTGAATGGCCATGGCGGCAATACTCCATCCATTGACCGGGCAGCTCTGGAGGTATATCATAAAGGTGGTGTATGTGCCAGCGTAGACTGGTGGAGTCTGGTAGCTCAGCTGGACAAGAAGTTTGAAGGCGGCCATGGTGATGTTCTGGAGACCTCAGCTATGATGGCAATTGCTCCGGAATCAGTACATCTGGAACTTAGCAAGCCTATCAATGCACAGGATCCTTCTGAGAATATGAAAGCGGCTTATATCCAGGCAGTTAATTTCAAGGGTGGTATCGTACGTCTTGTGAGAGATACCAAAGAAATTGCTCCAAGCGGCTGGTTTGGACCTTTTGATCCGAAAGATTCTTCCGCAGAACTTGGACAGGAGGCCCTTGATTTGGCAGTATCCTATATCCGTGATTTTCTGGAAGAAATGAAGCAGATAGAACTGTCTTCCTGATATATATCTGAAGGGATGGGGGTGTCGTAAAATCATCAAATTAGATGATTGAGCGATGCCCTCGCTTTATATGTGTAAAAAACCGGAAAGAATCTTTTGAACTGTTAGATCTTTCTGGTTTTTTACGTACTTTAAGCAGTTAGTCTATGAAAAATAGGTTAGCTGCTTTTTTTCGTCTCAAAAACAATTATCTTTGATTATCTTTGAATCAGTTATAATAATTTTATGAAATTCATCATATTACCGCTGGATAGTTCTATGCCAAATTGCACATTATAACATACAGAACAGGAGGAATGCTTATGACATTGGAACAGGTTGTACTGACAATGATTAATGACAAAATGCTTGATAATGGACAGATTTCCGAAAAACTGCATAGCAGTATCCAGAAAGACATTATAACCTTGAATACATTCAATACAGTAGTCGCGAAGAATGGAGAACAGATGGACAGTTCAGATGAATATTGCCAGCGAATCAGTTGATTGGAAAGGAATAAGATGGATATTTATGCAACACGTGAGGAACTGAAATCCCGGCAGAAAAATATATTTGATCTGAAACTGAATGTGGCGTATTATGCCCGAGTCAGTACGGATAAGGAGGAACAGAAAACCTCTATTGAGCATCAGTGGACTTTTTTTGAACAACTGATTTCAGATGTAAAGAATTGGACGCTTGTGGATGGTTATATAGACGAAGGAATCTCCGGTATTACCGTAACCCACAGAGAGGAATTCCAGAGAATGCTCCAGGATGCAAAAGCCGGGAAAATTGATCTTATCATAACTAAAGAGATCACCCGTTTTGCCCGAAACGTATTAGACAGTATACGATATACAAGAGAGCTTCTGGACTGTGGAACTGCTGTCTGGTTTAGGAATGACAATATCAATACATTAGATGAGGATTCGGAACTCAGGCTGTCAATTATGTCCGGTATTGCACAGGAAGAAAGCAGAAAACTTTCAAGTCGTGTGCGTTTCGGTCATGCAAGATCCATACAGAACGGTGTGGTTCTTGGTAATTCACATATATATGGATGGGACAAGCGAAACGGAAAATTGTTTTTGAATCCCGAAGAGGCAAAAATGGTACAGCTTATTTTTGAAAAATATGCCCTGGGAAACTGGTCTACCCATTCACTGGAACAATTTTTATGGGAATGTGGATACAGAAATTATAAAGGGGGAAAGATTGACAGCCATGTGATTGCCAATATTATCCGAAATCCTAAATATAAGGGTTACTATGTTGGTGGAAAAGTAAAAATAGTTGATCTCTTTACTAAGAAACAGAAATTCCTGCCTGAAGATGAATGGGTGATGTATAAAGACGATGGTACCCATGTCCCTGCAATTGTGGATGAAAAACTGTGGGAAGATGCAAACAGGATTATGGAAGAAAGAAGTAAAAATATCAAGTTGAAAAAAACTTCCTATAAGCAGGACAACCTTTTTACCGGACTTATACATTGTGCGGAAGATAAAGCTGCATACTGGCTGAAAGTCAGAACTGTCCGCGGAAAAGCTGCAAAGACCTGGGTATGCAGTCATCGCATAAAACAGGGCGCAGTTTCCTGCAGATCAAAACCGGTAAAAGAAGAAATCCTGCTGGAGATGATATCGGATGTTTATAACAATCTGGCTCAAAGCAATAAAAGTATATTGCATAAGTATCTGGAACTTTATGAGAAAGAGATTAACAAAACAGAAGGAACTGAAGAAAAAATTGACAACATACAGCATGAAATAACAGTACTGGAACAGAAGAGAGATAAGCTGCTGGATTACAATATGGGCGGCTACATTTCTGATGCGGAATTTTTAAGCAGAAACAAGGTTTTTACACAGCAGATAGCAGAGAAAAAAGCGAATCTGGAACAATTGAAAAGCATGAAACCTCTTTCAAAAACAGAATTGACAGATCAGATGGACAGGATATTAGACTATGCAAAGGAATATTCCTGCGTAAAACCCAAAGATATCACCAGGGCCATGATTGAAAACACAATCAATAATATAGAAATAACTCCGGTTAATGAAAAGAAAGCAGAAGTGATGATCGTATTTAAAAGTGGAAGTCTGCACAGCCCTGAATCTGTTATTCCGGCACTGGGACAGGAAAAAACTTATACTACGGAGACAGGGTATGAATATGTTGTACATTCAGGAATTTCTATGTAGATATTGCATTCACATATGGAATTCTTTTGCGAAGGTTACGAAAAGTAAGAAGTAGTGAATATTTCAGTTTGAAATAATATATAAAACAGGTGTAAGACATGGCAAATACGAAAAAAAGATGGACAGCCGATGAAATCGAAATATTAAGAAAGTACTATCCCGCAGAAGGAGATCAGGTCTGTGAAAGATTATCCGGAAGAACTGCAAAAAGCTGCAGGATCCAGGCATCAAAAATGGAAATATCCAAAAACATTTCCTCTTCAGCAACTGTACAGAATGATGTTAAATATGTCAGATTATGGACAGAGGCAGAGGATAAAATACTCAGAGAGTATTATGCTGCGGAGGGCAGTAAGGTACGTTATCGCTTAAATCAGAGATCAGCAGAATCCTGCAGAGGAAGAGCTGCTGCATTAGGACTTACTTATTCCGGGGCAAACAGAAAATGGAGCAGCAGCGAAGATGAAATTCTGAGAAATTATTATCCGACAGAAGGTGCTGAAGTTCAGAAAAGACTGGAGGGAAGATCCAAAGAGGCATGTAATAAAAGAGCTGCCAAATTAGGTCTTTGCATACAGGGAAGAAAAGAATGGACTGCAGAAGAAGATGAAATTATAAGAACATATTACAAAGCGGAAGGCAGGAAGGCAGCAGAACGATTGGAAGGGAGAACTCTGACTGCCTGTCAGTCCAGAGCTAAGTACTTAAATGTCAGATCAGACAATAACAGACTTCCATGGACACAGGAAGAGGATGCGATCATTTTCCGATATTATGAAGAAAAAGGTGCCGGATATGTGCATACTCTTATTCCTGAAAGATCTCTTCAGGCATGCAAATACAGAGCGATGATTCTGGGATTAAGCAGGAAAACCAATGATCCATGGACAAAAGCCGAAGAGAAGATACTGAAGAAATACTACCCGGTTGAGGGCAGCAATGTTTATAAACGTCTGAATAACCGTACCAGAAATGCTTGCATCAGCAAGGCGGCCCAATTACATCTGCAATATGGACTTCCTATGTATAAAGGACCTGTATTGGATGAATGGATCATACTGGCAGTGAAACAGGGAATCACAAAAGTAAGACAATCTATGACATACAGTGAGATAACCTTTAAACCCGGAAAACTCCCTGAACTGCATCTGAGACTGGAATGTGATGAAACCGGAAAATTCAGGGTTTATGAGAAGTCTGTTCTTTTGGATGAAAAAGAATATGACAGGCAACGGATTGAGAATCTTGCGGATACAATGGGGCTTCAGATAGAAAGAAACAAAATTACTTTAAACAGCAGCGAAAAAGAGATAGAAGATGATATTTTCAGACTGATAGCAGGATGTTACCTGATTTATTTCCTGCATTATTTTATGGAATTGCCATAATTGCTCTATTCTGTCTTATTTTGCTGTGAAATGAGAAAAAATTTTCAACAGGATACTGCTTGATTTATGAGATACTTTCTCAACAGTGGCATGATAATTTTCTTGCATTTTCACGCAGGTTAGAATATACTAACCAACAGAGTTAACCAAAGCAAACTATTGCGTGATTTGATCATTTAAACTTCCACTGAAGAACTGAGATGAATCGGAGAATTTCATCCGCTTCATCTGAAATGAGATGATGCACAGATAGCTTCAAGTCAGGGACGAAATATCTTTTGCCCCTGATATCATATTACAGGAGGAGAAAGAAACAGATGAAGAAAAGAATGGCAATTCTGATGTCTATGGCAATTGCGGCAAATATGATTGCTTCTGTACCGGTATGTGCAACAGACATATTTACAGATTCAATGACTACGGATTCAGCGATCACACAGGAGGCAGATGATGATTCCTTTAGTGATGGATCGGGGACACCGGATTTTGCGGATGAGCAGGAGAATGTACAGGCGGCTCAGGATGAGGGTACACAAAGTGCGAAAGAACCGCCGGAGGTGACGACAGAATATGACAGCGTATTTGGAAGTTCAACATATAAAATAAATGGACAATTTGGTATTGACTATGTTGATAATATTCAACAGATATCGGTAAATGGCAATAATTTAACAAAAGCATCATTATCTTCTTGGTTAAGCAAGGGAGAGTATTATTTATGTGGGTCATCGGATCAGTATATTAAATTTTCGGCAAATTCTTTTGAAGTAAACGATCAGATTGTAATCACCAGTACCGGATACAAGGATCTTACTTTAAAGGTAACAGGAACCGGAAAGCAATGGGCTGTTGAAAAAGTAACTTCACAGCCTGAACCTGAACAGACCAAAGATGCTCCAGCATTTGCGGGAGATCAAGTGAAAATTTTATATACAGACTACAAGATCATTAAACCAGCTGATGAAAATACTGATTCTGATTATATCCGTAACATCACAGAAATATCTGTAGATGGGACACCATGGGAGAAAACAGATCGTGCAGCAGCATTATTTAACAGAAAAGCATATTATCCAGACAGCAGTAATAATCGTGTTGTATTTGATTCAACTGTACTTCACACTGGAAATGTCATTACAATAAAAAGTAATGGATATAAAGAACTTCATCTTAAGGTAAATGCAGAAGGAAATGCCTTCACAGTTGTTGCAACTGATTCCGGTGAAACTAATATTAAAGGTGCATCCAACGGAGTGAACACTCTTCATGTCAGATTAAAAGGATACTTCGAAAGCGCTGTTAAAGGGCAGAAGAAATACGATGCAGTTTCAGGTGCATCCACTTCTGTTTCATCCAACAAAAACAGTAATGTAGTTGTGGAAGCGGCAGATCTTCCGGATGGGAAGGAACCTGTTGAAGATGACTGGAAGGAGTTAACAAAAACAAGTGTAAAAATTGACACAAAGAATACAAAGGTAAACATTGACAGTAAAAGTGGGATGGCAGGGAGGTATTCCACATATGACAGTTCTCTGTCTCTCAGCGGAATTCCTGCTGAACCAGGTACATATCCTGTCAGCGTTACAGTAACCGATGAGTCAGGACGTACAGTAACAAGTAATGAGCTTACTTTCAAGGTTTACAGTACTAATGAAAAACTGGCAGATCATCTGAAGCTTGCCAATGCAACCAAGACTTCAGACGGAAAATATATGTATGATATGGATCCATGGTTAATTCCTAATTTTAATGATACGGATAATGTTGTAACAGTCCCGGCAGAGATTAAAGCCTGGTATGGCTCTCATACCAGCGGTACGTATGGAGAACTGGGACATGCTGTTTCAGAGGGAGAAGCTACAACTCAGACATTGATCATACCGGATGGATGTAACCTTACAATGCTCAATATGAAGGTCCTCAGCAGTGTGAAGATAAAAGTAGAAAATGGCGGAACATTGAATCTGAGAGATTCTTCCATATATGGACAGATTGAAGTAGAAAATGGTGGAACAATATCTGTCAACTATGATAATCATAGCGGAAAATTCCTGACAGGTACTTCCATTAACGGACAGCTGATCCTGAATGATGGAGCGACCATAAAGAATTCCATGATCTACTCCAACACTAATTTCCTTCCCAATGGAACACAGGCACGTCACAATACATCACCTGTTGTTGTGACAAATGGAAATGTAAAGGTAGAAGGAAAAGTATATATCAAAGGTGATGAAGCTGCCACAGGAACAGATCCTGCCACAAAAAAAAGCTACAGCGGACAGCCGGCCCTGAAAGTCAGCAGCGGAAAACTTACTGTTGGTGAGGGCAGCCAGCTTGCAGTATACGGTGGAGGAAACATAGCAACTACTTCAGTTGGCGGTGCAGCGGTGATTCTTGACAACGGAACGATTTCCGGAGCAGGAACGTTGATTGCTGTTGCAGGACGAGGAAATGGTGATAACGGTGGCAATGCAGTTGAGGGAACCGGAAATGTAGAAACAGCAAAAGCATATCTGGAAGGAGGTTCTGCTTATTTATATATGAACAAAAATGCGGAACCAGGCAAAGCGTATACTGAATCTGTCACTATATCTCCTTCTACAAAAGGAACAGCAGTAAATGGTAAAAAAATAACTTCCAACAGTGAATCTGCTCCGGATACATATTGGAGTAGCATTACAGAAACACCGGATAATAAAATTAAGAACTGTACTATATCAGATACCACAATCATACAGACAGTAAATCCAACACCGTCAGTAAATCCAACACCGTCGGTAAATCCATCACCATCAGTAAATCCAACAGTAACGCCGGTACCAACTGTCGCTCCGATACCGGATACTTACCCGGAGGGAACTGAGAAAGATAAACATGGAAATCTTGTTACACCGGAAGGAATCGTGATCAGCTCAGACGGAACTGTAACACTTCCGGATGGCACGAAGCTGACACCTGATGCAGATGGTAAAAAGCCAACTGTAAATAAAGATGAAACTGTAACAGATACAAAAGGAAATATTTACAGTACAGACGGAAGTATCACAGATTCAGACGGAAATTATACCAGACCTGCAAAAGCAGTTATAAAGAATGTATCTGTTTCCAAAAACTCTGTAAAAATGGTGCTGAATGAAGAGTGTAAGGGTGCTCTTAACTATGATTATGTAATCGGCACCTCTGAGGATATGCTTAAAACAAGACAGTATACAAAGGTCCTGAAAAATCAGGAAGACCTGAAGTCTGCATTTGCATATATGGATAAGGGAACCTGGTATGTAGCGTGTCACGCATGGCTTAAGGGTGAAGATGGCAAAAAAGTATTTGGACAGTGGTCTGAAATCCATAAAGTAGATGTAAGTACCATTACGCCACAGACACCTGTGATCAGTAAAGTAACTGTGAAAGGTTCCACTGTGACAGTAAAATATACAAAGAGCAAAAACTCTCAGGGATATGATGTGGTTCTCAGTGACACCCTTACCAAAACTAACGGACAGAAACGCCCTGCTGTTTCAGGAGAGAATTATTACGTAAAGAAGATAAAAGGAAATACAGTAACTGTTACATTTAAGAATGTTAAATCAGGCACTTATTATATTGGTTTACATGCATGGAACCGTACTTCTGAGGATAATTCAAAAACATTCAGCGAATGGTCAAATGTCAGAAAAGTTAAAATGAAATAAAAAATTGTGAATAATGGTTGAGTAAATCAGAGGGGATACCGGCAATGCATATTATACATTGCAGTATCCCCTCTGATTTGTCAGGAATGTTGCAGAGATTTCGCTTTTAAGAAAAAAGATACCAGTTTTACTAACAGTTTATGTGGAAAACCGGAAAGAACCATACGGAATAAAAAGTGTGTATTGGAATCGTTACTGTTCAGGGGTTAGCTGGACAGTAACTTTCCATGTTTATAGATTCGATTTTATCATAGGCGGTATGAAAGAGGGTATGTTGGAAATGGCGAATGGGCATTTTTTCCGCGGGATTAGAAAAATAAACAGCAGGTCCTCACCCACTGCTTATTGCTTTTCGTAACCTCCACAGGGGAGTTACTTGATTCGGTTAAAATATATGTAAATTTTCCACCAAAATATTATTGACGTAAGAAAAGCCACATGGTATTTTATTTTTGGAAAAACTGAAAATTATTTTAAAGGCAAATCTGTTGAAAGGCAGGGACGCAAAGCCAGAAGGGACTAAAGTCAGAAAGTTTGACCATGTCAGCCGGTTGCCACTGTTTCCATATCATCATAATATATGGAAAAGATGTTTGAACAGAAGAGATTCCGATACCTTTTATACTATATAGATGTGTGATTTTAGAGAAATATAGTAGGGACACTGGCAGATTTTGGCAAGTGTCCTTTTTGCATGCAAAAATGGGCAACAAAACTAGCAGGGACAGGTTTTCTGTATACAGATAAAAGCAGGATGAAGAATGCATAAGATGGAGAGAGGATTTTTATAAAATGAAAAATTATGAAGACAAAATATATTCTTTAGGTGAGACTGTAACGGGGCAGACACAGGCCATGTCACAGGCCGTACAGAAAACACTGGAAAATAATGGCGGGGTAGGTATAATGACAGGATCTTATGACCAAAACCTGTCTATTTTGTCTGTGAATAATCTGCTGTTGCATAGTACAGGATATACATTCGATACTTTCATGGAACAGACAAAAGGCTCATTGAGAAACTTCTTTTATGACGAGGAAGATATACTGGAGCGAGACCGTTTTTTGCAGCTTCACGGAACAGGGGAAGCACAGATCCTTACAGCAGACGGTACAGTGAAAAATGTACGGCTTTGTAAAGAGGATGCGACAGATGAGGCGGGCAGACAGATCTGGGTTATGTCCGTACAGGTCAACTGGGATCATGTAAATTTGGCACTGCTCAATGAGGCTATCTATTCCGGCTTCTGGTATTTTGACTGTGACGAAAACAGTGAGATTGTGAATGCAAACTGGAGTCATGAATTCCGAAAAATGCTTGGCTATCATGACACTCTGGACTTTCCGAATAAACTGGAATCCTGGTCAGATCTTCTGCATCCACAGGATAAAGAAAGAGTAATGGTGCAGCTTCAGGCGGCAATTAAGGATAAGACGAACCAGATAAAATACCAGGTAGAGTATCGTATGAGAATGAAGGATAATCAATACCAGTGGTTTCGGGCATCGGCAGAAGTAATACGCCGTCTGGATGGTTCTGCCAGCAGGATTGCCGGGATTTTTATTAACATTGATGCGGAGAAAAAAGAAATCATGCAGGCACAAAAATCTGCTGCTTTCCACCGGGCTTTTACGAAAGCAGATCTGTGCGAGTATTATGTGAATCTGGAAGCGAATACTTTTGATACCTTTAAGGTTGAACCGTCCCTGATGACCGTCTTTGAACAGAGTCATACGTGGGATGAATTGATTCGGCATTTTGTGGATTCCTATGTTGTGGAGACAGATAAGAAGGCGGTATCCTCTTTTTACGACCGTGGTTATATTGCAGAAAGGCTGAAGGGTCTGGAAACCGAATTGGCTTTAGAGTGCCGTATCACTCTGAATGGAGAAGAACGATGGGTCCGCAATGTGGTCATACGTGGCGAAATAGAGGATTCAGAATATGCCATGATCTTTCTGCGTGATATCACAGAGACAAAGGTAGAGAGCGCACGGCATTTGCAGATGGCAGCGGATAATGCTTCCATGGAGCAGATAATTCAGAGTATTGTGCGTCTGGTTGACCGCTTTGTTGTCTGTGATCTGGAAAATGACAGATATGAATTCTACAATCTGAATGGACAGATGATATATAAACCTCTGGGATTTTATCATGATTTTCAGATGCAGGTTCTTGAAAAATATAAGACACTGGAACCATTGGAAGCTATAGATATCCTGATAGCCCCGGATAATATTCGGAAAAAACTGAAAAGTGAAAATGATATTTATAAGTTTGAGTATTGCAGCCTGGATGAAAAGACTTATAAAATCGCTTCTTATATTCCTTTGGAATGGAAGAATGGAAAGCTGGAAAAGGTATTGCTGGCATCCATGGATGTGACACAGGAGAAGAAAGCAGAGATTGAATCCCGTCAGGCACTGAAAGAGGCTTACCGGTCCGCAGAAAATGCAAATCGTGCGAAAACAGAATTCCTTTCCAATATGTCCCATGTTTTGTTATGTTTAGATTGGTTGTATCTTATAGATGCGGCAGAGGTCGATAAGAAAGGGCGCATAAACTTATGTATATGAACTACTATGGCTATTGAATATCCGAGTATTTTACTGGGTCCCGATCAAATCGGGACTTTTCTTATGTTCCGGTTATTCGGCACCATCGTCTTCCGAGGAATGCCTCCTCTGCCAGTTGTGTAGGCTGACAATGGTACACACTCTTTAGACCGGTTTACCCTGCGGCTTTTGTTAAACTCTTTGATGTCCGGCAGTTCCATTGCTGTGAGTACCGTTTTATCCCCATGGAGGCTTTCTATGTAAGTATCTACAGCATTGTGGATAGGATGGGGGAATAATCCATGTCAGGATGCAGGGATGCTGGCAGTAGATGCAGTTGGATGAGATGTTGTTTCAGCGGATATATAGCGGGTACTGATGGGTACTATGGAGCATCACATGATATTCCTGCTGCGGATAGACCGGTTGGTATCATAAGGTGGGGAGAGCTGGAGTGCTGGTGATCTATTCCGCGGAGGTGGTAGAATGTATAGGATACCAGAAAAATATTCTGGATATCTGCCCTTTTGTTGACAATCCGCATACAAAAGGATTACACTTTCATCAATAAAAAATAAAGGAGTACCACGAAATGGAATTACAAAAGGGAAGACCTGAGAATACAGATAAT
>OOAZ01001829.1_pt1 | contig 12873 bp, 9 predicted proteins | sample 1671221 | NCBI WGS metagenome assembly OOAZ01 (sample SAMN06348134, study PRJEB24527) | human gut metagenome | biome: human gut; feature: ankylosing spondylitis patient; material: feces | host: Homo sapiens | place: China | collected 2015-10
GTATCCAGAAGACCGCCGGCAATGAGCTGATGAACATCATCACCATCTTCCTGGCTCTGTCTGTTGGCTGCACCACCTCTGCAAACACCTTCCTGAACAGCCGCACCCTGTTCATCATCGTGCTGGGCCTCATCGCCTTCTCCTTCGGCACCGCTGCCGGTGTTCTCTGCGGCAAGGTCATGTATATCCTGACCGGCGGTCAGGTCAACCCCCTGATCGGTTCCGCTGGCGTTTCCGCTGTGCCTATGGCTGCCCGTGTTTCTCAGAAGGTCGGCCAGAGCGAGAACCCCTCCAACTTCCTGCTGATGCACGCAATGGGCCCCAACGTGGCCGGTGTTATCGGCTCCGCCGTCGCTGCTGGTATCCTCATCAACATCTTCGGCTAAGCATTTCCTGAGATCTCCGCTCCATCGTGGTATTGACCGCGGTGGGGCGGTTTTTTGTTTGCATTGTTTTTATGTACAACTTTTTTGAAATGTGATATACTATATTTTAAGTGATATATCCAGAAATGATTGAAAAGAACAGGTGAAACAATGGCAACAGATCTCGCACAACAATTCTGCGCTTTGCGTGATACGTATATTGAAAAGCAGTTCGGACGCCTGAACGATATGCAGCGGGAGGCGGTGTTCACCACCAACGGCCCTCTGCTCATCCTCGCGGGTGCAGGCAGCGGAAAGACCACCGTGCTGGTCAACCGCATCGCCAACCTCATCCGCTTCGGCTCGGCCCACGGCTCCAGATGGACGCCCCGGGAGGTGACGGAGGACGATGTGAAAGCCCTGCGCACTGCCATCATGACCGGCACCGATGCCCCGTCGTGGCTGGACGGAATGCTGCGGAAGGACGCCGTCCGGAGCTGGAACGTCATGGCCATCACCTTTACCAACAAGGCCGCCGGTGAGCTGAAAGAGCGTCTGCGCCGGATGCTGGGCGGGGAAGAGGGCGACGAGGTGTTCGCCTCCACGTTCCACTCGGCCTGCGTCCGCATTCTCCGCCGCTGGGCCGAGGAGATCGGCTACCCCCGCAGCTTTACCATCTACGACAGCGACGACTCCCAGCGGGTCATGAAGGCTGTCTACAAAGAGCTGAGCGTGGACGACAAGTTCTTCCCGGTCAAGAGTGCCATCAACCAGATGAGCCGCTGGAAAGACCAGCTCATCAGTCCGGAAGAGGCCCTGAAGACCCCGGCCCGGGACACGAAGGGTGCTCTTGCGGCCAAGGTCTATGCCGCCTATGAAAAGAAGCTCAAGGAGGCCGGTGCTTTCGACTTCGATGACCTCATCTATCAGACGGTCATCCTGCTGTCGGAGCACGAGGACGTGCGGGAGTTCTACCAGAACAAGTACAAATATCTGCTGGTGGACGAGTATCAGGACACCAGTGTGGCTCAGTTCCGGCTCGTGAGCCTGCTCACCGGCCCGGAAAAGAACATCTGCGTCGTGGGCGACGACGACCAGAGCATCTACCGCTTCCGCGGCGCGACCATTGAGAACATCCTCAACTTCGAGCGCATCTATAAAGGTACCAGGACCATCCGACTCGAGCAGAATTACCGCTCTACGTCGAATATCCTGAATGCCGCCAACTGTGTCATCCAGCACAACACCGAGCGCAAGGGCAAGACCCTCTGGACCAAGAACGGCGAGGGCGACAAGGTGCAGGTCTACACCGCCGAGAACGAGCAGGACGAGGCCAGCCATATCGCGGACGTCATCGGCCAGCACCTCAAAGAGGGCGGACATCTGGCCGACCACGCCATCCTCTACCGGATGAACGCCCAGTCGGCCCCCATCGAAAGCTACTTCACCCGTGCGGGCATCCCGCATAAGATCGTGGGCGGCCAGCGCTTCAACGACCGCAAGGAAGTCAAGGACATCCACTCCTATATGTCCATCGTGGCGAACCCCCGGGACGATGTCCGACTCCGCCGTATCATCAACGAGCCTGCGCGCAAAATCGGTGCGACGACCATCGAAGTCATCGCGGACTTGGCGGCTCAGCAGGGCATCAGTATGCTGGATGTCATCTCCCATGCCGACCAGTACGCCAAGCTCAGCCGCGCCATCGCGCCGCTGTTCAAGTTCTGGGACATCTACCAGAAACTGCAGGAATCGCTGGAAACGAAGACGCTGGATGAGTTCGCTTCCGATGTCATCGAGATCACCGGCTACCGCGCCATGCTGGAAGCCGACGCCGCCAAGGGCCACGAGGATGCCGCTGACCGTCTGCAGAACCTCGGTCAGCTGGTCAACAACGTCAAGAGCTACTGCGACCAGCACGGCGAAGAGGCTTCGCTGGAAGGCTATCTGGAGGACATCGCCCTCATCAGCGACATCGACAGCTACAACGAGAGTGCCGACCAGGTGGTGCTGATGACCATCCACTCGGCCAAGGGCCTTGAGTTTCCCTATGTATTCCTCATTGGCATGGAAGAGGGCGTCTTCCCCAGTGAGATGAGCAAGTATTCCGAGGCTGACCTCGAGGAGGAGCGCCGTCTGGCCTATGTCGGCATCACCCGCGCCAAGAAGGAGCTTTACATCTCCAACAGCGTCACCCGGATGCTCTATGGCCGCACCCAGCGCAACGAGCCCAGCCGCTTCCTCCGGGAAATCGAGCCGGAGTACATCGAAGAGACCCGCAGCCCGGTGCTGGAACAGCGCTCCCGTCTGGGCGGCTGGGGCAGCGGTTACGGCAGCGATACCGTGCCGGGCGGTGCGTCGGGCTACTCCGGCCCCTCCGGCTGGGGGCGTGCGGCCTCCGGTTACGGCTCGGGCTATGGCAGCCGCAGCGGCTATCTGAATAAAGAATATAACGCACCGATGTCCAATAGCCGAGGCTTTGGCTCCGATCACGCGGGCCGGGGAAGTGCTTCGTCGAGCTATGGCGGCTACGACTCCGGTTCGGGAAGCAGCGGCTTCGGCTCTGGCTATGGCCGTCCGGCAGCGCCCAAAGCGCCGGTCAGACCCGCAGGCGGCGGTGTGACCTCTTCGCCCCGTCCGGCAGCGGCATCCACCGGCCCCAAGCACTATGAGCCGGGCGACATCGTGGAGCACAAGGTCTTCGGGCGCGGCAAGGTGCTGAAGGTCAAGCCCGCCGCCGGCGACCAGATCGTGGAGATCAGCTTCGAGAAGGTGGGCGTGAAGAAGACCATGGCCAACTTTGCGCCCCTTGTGAAGATAACGACGGAGGAATGAGAAAAATGATGACTGTCCGATTGATAGCACATACGCCGGAGCCGGAGAAGGTCGTGGCGGCTGCGGCAAAGCTCTGCTACTCCGACGCCCACATCACCGACCTGCTGGACGGGCTGGATGAGGAAAAGACTGCCCGCTTCCTGACCATGCTCAGCGATCTGGGCCACGCCAGCCCCATCGAGCACGCAAGCTTCACCTTCGGCATCGAGGGAGTCAGCCGTACCCTGCTGGCCCAGATCACCCGCCACCGCATCGCGTCCTTCAGCGTCCAGAGTCAGCGGTACGTCCGTCTGGACGATTTCCGCTACGTCATCCCGCCCGAGATCGAGGCCATCCCCGAGGCAAAGGCGGCGTTCATCGAGAGCATGAACGAGGACGCCAGGCGCTATCTCGACCTCGTGCAGAAGCTGGAAGACGGCCACACCGCCCGCCTGATGGCCGAAGGTCTGCCCGAAAAGCAGGCCCGGGCCAAGGCTTCCAAGCAGGCCAACGAGGACGCCCGCTTCGTGCTGCCCAACGCCTGCGAGACCAAGATGGTGGTGACCATGAACGCCCGCAGCCTGCAAAACTTCTTCCACCTGCGCTGCTGCAGCCGCGCCCAGTGGGAGATACGGCAGCTGGCCGAAGAGATGCTGCGGCTGGTCTACCCGGTGGCACCCCATATCTTCCGCACCGCCGGCCCGGCCTGCGTGTCCGGCCCCTGCCCGGAGGGCAAGATGTGCTGCGGCCGCACCGCCGAAGTCCGCGCCCAGTACGCCGCGCTGAAAGGGGAGAAGGCAGAATGAGCAAGGGCAGGCTTCTTGTCATCGAAGGGCTGGACGGCTCCGGCAAGGCCACCCAGGCAAAGCTGCTGGCCGCCCATCTGGCCGAGAGCGGTCGAAGGGTGATGGAGATCACCTTTCCGGACTACGAGAGCGATTCCAGTGCGCTGGTAAAGATGTACCTCTCCGGTCAGTTCGGCGACAAGCCCGATGACGTCAACCCCTATGCAGCGTCCAGCTTCTATGCGGTGGACCGGTACGCCAGCTATAAGACCAAGTGGGGCAGCTTCTACGAGGCGGGCGGCATCGTCATCGCTGACCGCTACACCACGTCGAACGCGGTGCATCAGTGTTCCAAGCTCCCACCGGAGCAGTGGGACGATTTCCTCCGCTGGGCCTTTGACTACGAATACAGGCTGCTGGGTCTGCCCGCGCCGGACGCTGTGGTGTACTTACAGGTAGACCCCGCCGTGAGCCAGAAGCTCATGACTGGCCGCTATCATGGCGACGAGAGCAGGAAGGACGTCCACGAAAAGGACATCGAATATCTGGCCCGCAGCCGCCGTGCCGCCGAGTACTGTGCGGTGCATCTGGGCTGGGCCACCGTCCATTGCACGGAAAATGGAGCCATGCGCACCATCGAGGAGATTCAGGCCGAGGTGCGGGCGCTGGCGGAAAAAGAACTCGGATAACCGCGAAAATGGGAGGGATACTATCAATGTATCGTTTGATGCAGCCGTCGGATGAGGCGGCAGTCGTGGCACTGTGGCAGAAAGAACGCGGCGACAGCGCCGAGTTCATCAAGACTGCTCTGGAAAAGTTCGCCGGGGCGGAAAATATCTACGTCGCTGAGGAAAATGACGAGATCGTCGCTGCGGCGCTGGCGGTCCCCGTCACCCTCAAAGGACGCAGCGGCAGCTACCTCTACGGCCTCTGCGGGCAGGGAAGCCTGATTCTGGCAGGACTCGTGGACTATCTCTGTGCGCAGCAGAAGCTGCGGGGCGCGGGCTTCACCGTGGCCGTTCCGGCCGGACAGGAGCAGGCCGCGCTGCTGGAAAACAAGGGTTTCCAGCGGGCTTTTGCCCTCCGCTGCCTGCCCCGGGAGGTGTCCCGCAACCTGTGGAGTCAGGCGGAGTTCGACTCCGTGACGGCCCGCAAGCTCTGTGAGCTGCGGGAGCGCTTCTATCCCGATACCGTCCAGTTCCCGCCGGAGCAGATGGCCGTCGTGCTGACCGACCTCTACGCCCGGGGCGCGACCATCGTGTCCAGCGAGAAGGGCTACGGCATCTACTTCCGCCGGGAGGACACCCTCTATTTTGTGGAGCTGATGGCCGAAGACGACCGCTCTGCCGAGGTACTGATGGAAGCGGCCCGGGAGAAGGAAGTCATCGTGGAGCGCGCCGTCATCACAGTGGGTGCGGCTCAGAATCTTTTCCTCGGCGAAGGCACCCGGCAGGACTACGGCATGATACGGTTCGACGCGGAGCCTTTCGATGTGGAAGAAAGCTATATGCGGCTGATGATGGAAAGCTGAACGGAATGGTAAAGGAGTGTGTACATGGCACACGATGCAAAACATAGAAAAAGCAGAAAAGGCGGCGCAGCGAAAATGATCCTGATCGTGCTGCTGATCCTGGTACTGGCGGCGGGCGGCTGTCTGCTGGCCATCCGAAAAGAGATCAACGGCAGTGCTTCCGCTGGCGAGCCGGTGAGTGTGAGCATCCAGCAGGGCAGCGGCGTGGCAGCCATCGCCCAGAAGCTCAAGACGGCGGGCGTCATCAAGTACCCCCACGTCTTCCGCTGGTATGCAGGCAAGCAGGGCGCGGCAGGCAAGCTCCAATACGGCGAGTTCGACCTCGCCCCCGGCAGCTCCTACGACGACATCATCGAGGCGCTTTCCGCCTACGCGAAGGCCGACAGCGTCCGGCTGACCTTCCCAGAGGGTACGACGGCCATCGCCATTGCGAAAAAAATGGAGGATGCCGGGCTGTGCAGCGCCGAGGACTTCCTCAAGGAGGCCAACACCGGCGACTTCAGCCAGTACAGGTTCTGGCAGGACGTCCCCGATGACAAGGATGCCCCGGACCGCTTTCTCAAGTGTGAGGGCTATCTTTTCCCGGATACCTACGATTTCCTGAAGGATGACACCGTCCGTCATTACGTTGAGACGTTCTATTCTCACTTCGACAAGCAGATCACCGATGAGATGTATGCCGAGATGGAAAAGCAGGGGATGACCCTCTCCGAGGTGGTCACTCTGGCGTCCTTCGTGCAGGAGGAGGCCGGCAACGATCAGGACGATAATGTGGCGCAGGTGTTCCGCAACCGTCTGGCCGAGGGTTCGCCCTACCCCAAACTGCAGAGCAACACCTCCAGCTATGTCCAGAGCGACGCCGACAACAACTACCTCTGGAACTGGGTCGCGCCCTACTACGGCGGCTGGGACAGCATCCCGGAGAACATTCTGGAAGCCTACGACACCTACACCTGCACCGGCCTCTCCGCCGGCCCCATCTCCAACCCCGGCATCGCGGCCATCCGCGCGGCGCTTGACCCGCAGCCCGACGATGAGGTGAAAGACGCCTATTTCTTCGTCACCGACCTTGCCGGTCACTACTACTACGCCCGCACCTACGCAGACCACCAGAAAAACTGCGATGAGGCGGCGAAAGTAAATAAAAGTATGAAGTAAAAGAGGAATACCATGTTACAGATACCGGAACTTCTGGCCCCGGCAGGCGACCTCGAGCGCCTGCGGTATGCCATCAACTACGGCGCGGACGCCGTTTACTGCGCGCTGCCCGAGTTCGGGATGCGCTCTGCACCCACCAACTTCACCCCGGAGCAGCTGAGCGAGGGCGTCATCTATGCCCACGCCCGGGGCCGCAAGGTCTACCTGACCATGAACACCCTGCCCACCAACGAGGAGGCTGACCGTCTGCCTCAGGCCATCAAGGACGCTGCCGCCGCCGGTGTGGACGCCTTCATCGTGGCCGACCTCGGCGTGTTGGACGCCTGCAAGACGTTCGCGCCCGACATCGACGTCCACATGTCCACCCAGACCGGCATCACCAACTGGGCCGCTGCCCGCGCCGCCTACAACATGGGTGCGAAGCGGGTGGTGCTGGCCCGAGAGATGACCCTGCAGGACATCGCCACCCTCCGCGACAAGACCCCGCCGGAGCTGGAAATCGAGGCTTTCGTCCACGGCGCCATGTGCATGAGCGTCTCGGGCCGCTGCCTGCTCTCCAACTACATGGCAGGCCGCGACGCAAACCGCGGCCAGTGCGCCCAGCCCTGCCGCTGGAAGTACTATCTCAGCGAGGAGACCCGCCCGGGCCAGCTCTATGAGATCGGCGAGAACGAGAACGGCAGCTACATCCTCAACGCCAACGATCTGTGTACCGCCCCCTTCCTCGACCTCATCTGCAAGGCGGGCGTGGACAGCCTCAAGATCGAGGGCCGCGCCAAGACGTTCTACTACGTCGCCAGCGTGACGGCGGCCTACCGCCGCGCCCTCGACCAGTATCTGGCCGACCCGATGAACGAGAACTTCGAGCTGCCGGAAGAGGTTTTGGATGAGCTGACCCGCACCAGTCACCGCCACTATTCGCCCGGCTTCTACTTTGGCCGGGAGCAGGCCCGTCAGGCCACCGACAGCGTGACTTACATCCGCGAGTGGGAGTTTGTCGGTACGGTGGACGGCTGGGAGAACGGCGTCGCCAGCTGCCAGCAGCGGGGCAAGTGGAGCCTCGGCGACACGCTGGAAGTGCTCTGCCCGGATGGCCGCAGCATCCCGCTGAACCCCGAGTGGATCAAGAATGAGGCCGGTGAGCTGGTGGAGTCCACGCCCCACGCGATGGAGCGCTATACCATCCCCACCCCGGAGCTGCCGCCGATGAGCCTGCTGCGCCGGAAAGTCTGAGGATCAAAAGCAAAGCCGCCTGTCATTCAACGAATGACAGGCGGCTTTTATCGTATATTTCTATTATTCCGGCTTGACCTGCAGCTCCTGCTCGCAGTAGATGCAGCGATACTTGCCGTTGGAGCTCAGCTCGAAGATCTGGTCGCACTCTTCCTCGATGGAGGAGATGCAGCGGGGGTTCTTGCACCGCACGATGTTGACCAGACGCTTGGGGGGCTGGGGCTTTTCCTTCTTGACGGCCTTGCCGTTCTCGATGACGGTCACGCTGATGTCGGGGTCGAGATAGGCCAGCACGTCGAGGTTGAGCCAGGAGGCGTCGCCCTCCACCTTGATGATGTCCTTCCGGCCCGACTCTGCCTTGTGGCTGCGGGCGTTCTGGATGAGGGCCACACTGGAGGTGCGGTTGCCCTTGATGCCCAGCAGGTCCATCAGGCCGATGGCCGTGCCTGCCTTGATATGGTCGATGACGATACCGTTCTGAATTTCATCAATGTTCAGCATCTCAGTTGCCCTCCTTTTCAGCCTTGGGGTCCTTGAGGCCCAGCAGTGTCATGATCAGCGCCATGCGGATGTAGACGGCGTTCTGCACCTGCTCAAAGTAGGCGGCGCGGGGGTCGTCGTCCACATCCAGCGTGATCTCATTGACGCGGGGCAGGGGATGGAGCACGGCCATGTCGGGCTTGGCAAGGGCCATCTTCTCTTTGGTGAGGATATAGCTGTTCTTCAGACGGACATAGTCTTCCTCGTTGAAGAAACGCTCCTTCTGGACGCGGGTCATGTAGAGGATGTCCAGCTCAGGCATGGACTCCTCGAGGCTGCGGGTCTCCTTGTAGGGGATGTGGTTGGCCTCGAGCACGTCGGTGATGATGTAGTCCGGCACCCGCAGCTCCTCGGGGCTGATGAGGACGAAGCGGATGTTCTCACAGCGCGCCATGGTCTTGATGAGGGAGTGGACGGTGCGGCCAAACTTGAGGTCGCCGCACAGGCCGATGGTCAGGTCGTTCAGACGGCCCTTGCGGCGGCGAATGGTCATCAGGTCGGTCATGGTCTGGGTCGGGTGCTGGTGGCCACCGTCGCCTGCGTTGATGACAGGGATGCGGGAGTACCGGCTGGCCCGCAGCGGTGCGCCCTCCTTGGGGTGGCGCATGGCCACGATGTCGGCGTAGCAGGAGACGACGCGGATGGTGTCGGCCACGCTCTCGCCCTTGGATGCACTGGAGACAGTCTCACTCGGGAAGCCGAGGACATGTCCGCCGAGGTTCAGCATCGCGGCCTCAAACGAAAGACGGGTGCGGGTGGACGGCTCGTAGAACAGGGTGGCCAGCTTTTTGTGGGCGGCCACGTCCTGATAGGCAGCAGGGTCGGCGCAGATGCGGTCGGCCAGGTCCAGCAGAGAGGCGATCTCCTGCTGACTGAAATCCAACGGATCGATCAGATGACGCATATTTTTTTGTTTCCCTCCGTCAAAGAAGCTTTCGAAGAATCGAGAAGTCGAAGAAGTTCGTGTAGTAGCTCAACGAACGCATGACGGGATGGCAGAGCCGGTTGTAGCATATCTCATCCAGCAGCAGCATGGCCTCGCCCGGGGCCAGACGCATGGCGGCCCGGATGGGCTCGTCGCCGCAGCTGGCCTTGAGGTGGGCCACATTGGAGGCCACCTGCTGGCGGCACTCCCGCTCCAGAACATCGAAGATGTCACCCGACAGGTCGATGCGGGTGTAGTCCCGGTTCCCAAACAGGGCGCGGGGCAGGTAGTCGATGGAGTAGATGACGGGGGTGGTGTCGGCGAGGATGCGCTTCTTGATGCAGATGACATCGTCGCCGGGCTCGATGGCCAGATCACGGGCCAGCTCTTCGCCTGCGCGGACGGGGTAGATCTGGATGCCGTCGGCGTGGGGGTAGCTGCCAAAGCTGCGGATGAGCGGGTAATACTCCAGCTTCTGGTCCAACCGGCTGCGCAGGTTCAGGACACTTCGGTTGACCACTGTGCCGATGCCGCGCACCCGCTCGATGTAACCCGCACGCTCCATCTCGCTCAGCGCATCGCGGATGACGGTGCGGCTGACGCCGAGTTCGGCGGCAAGGTCTACCTCAGCGGGCAGACGGTCGGTCTGTGCATAGCGGCCTGTGCGCAGTTCCTCCAGCAGAGCGCTGACGATGCGGTCGCTGATGACAGCACCACCCAGGCGGCTGGAAGGGGATAAGCTGGAATCTCTCATGGTTCGTTTCCTCCGGTACACGGGCAGGGCGGCCCTGCCTGGACTTCCGAAAAAGCTGTGCCTGAGCACAAAAACTCTTTCTGCAAATATTATAGCATAAATTGACAACGATTCAAACGGCATTTATACTGGAATCAGCCGGAAAGTATGATTTTATTTTGGAGGGATAGAGCAAGAATGGAAATTCTTCTGCACAAAGTGTGCGGCCGGCCCGCAAGCCGCACCATGACCCTGCGCGCTGCCGGGCCGGAGGATGCCGCCGCCTTTTACGCCTTGCAGAACGAGGTGCGGGCTGCGATGCCCTACCCGGAGCAGTTCGTACCCGACACGCTGGAAAACATCGCCCGCTACCTGAAAGAGGATCTGTGCATCGGCGGGTGGGACGGCGGGCGGCTGGGGGCCTACTTCATCCTGCGGTACTGCGGGCAGGACGCGCACAACTACGCCGCCTTTATGGGCATCCCGCGAGAAGAGTGGGACGGCTGGGCCAACGCCGACAGCGCCATCGTCCACCCCGACTACCGGGGCAACGGTCTGCAGCGGAAGCTGCTGGAAGCGGCGCTTGCCCTGCTCCGTCCCGGCATCGTGGGCATCGGGGCCACCGTCAGCCCGGAAAATCAGTACAGCCTCAACAACGCTCTGGCCAGCGGCTTTGAGATCGTCTGCCGCCGGGAGATGTACGGCGGGTATGACCGGTATCTGCTGGCGAAGAGGCTATAAAATGATACAGCTCCGCCTTTCTCCGGAAAGGCGGGGCTGTTCTTTTTTGCTATGCCGGAAAAGTCATACTATTCATGAATCTACGCTGATATGTCATGAAAAGGACTTGACAAAAATATAGGGGGGGGGGGTAAAATGAAACCGCAGAGACCCTGCAATCATTCAGGAGGTAAAAAAGAGTATGCGGTTACGGAAAAATATGAAGCGTGCGGCGGCAGCCGCCCTGGCCCTGAGCGTGGCGCTTTCGGCGGCAGCCCCGGCGGCACTGGCAAAGGATTATTATATCGGTGACGGTGATATTACGGTGACCGTTACGGAAGACGGCGACACCTATGTCCGTGTCGGCGAAGCGAAAGACAAAGATGACATCGGCGAGAAAGACGACACGGACGTGGTCATCAAGGGCGGCGAGAACCCGGGCAAGCAAACGGAGAACAACTCTGACGGGTCGGCAGACGAAGCTGAAGGACAGAAGCCGGTGGTGGATGCCGAGCCGGGAGAGCCTGCGGAGAAGACCGGCACGGAGCTCGTCGTCTGGCCCGAGAACGTGAACAGCGGGGAAGCCCAGAAAAAGGACGACCTAGAGCCTGAAGAAGGAGAGCCGAAGACGCCGGACACGCAGAAGCCCGAAGGGAAGACCGACGCCGACATACTCGAGGCATCGACTGAGCAGAAGCCTGTTGAGAAGGCCGCAGAGGACGAAGATGACGACGAGGACGTCATGACCTTTGAGGCCAACACTGCCAGCACGGTGACAAACGCTGTGAACAAAGCGGTGAAGCATATCATTACGATCATCAACAACTACACCAAAAAGGATACGACGGTCACGCTCGAAGATGTGAATATCGATGTGAGCGACGATTATGGTAAGGCCGCGATGGAGGTACGAGGCGCAGGCGACACGACCCTGAAGCTGGAGGGGGACAATACCTTGAGAGGTGGACATCATTGTGCAGGCTTGGAAAAGGATGATGATTTATCTACCGGAAAGCTGACCATCACCGCAGAAGATACAAGCGCCTCGTTGAAGGCGTATGGTGGTGATAATAGTGCGGGCATTGGTGGAGGATCTTATGATAGCACCTCGAAGCTGGAAATTGCAAACGGAAAAATCTATGCAGAAAGTGGTTTCAATTTCGGTGCAGGCATTGGCGGCGGCTTGTACGGAAAAGGTGAAGTGACCATTTCCGGCGGGGATGTGACTGCTCATGGAGGGCATACTGCGGCAGGTATTGGCGGCGGTTTTAGGGGCTCGGGAGACGTTACCATCCTTGGCGGCACGGTAACTGCGATACCTGCTGAGGGCAGTAACTCTAATGTCACAGGCATTGGCGGCGGCTTTGGCTGCGATGAAAAATCGACCGTTCGTATCCTCGGCGGTGTTGTCGATGCCGTGGGCAACGGATGTGGAAGCGGCATTGGCGGAGGCGAAGGTGGTGTAGAGGTCGAGATCGGCGGCGGTGCGCAGGTGACCGCAAAAGGCGGCCAGGGCGATAACGAGTTCAATCGCGGTCCAGGCGCCGCCATCGGCACAAACGGCGATGTAGGCGGCAAAGCCGGTAAAGAGCTGGATGTAAATGCCAGCGGTGAGGGTACGGTCACCCGTGTTGACCCCAATTTGCCCGCTGATCATGAGCATAAATGGACACTTGTCTCCTCTACTCCTGCGGCTGTCGGCCAGCTGGGCGAAAAAGAGTATAAATGTTCTTCTTGCGGCTCTACAAGGACTGTATACAAGTATGTACTTCCGGAACCTGCACCTGTGGAGGAGCAGAACGGCAGGATCGTTTTGACAGTTATAGGCGCTCCCTATGAGATGCATCAGGAGTCTGCCCGCTACATCGTCACGGCAGATTCTGATACCGCCACCCTCTTCGGCTGTCTGGGCAATCTGGCAGAACTGAAAGCGCAGGGCGTAGATACCCTCGTCTTCCGTACGAAGAGCCGCGAGACGGCGCTGGACATCGATACCATGCTGTCGCTGGGCGCAGAGGACACCCTCTTCACCCTCACCCACAGCGGCAGCTCTGCCACCCTCACCGTGG
>OOAZ01001831.1_pt1 | contig 12866 bp, 10 predicted proteins | sample 1671221 | NCBI WGS metagenome assembly OOAZ01 (sample SAMN06348134, study PRJEB24527) | human gut metagenome | biome: human gut; feature: ankylosing spondylitis patient; material: feces | host: Homo sapiens | place: China | collected 2015-10
TGAGGATGCCATATGCACTTTTGATTGGAGTGTTAATTGCATTTACAGCATTGATTCCTATTTTCGGGGCTTTCATCGGATGTGCAGTAGGAGGCTTTTTGATCTTTATGGTAAGCCCGAAGCAGGCAATTTTATTTATAATAGTATTTCTGGTGCTGCAGCAGATTGAAGGAAATCTGATCTATCCGCATGTTGTTGGTGAATCTGTAGGGCTTCCATCAATCTGGGTGCTGGCAGCAGTTACAATCGGTGGAAATCTTATGGGGATTGTAGGCATGCTTGTTTTCATCCCACTGCTGTCGGTATTTTATACTATTTTTCGGGAATACGTGTATCTGCGCTTGAAAAAACAACATATCAAACGGGTAACAACGACAGAAATAGAGAAATATACGGAAGAGGATCATCCAATCCAAGCAGATAATCAGAGAGAGGACTGATTGCCAGGACCGCTGAAGTGAACATTAACAATAAAAGAGTTGCATAGAAGGGATAAAGCAGTTTATTATTGATGTAGACAGATGCGAAATGTATTCTGATCAAGTCAGAAGAATACGGAGGAAAATATGTTCAATTTAAGGTGGATAGTGTAGAAGAAATGGTAAAAGAATTAAATGCCAGAGGGATTGCTACGGAGCCTGTTCGAATAGATGACTATACAGGTAAAAAGATGACATTTTTCCAGGATCCGGATGGGCTGCCGCTGGAAATACATGAGTGAATGACAGGGGGCATTGTATTATGAGGGAGTTACTCTATGGGGCAGCATATTACGATGAATATATGCCGTATGACCGGCTGGAGAAAGATGTTGCCATGATGAAAAAAGCCGGGATCAATACGGTTCGGATTGCAGAGTCTACATGGAGCACCTGTGAACCGCAGGAAGGTGTTTTTGACTTTTCACATGTGATCCGTGTAATGGATGCGATGGAAGAGGCGGAAATTAACGTAATCATAGGGACTCCGACTTATGCAGTACCGACCTGGATGGTGAAGGCATATCCGGGTGTGCTGGCGGAGACGGTCAAAGGCAGAGGAATCTATGGTGCGAGACAGATCATGGACATCACACATCCGGTCTATCGCTATCATGCTGAAAGAGTCATCCGCAAGCTGATGGAAGTTTCTGCACACCGAAAATGTGTGATCGGATTCCAGCTTGATAATGAAACGAAATATTATGGAACTGCAGGCAAGAATGTGCAGCTCAGTTTTGTGAAATATCTCCGGGAGAAATTTCATAATGATCTGGATGCCATGAATCATGAATTCGGTCTGGATTACTGGAGCAATCGCATCAATGCCTGGGAAGATTTTCCGGATGTGCGCGGTACGATCAATGGAAGTCTGGGGGCAGAGTTTGAAAAATACCAGAGAAGTCTGGTGGAAGAATTCCTGGGCTGGCAGGCAGCGATTGTTTCTGAATATAAGAGAGAAGACCAGTTTATCACCCACAATCTGGATTTTGAGTGGAGAGGATATTCCTACGGTGTGCAGCCGGATGTAAATCATTTTAAATGTGCAAAACATCTGACCATGGCAGGAACGGATATTTATCATCCGACTCAGGATCACCTGAGTGGTGCAGAGATCGCATTTGATGGTGATCTGATCCGCTGTCTCAAAAATGACAACTACCTGGTTCTGGAAACAGAAGCACAGGGTTATCCAGGCTGGACACCATATGACGGACAGCTTCGCCTGCAGGCATACAGCCATCTGGCCTCCGGCGCTCTTGGCGTGATGTACTGGCACTGGCATTCAATCCATAACTCTTTTGAGACTTACTGGAAAGGCCTTCTGAGCCATGACATGGAAGAAAATGCCGTATACCGAGAGACGTGTATCATAGGCAGCGAGTTTAAGAAACTTTCATCTGTCTTATCAGGCTTTAAGAAAGATAACAAAGTTGCGATCATGGTGAGCAATGAGGCTCTGACTGCACTTAAATGGTTTGGAATCGAAGCCAGTGCAGCAGGAGATAATGGAATTGGTTATAATGATGTTGTCCGTTGGATCTACGATGCACTTTACAAAGTAAATATTGAGTGTGACATTATATGGGGAGAGAGCGAAAACATTGAGAAATACCAGGCAATCATCCTTCCGGCCATGTACACAGCAGATGAAAAAATCCTCACACGTCTGAAAAAGTATACTGCTCAGGGCGGCACACTGATTGCGACCTTCAAGACTGCTTTTGCCAACGAAAATGTAAAAGTGTATCCTGACAGACAGCCACATATCTTAAATGAAGTCTTTGGTATGTATTATCAGCAGTTTACGTTCCCGGAGAATGTCACTCTGACAGGGTTTGAGGGCAGTGAACCGGAGGCAGAGACCTTCATGGAACTCCTGATTCCTGATGGTGCAGAAATTATTTCTGCATATCAGCATCCGAACTGGAAAAAGTATGCCGCGGTTACACATCATACATATGAAAGTGGAAGTGCCTGGTATATCGGATGTATGTTTGAAGAACATCATCTACAGCAGCTGTTGATAAAGATTCTGACTCAGTCTGGTATAAATGCTGCAGTGCCGGAGAAATTCCCGGTGATCGTGCGTGAGGGAATCAATGCAAAGGGCGAAAAGCTTCGTTTCTATTTGAATTATTCCTGGGAAGAAAAAAATATCAAAGAAGCGGATGATTTTGGCGTGATACTTGGAAATGCAGATAATACCAAGCGTGAAATTCATCTGTCAGCATGGGACGTATGTATTATAAAATTCAATAAATAAAAAATGCAATAAGCAAAACCCGAGGCGGCAGACCCCGGGTTTCTTTTTTATTACTGTGCACAGTTACCTTTTATTATTTATCTTTCTCTTTTTTCAGAATGGAATTGAACAGTGTAAAGAAGGTGATCGTTGTCACCGTAGCAGCTATGATATCGCTTACCGGCTCTGCAAGAAATACCGCGAAAACCTTATTGTCGAAGAAATTCGGCAGAATAAAGATCAGAGGTATCAGCAGGATGATCTTACGCAGGCAGGCAAGAAGCAGACTGACTTTCGCCTGGCCGAGAGCCATAAAGCTCTGCTGGCAGCTTACCTGGAAGCCAATAGAGAAGATTCCGGCCATGTAGATGCGGAGTGCCCAGGAAGCGTATGTTACAAGTTCCTTATCTGAAGTAAAGATTGCTGCAAATGCCTTTGGAAAAATCATCACGACAAGACAGAAGGCAGATGTGTAGATGATGCAGGTACAGAACTGTGTGAAAAATGCTTTCTTTACACGGTCTGGCTTATTGGCACCAAAGTTGTAGCTGATGATTGGCTGTCCGCCCTGGCAGATTCCCTGAAGCGGAAGAGTGACAAGCTGACTGATACTGGTAATGATCGTCATTGCCCCGACAGCCACGTCACCGCCAAATCTGGAAAGACTGCTTGTAAAGCTGATCGACAGAAGACTTTCTGTTGACAGCATGACAAAGGTAGAAATACCAAGTGCAAGGCACGGACCAAACACCTTGAGTTCCAGATGCATATTGCTTCGTTTCAGGCGAAGGAGAGTTTTCTTTCCGGTCAGGAAGCGGAGAATCCACACAGCACCTACGGCCTGACTGAGAACAGTGGCAAGTGCTGCACCCTTTACGCCCATACCAAGAACAAAAATAAAAATCGGATCCAGGATGATATTGATAACAGCACCGATGACCGTAGTCATCATACTGATCCTTGCAAAGCCCTGAGTGGTAATGAAGGTATTCATGCCCAGTACGATCAGGACAAAAAAGCTTCCCAGAATATAGATTCTGGCATAGTCAGATGCGTAGGTTAAGGTGACATCGCTGGCCCCGAAGAGTCTGAGCAGCGTCGGTGCACTTACATAAAATACGATAGTCAGTATAATTGACAGACCGACTAACAAAGTAAAACAGTTTCCGAGGATTTTCTCTGCCAGTGCATTATCCTTCTTTCCCATTGCGATGGCTGCACGCGGGGCACCGCCGGAACCGACAAGCATGGCAAATGCATTCAGCAGCATCAGAATCGGGGCAAAAAGTCCGACGCCGGTCAGTGCAGCGGCTCCGATCCCAGGAATGTGGCCGATGTAGATACGGTCTACAATGTTATAAAGCAGATTGATAACCTGTGCGACAACTGCCGGAATTGCCAGCTGCGCAAGGAGTCTGGGGATACTTCCCGTTTCCATATTGGGTGTGTTGGTTTGTATTTTCATAATGATTATCTCCGTGAGTTTTGTTGTTGGATAGTATATATCAGATGTATTACAGAATCTAATATTGTCGTATCAAGTAGCATAGCACAAAAACCGGAAGTTGGAAAGATAAATTCAACTTTGGCATCTTCCACCGGGATAGAGTTGAAGTGTTTTGAGGTGAAAATTGGAAGTGCTTGGAGAAAGACTGTCACCTTATCAGGATCGTAAAGAGATCATCATAAGAGATATTCAGAACAGGGAACGGATTGCATCTCAGATTTTTGCGGAATTTGGATTTGCACTTCTGTATTCAAGAAGTTAGGATGTGATTCGTCCGAACCTGGCAATCTGTATTCCAAAGCAGGAGGATTACTTTACAAATGCATATTTCAAAGAAATACCAGAAGGAAAATAATAGGAATTATGTCTTTCTGGTGATTTTTTATATGGAGATGTGTTGAAATAAATAAAATACTGTTGAAAATGTCTATAAAATTATGCTATTATGTATGTGCGATTTTGAAAACAAATAGATAAAAAGATGAATATAGAAACAAAAAGGAAAGATATGTTTTTGAAATTGCAGAAATACCAGCTTGGAGATTCTAAGAATTAAAAAAGGTAAAGGAGAGAAATGTGATGGAAGATTTTTCAATGAGTGAAAATGCAAAAGATCAAATTCAACAGAAATTGGATAAAAATCCGTTTCTGGCCTTGAGTAAGTTGGTATATCAACAGGTATACAGAGAAATTATAAATGGAAATTTGCTTCCACAGCATAAAATTATTGAATCTAAGATTGCAAAGGAATTAAATATTTCCAGATCTCCTGTAAAAATGGCATTGGCTGAAATGACAGAAAAAGGAATTCTCGAAAAAGAAAAAGGAAGAGAGTTACACGTTAAAAAGGTAAGGTACGAAGAATGTTTGTGGATTTATGAAGCAAGAATGACCTTAGAGCCAGAAGCAGCGTATCTGGCTGCAAGGAGAATAAATAAAGAGGAAGTGGAATTATTGGAAAGACTGGTTGGCTGTTTTGAAAAAATTGATAAAACACATGATCATACAGCATATAAGAATGCAGATAAACTATTTCATGAGACTATAATCAAGGCATCGAGAAATAAATATTTAATGGCCATGTATGAATCTATAGAGTGTCCATTGGCTATGTATCGTAATCAATTAAATCAATTGGCATATGAAGAGTGTTTTCAGGAAAATGGAATGGAAAAAGGTTCCAGGTATCATAAATCAATTTACAGGATGATTCAAGGACATTATCCATTAATGGCGAAAGATGAAATGAAGAATGATATACAGAGAATGTATGGTACTATGTCTAGATTAAAGGGTTAAATTACGATATGAAAAGCAGGATGATTGTTTCAATCATCCTGCTTTTCATTATGAAGAAAATGGTTAAAAAATAGACATATGCATAAAACAAAACCAAAAATACAGCAAAAAAATAAAAAAATGCACTAATGATTAGACAAAAAATAAAATAAATACATCAAAAAGTATAAAAATTGACTCAATATTGTCTAAAGATATACAATTTAGCTAATTCGAACGGCAGAACTTAAATACAAAAAGGAGGAAACAAAGTGAGAAAAAGAGTGATGTGTACAATTTTGGCTTGCACAATGTTGACACCTGTATTGTTGCTTACAGGATGTGGGTCAGAAAAAGATGGAGTAAAAAGATTGAAACTTTCCATCAATACAAATCAATCTCAGGTGGATATGGCAGAAGCTATGGCAGAAAAAATTGAAGAATTATCGAATGGAAAAATGGCAATTGATATTTACGGAGATGGACAGCTTGGAGGCGACAGAGAGGTAGCAGAAACGGTTCAGTATGGAAATATTGACATGTGTGTTGTATCAACTACACCTGTAGCAGCTTTTTATCAGGATTTAAATCTGTTTGATGCGCCATTTCTTTTTAGTGATTCAGAACAGGCACAAAATATTCTGGATGGAAAAGTTGGAACGGAAATAGCAACAGGAATGGAAGAGATTGGATTTAAAGTATTGGGATTTCCTGAAAATGGTTTCAGACAGTTATCTACAGCAGATACAGAAGTTCATACACCAGCTGATTTGAAAGGCTTGAAAATACGTGTCATGGAAAGTGAAGTTCATATTGCAACATGGAAAGCATTGGGCTCTAATCCTACACCTATGGCATTCTCAGAATTGTTTACAGCGCTGCAGCAGAAAACTGTAGATGGGCAGGATAATCCATTTGTAACAGACCGCGACAATAGATATTATGAAGTTCAAAAATACATTATTGAGACAAATCATGTATATACACCATATCTTCTTCTGATGAGCAAAGATAAATTTGATAAATTATCAGAGGAAGAACAGAAAATTGTTGAAGAAGTAGGAAAATATGGAACTGAGGTTCAGCGTCAGAAAACTGCAGAATACAATGGTGATGCGATAAGTGATATGCAGAATAAGGGTGTAACGCTTGTTACATTGACAGATGAAGAAAAACAACAGTTCCGAGACGCAGTAAATAATATTTATCCTCTTGTAAAAGAAAAAATGAAACATCCGGAATTGTTCGATCAGGTATTAGAGAAAACCCAGTGAGGAGGAATTGAACAGTGAAAAAATTACTAAAAATTTTAGATGAACATGCAGAAGATGTGCTCGCAGTTATATTGATGAGTGCAGCAACATTAATTATTGTCATACAGGTAATTATGAGGTATTTGTTTAAAAACTCTTTATCCTGGTCAGAAGAAATGGCAAGATATTTATTTGTATGGATGACTTTTATCTCTATTTCCTATGGTATTAAAATGAGAAAACATGTAAAGATTGAAGCCGCCTTATCGCTGTTTCCTAAAAGTATTCGCCCGTTGGTTGTAATTATTGGAGATATTTTTTCACTGGTATGGTGTGTTTTTGTTACAGTAGTTGGTTTTAATCTTATTGGAAAGGTAGTAAGGTCAGGTCAGATCTCACCAGCTTTATCTGTTCCGATGTGGCTGATATATCTTGCTCCATGTATTGGATATGCACTCTCAACAATCAGATGTATTCAGACAATTGTATTGAGAGTTAAAAATTATAAAGAGGGGGTGGAAATGAATGATTAGTCTTGTATTATTCGGTTCACTGGTGGTGCTTTTGATTCTGAATGTTCCAGTATCAATATCTTTAGGTATTGCTTCTTTGATTACCATTTTGGTTTCGGGTGATTTGACGTCTGGATATATAGTGCAAAATCTTGTGACTAGTGCAGACTCCTTTACAACAATGTCTATTCCATTTTTTGTTCTGGCAGGAGAGATTATGGGAGGCGGTGGAATATCTAAGCGTCTCATGAATACAGCAAGAGCCTTTTTTGGAAGATATACAGGTGGTCTTGCTATAGTAACCGTTGTAGTATGTATGTTCTTTGCAGCAATTTCTGGTTCCGGTCCTGCTACAGTAGCAGCAGTCGGAGGAATGGTAATTCCGTCTATGCTGGAAGCTGGTTATGATAAAAAATTTACATTGGCAGTTATTGCAGCAGCAGGAAGTATTGGAGTAATAATTCCTCCAAGTATTCCTATGGTCATTTACAGTGTATCAACAGGACAGTCTGTCTCTGAATTATTTATGGCAGGATTTATTCCAGGTATTCTTATTGGTCTTACATTAATTTTATATTGTCATTTTTATTGTAAAAAACATGGATATAAAGGAGATGAAGAAGCATTTTCCTGGAAAAATGCAGGAAAAGTTGCGTGGGATGCCAAATGGGCACTTATTTGTCCGGTTATTATTCTCGGAGGAATTTATGGAGGTATTTTTACACCAACAGAAGCTGCTGCAGTCGCTGCTGCATATGGATTTATCATTGGAGTATTTGTGTATAAGGAAATTAAGTTAAGTGATATTTTTACAGTTATCAGATCAGGCGTTTTAACTACATCAACAATTATGATCGTAATTGGATGTGCAGCAGTCTTTACAAAAGTATTAGCAGTTGAAAAAATTCCTACAGCAGTAGCTGATCTTATTGTAGGATTGAATGCTGATAAGATTGTAATTCTGATCCTTATCAATGTAGTTCTTTTATTTGTAGGATGTTTTATGGAAACACTTTGTGCAATTATGATTCTTGCACCGATCTTCCTTCCGATCGTCACAGCAGTTGGTGTAAATCCGGTTCATTTTGGTATCATTATGGTTGTCAATCTTGCAATTGGATTTATTACTCCACCTCTGGGAATTAATCTGTTTGTGGCAAGCCGTGTTGGAAAAGCACAGTTGTCAGAGGTTATTCAGGGAATTGTACCATTTATTGTTGTTATGATTGTGGATCTTTTATTGATTACCTATATTCCTGCAATATCCATATTACTTCCAAGTCTGTTTATGGGATAACCCTAATTTTTTAATATATCTATTTAGTAATTTGCCGTACAGATGATGTACGGCAAATTGTTTTATAAGATATATTTTGATGTTCTGGGTGTTGTATTTTACTGGAAAAATATGATGTTTATTACAGAGGAAAAGAGAATATTTGCACAAAATCCTGACAATATGATAAAAATTGCGAATGAAATTGCACATTGGAAAGAACAAAGAAAGGACATATTACACAATAAAGAATTAAAATTGACTCAATTTATAGAGAAAATATACAATGTGATTAACTTGAAGAACAAGAAAATTAATACAGGAGGCGAAGATATGAAAGCAATTGTAGTTGATAAGAATTCTGCTGACGGACTGGATTATTCTATTCAGCAGAGAATTTTTGAGGAAAATGGTATTGAATTCATTTTGGAAGATTGCCAGACAGAAGATGAGATTATTGAAAAATGCAAGGATGCAGATGCACTTCTGGTTATTTATCGGCAGATCACTCCAAGGATTATGGATGCATTGAAAAATTGTAAGGTAATTTTAAGATATGGAATCGGGTACGATGTGATTGACGTAAAGGCTGCAACAGAGCGTGGAATTAAGGTGTGCAATAGTCCGAGACATTGTTTGGACGAGGTGGCAACCCATACAATTGCTATGATCCTGGCCATGGAGAGGAAACTTGTTTTTTATCATAATCTCGTAAAACAGGGAAAGTGGTTGGCAAATGAAGGATTCAAACCACATAGATTATCTACACAGACATTAGGTTTTGTAGGATTTGGAAATATTGCACGAAGAGCAGCTGAATTTGCAAAAGGTTTTGGATTCAGGATGCTTGCATATGATCCGTTTCTTCCGGAAGAAGTGGTAAAAGCAGCTGGTGCCGAAAAAGTGGAACTGAATCAACTTCTTGAAGAGTCCGATGTAATATCTTTACATACGCCATTGATGGACAGCACATTCCATCTGATCAATAAGGACACCATTGCGAAAATGAAGGATGGAGTTATGATTGTAAATACGTCGCGTGGTCCGATTATAGCAATTGATGATTTGATGGAGGCTGTTAAATCCGGAAAAATTAAAGCAGCAGCATTGGATGTTGTAGAAGGAGAGCCGATAGTAGTTCCTGATCATCCATTATTTGAAACAGGACATATTATATGTTCACCGCATGCAGCATACAATTCTGTAGAGGCAGAGGCACAGATGATGGAAGTGCTTGCAACGACTGCAGTTGATATTTTAAATGGAAAGAATCCGGCAAATATAGTAAATAAAAAAGAACTGGGGTTATAAGAAAACGGATATAGAAAGGAAAATACAGACTATGAAAAATTTACTGAGAGAAAAAATTATGAATGGTGTAAAGACAGTAGGAACATTTTTTGAAGCTGGAAATGCCAGTGTTGCAGAAGCACTTGCCCTTACTGATCTCGATTATATGCTGATTGATACAGAACATGGACCATTTGATGTGGAAAGCGTAATGCTGATGCTCCGTGGCGCAGAACTTCATGGAACAACAGCTCTTGTGAGGGTAAAGGATTCAAATAGAAATTCTATTTTAAAAATGCTGGATATTGGTGCTGGAGGATTGATTATTCCACAGGTACATTCTATTGAGGAAATAAAAAAGATTGTTGAATATGGAAAATATTTTCCTGTAGGACAAAGAGGAGTTGCTTTTGCAAGAGGTGCCGGTTATGGATATCTGGAACATGCAAAAGGAGATATTAATGATTATTTTGCTACATGCAACAGAGAAACTCTTTTAATCCCGCAGTGTGAGACTATGGGGTGTCTGGAAAATATTGAAGAAATTGCAAAAGTGGATGGGATTGATGGTATTTTTGTAGGACCGTATGATCTGTCTGTTGCAATGGGAATTCCAACACAGTTTGACAAGCCGGAATTTAAGGCAGCTCTTGAGAGAATCTTAAAAGCAGTAAAGGATGCAGGTAAATTTACTATTATCTATTGTGCTGATTTCAACGTTGCAAACACCCGGCTGAAACAGGGCTTTGACAGTGTAACGGTAGGTCAGGATGTAAACTTCTATATAGATGCAATTAATGCAATGGTACATTCAATTGAACGATAGAAACGGAGGGTACAAACATGACAGTGAATGAACTGAAAAAATTTGCAACCGATGTCAGGATTGAAACCGTGAAATGTCTGGAGGCTCGTACCTTCGGTCATATTGGAGGCTGTCTCTCGATTGCAGATGTACTTACAGTTTTATATAACGGGGAATTAAAAAATATTGATCCGAAAAATCCGAAGAAACCGGATAGAGATATGCTTGTAGTTTCTAAAGGACATGCAGGTCCGGCAGTTTTTGCAACACTTGCTCTGAAAGGATATTTTCCATTAGATTGGCTTCCGACATTATGTGAAGGCGGAACAAGACTTCCAAGTCATTGTGACAGAATCAGGACTCCTGGAATTGATGCATCTACAGGATCACTTGGACAGGGATTATCCCTTGCAAATGGATTTGCTCATGCAGCAAAGATAAAAGATAAGAAGAATCGTATTTACTGTCTTATGGGAGATGGTGAGATTCAGGAGGGACAGATTTGGGAGGCAGCAATGTATGCCCATCAGTATAAACTTAATAATCTGGTGGGAATTGTTGATTGGAATAAAAAACAGATAGATGGAACTGTTGATGAATGCATCTCTCTTCTTGATATTGCAGAAAAATTCAGAGCATTTGGATGGTATGCAGTCACGGTAAAAGGTGATGATATTGAGGCAATACAGATGGCATTTAAACAGATAAGAGAAAATCAGAGTGATAAACCAGGCGTTTTAGTTCTGGATGGTGTAAAGGGAAGTGGCGTTAAATGTATTGAAGAAATGAAATTTAACCATATGATTCCAGTGGATAAAGAATTAGCTGATCAGTGTCTGGAGGAACTGGAAGCAGTCAAAAACAGTCTGTAAGGAGGAAAAAGAGAATGGTAAAGACAATCTACAATGGTGAATACGAAAAAAAAGCGATTACTGATCAGTTTGTGGAAAATCTTGGAGAAATGCTTGAAAAAGATACAGACGTGATTTATCTGGATGCTGATCTTATGTTTGCATTTGGTGCTGGTCTCTGGGAGTTAGGGGACAAATTTCCGAAACGCGTAATACGATGTGGGATTGCAGAAGCAAATATGGTTGGAACAGCAGCTGCGATGTCTGTTATGGGAATGAAACCAATTATTCACAGTTTTGCCTCTTTTGTTACGAGAAGGGCGTTTGATCAGATTTTTCTTTCAGGTGCCTATGGAAGAAAAACATTGAATATTATTGGAAGCGAACCAGGATACAAGCAGACTTATTGGGGTGGAACCCATATGGCTTTTGAAGATATTGCCATGATGCGTACAGTGCCAAATGCATATATCTTTGATATTGTGGATGGTGTTCAGTTTAATAAACTTCTGAAGAAAACGATAGACATGCAGGGAATTTATTATTACAGGACTCCGTTGGCTGATAATATTGCTGTATATGATGAAACATCTGAATTTGAAATTGGAAAAGGAATTGTGTTAAAAGAGGGAAAAGATGTCTCGGTATTTGCAACAGGATTGTGTGTGAACGAGGCGAGAGAGGCGGAGAAGCTTCTGGCAACAGACGGTATTGACGCGGAGATTATCAACATCCATACGATCAAGCCGCTGGATGAAAAGCTGGTGCTGGCGTCTGCAGCAAAGACCGGAAAAGTGGTAACGATCGAGGAGCATTCCGTGATCGGCGGACTGGGAAGCGCCGTATGCGACATCCTTTCTGAGAAGCAGCCGACGAAAGTCATGAAGATCGGTATCAACGATGTGTTCGGAGAGTCCGGTCCGGCTCTGGAACTGATTCAAAAGTATGGACTGGATGCACAGAGCATCTACGAGAAAGTAAAGGCGTTTGTAAAACAGAATTAAAAAAGAATAGCAGGATAGAAGTAAATAAGGCCGCGGGGATTGTAGCTTCCCTGCGGCTTTTGTAATGCCGGGAAAGATTTTGGCAGAAGAGACGGAAGGATGTCGAAACATTTTTTCGGACAAGCCCATAATATTTCAAAATATGCAGAGGGCTTGTGGTACGATTTCCCCGAGAAAAGGCTGTAAAATCCATGTGCGCGTATTGCGCGGATACGCAGCCGGATGCGGAAAGGGGAATCGTGTGGCATGATAGAGATTATTCACCAGGAACAGACGGAAGAAAAGGTACAGCGGGAACTGCCAAGAGAAATCAAACAGATCGGGTCGCCGGATGCAGGGGAACGGATTTATGTGGAAGATACCGTG
>OOAZ01001837.1_pt1 | contig 12840 bp, 8 predicted proteins | sample 1671221 | NCBI WGS metagenome assembly OOAZ01 (sample SAMN06348134, study PRJEB24527) | human gut metagenome | biome: human gut; feature: ankylosing spondylitis patient; material: feces | host: Homo sapiens | place: China | collected 2015-10
GAAATCAAAATCGGCTGTACCGTCCTGAATCATGCGGTTAATCAGACCCATCACGAAAGCAGCGTCCGTCGAGGGACGAATACCAACCCAGTCCACATCACCGTAAGAGATGTCCGGCATTCTCGGGTCGATGGAAACCACACGGGCCCCGTTTGCACGAGCAACATTCAAAGTATGGAGCGCTCCCATAGCAGCTCCCATAGAACGGCCGATAAGAAGCAAATAACGCAAGTTGGCGTAATCGGGCTCCATTTTGCCGGCACCGTCAAAGCCTTTTCCGAAGACCCACTGGCGACCGCTGATACCACCCGCATTGCAGGAAGAAGCATGGCCAATACTATTCGGAGAGCCCAGCGGTAGCGTAATCCACTTGCTGAAGCCCGAGAAAGTATGGGAAGTTGAAGCAATGCTGCTTTCTCCATATTTTTCAACGATCGTTTTAAGCTGACCGGCGATGCCGTCCAACGCTTCATCCCATGTAATTTCTTTGAATTTTCCTTCGCCCTTTTCCCCGACACGTTTCAGAGGTTTTTTCAAACGAAGCGGGTGATTCCAAACCCACATAGTTGCAGCGGATCGGCCGCAGTAGCCCTGTTGAGGATGTCCTGGATTTGGGAAAATACGAACAGTTTTTTCGGAAACGGGCTCACCTTCTTTACGCATCTCAATCAGACCGCAGAACGCACCGCACATCGTGCAGGCAACGGGACGTTTTGTCCAACCTTCCTGTTCGAGTTTTTTAATTTGTTCGGCAAACGCCAAGTTCGGAAGACATGGAGAAGCGGCAGCGGCTGCAGCCAAAGCTCCTCCTTTCATAAGTGTCCGTCGAGAGACGGACAGATTTACGATTTTGTCAGACATCTTAATTTCTTGTCCTTAGGTTATTGGGGATTGTTAAGAGTTGTAATCTCTTTAACTGCCCTCGATCGTAATCCCTAAGAAAGATTAATCCTATAAGACAAATGTCTTAGATTCTCAGACCTCCTCTGTAGACTCTATCTTCTTGAATTTCCGAAATTATTTACGTGCAAATTTTCATCTTTTTATAAATAACCCAAATGCGATTAAGAGTTCGGTTTTTAGTTAGTTAAAAACATATTTTTGCCTAATTCTTTTATTAAATTAAGAAAATATATAAAAATGTAAACTAAGTTATGAGAATTAAAGATGAAGAATCAAGTCATTTTATATGGAAAGTTAACTGAGGGTAATTTTCTCTCGATTTTGATTTTTTCCATACTTGAAACTTCTTTATTGACTAATGCTCGTTATCCCTAATACTTCGCGAATTTGTATTTTTTCACGTCCTGAACTTTTCTTCCTTCGATGTTTCTTCTCTTCTTCTTGATCTAACGCATGCTGAGAACCTCGTATTTTCGGCGCAAATAAACACAGAAAGGTAGAATAGAAAAGTTAGTTCTCTTTTTTACTACAGCGATGACCGAAAACAAAGAAAAGGCTCAGAGCAGCCACATCACTAATTTTCTTCGCAACATTATTAACGAAGACTTGAAACAAGGGGTAAACGATCCCAGACATTGGTGTGGACATCCCGGCACTTACACGGAGCAGATGGAAGGACCGATCGATGAGGCAAAAGTTCGGCTTCGTTTTCCTCCTGAGCCTAACGGTTACCTCCACATCGGTCACGCTAAAAGTATCTGCCTGAATTTCGGTCTAGCCAAAGACTATGCCGGACGGTGCCACATGCGTTTCGACGATACTAACCCGGTTAAAGAGGACCAGGAATACGTAGACTCCATTCTTGGCTCTGTTAACTGGCTCGGCTTCGACTGGAAGGATGCCAAAGAAACCAATTTCTACTTCGCCAGCGACTACTTCGACTATATGTACGAGATTGCCGAGCATATGATTAAAAACGGCTTGGCATACGTCGATGAACAAACGGCTGAACAGATTAAAGAAAACCGGGGCACACTTCACACACCCGGCGTCGACTCTCCGTTTCGGGATCGTCCGGCGGAAGAAAGTCTGCGCCTCTTCCGTGAAATGCGGGAAGGCAAGCATCCGGAAGGAAGCATGGTTCTCCGCTCTAAAGTTGACATGAGCTCCCGCAACATCAATCTTCGTGATCCGGCTATTTACCGTATTCGTTTTGCCGAACATCATCGTACAGGCGACAAATGGTGTATTTACCCGATGTACACGTTCGCTCACCCGCTCGAAGACGTTCTGGAAAACATTACTCATTCAATCTGCACGTTGGAATTTGAAGATCAGCGCGCTTTCTATAACTGGGCAACCGAAAGATCCGTACCCATTACCCGCGCTCCGCTCTTTGAAAAAGCAAAAGCCGTCCTGGCAGACCTCCAGAAAAAGAGCTTCGAAGAAATCAAGCCTTTTGCCGAAGCTGCTGTCAAATTCAAATGGAAACTCGGCCAGACCGAAACAGAAAGAGAACTCGCTTCTCTCTTAGCTGATATCAAGGCCAATCCCGAAAATTTGAACGATGCTTCTGCGCACGCCATCGTGAACGCCGTTGCTGCCAAACCGGAAGTTTTCACTCCGCTGCTGCAGGACGTTTTAAGCGCAACCGTTAAACCGAACTTCTTCCTGCTTCCACATCAGTACGAGTTCAATCGTCTGAATCTGACTTATGTGGTCATGAGCAAACGCAAACTGATCGCCTTGGTCAAAGAAGGCCTCGTCGATGGTTGGGACGACCCCCGCATGCCGACTCTCGTCGGTCTGCGCCGCCGCGGCTATTCTCCCGAAGCCATGCGTTTGTTCTGCGATCGCGTCGGGGTTTCTAAACAGACCGGCAGCTGGATCGACTACTCTGTTCTCGAAGGTTCTCTGAGAGATGTGCTTGATGCTGAAGCCGATCGTCGTATCGCCGTTCAGGATCCGATCAAACTCATCATTGATAACTATCCGGAAGATCAGATCGAAGAATTCGAGTCTCCCAATCACCCTCAGCATCTGGAACGCGGCTCTCGCAAGCTTTCTTTCGGAAAAGAACTTTGGATTGAAAGAAGCGACTTCGCGGAAGAACCGCCCAAAGGCTATCGCCGCCTGACACTGGCAACTGCTGACAAACCGGCAATGCCCGTTCGTCTGCGTCACGCCTACGTCGTTCAGGCCACCTCTGTAGAAAAAGATTCGGACGGCAAGATCACAGCCGTCCACGCTGAATACTTCCCGGAAACCAAGAGCGGTACCGACGGCGCCAACTCTATTAAGACCAAGGCTGCCATTCACTGGCTGAGTGTTAAAGATGCTCTTCCCGCAACGATCAGACTTTATGACCGTCTGTTCACCGTTCCGAAACCCGATGCCGGTGAAGTGGACTTCCGTGAGCTCATTAATAAGAACAGTAAGACTGTGATGCAGTCCTACGTTGAGCCTTCTCTGAAAGACGCCAAACCCGAAGACCGCTTCCAGTTCGAAAGAAACGGTTATTACGTGGCTGATCAGAAGGACTTCACTCCGGACAACCTGGTATTCAACCTTGCAGTTGCTCTGAAGGACACCTTTGGAAAATAATTAAGCACTGAATCGCCAGAGGGACGGCTGAAGCCGTCCCTTCTTTTTTAGGAAAGCTTTTGAATCGTTTCGGCCAAAAGCTTCGGCGCAATGTTCAAAGAGTAATCAAGCTCTAAACGTTCGGTGCTTCGGTGCGCATCTCGGCCTGCCGGCCCCATGTTGGCAATCGGAATGTCCAAGGCGCCCGGGAGATCGGTCGGCAAATAAAAGAGTTTCTTCCAGCCGGCCATGTTCTCGCCGACTTGTTTGGCCCCTTCTCTCATTTCTTCAAAGCCTAGGAAGGACAAATCCGTAATGCCCCCGAAAACCTCGTGCAGACGGACTGCTTCGTCTTTGCTCAAGACTTTTGCCTGCTCCGTCATCTCTTCCATCACTTTTCTAAGTTTTTGCTCATCAGGCGACTGTCGACGATTCAGCCGAGCCGGGTAGTACGGCGGCAGGAACCCGACTACAATTGTCGGCCGTGGCATCTGAGCCTGTAAAAACAGCCAGGAGCATTCTTTCAGGGCCGCCTCCCGAATGTCCAGATCTTTAGGGAGCGAGCGATAAAAATGATCTCTTTTTTCTTCGAAGGATTCGCCCGTCTTCTGGCGAGCCATCCGCTGAAGCATCCCGAAGGTAACAACATTGACCTCATCAATGTCAGGAAAGTCTGCGCCTTTATCTTGTGCAAACAGCAGTGCACGCATCAGTTTGCTTCTGGCCTGCGCGGCAGCCCGCGCCGCTGTCATTTGAGCCCAACGAAGGACATCCGCCGGTTTCTTTGCGGCGGTCAGAACATTAAAGTAAGCGGAAGCCTCTTCAGGCACAGTGACCGAATAACCGTTGCGGTGCACCTCCATACTTAAGCAGGCGGGAGGTGCTAAAAGATCCAATCCGGAACCCTCGTATAAAGCGGTGTCGGCTTCTGCCAGACAAACGATTTCACTAATTAAGAGCGCTGCGCTGAAGCCGTGAAGATAATTGCCGATGTGTGCGGATTTACCGAAGGCGTAGAAGAACGGCATAAGTTTGCCGGTGGTTCCTGTGTAATAAGGTCGCACAGCCGGTACCGTCTTGGTTTCCGCCGTCCAGAAACAAGGCTCACCAGTAAGAGCAGCGACGACTTTCAAATGTTCTTCTTCACAGATATGCAGGAATGTTCTTAACGAACCGATCATGCCGGCACTGTTGGCTTCTTCATCCGGAACCGCCCAAAAAAGAATATTGACGGCAAGAGTCGGGTCATCTGCCCACTCCTCCATGGAAGCCAAAAACAGCGCAAGGCCCGCCTTCATATCCATACTGCCGCGCCCGAACAGCCAATTGCCGCTCTCAAGATCCTTCCGAGCAGTTTCATCTAGAGGCTGTTCACGTAGTGCTTCCGTGTAACGTTCTAAATCGAAAGCCGTCTGTACTTTATCACCGCAGTTCTGCGTATCGACGACATCGAAGTGACCTGTCAGTACAACAGTTTTATCGGTAGGAACGGCGGCTCGGAGCAGTCCGAAAACCGCCTTACGCTCGAGGGGGTCCCGCTCACAGACCGGTTCAAAGACTCGCACGCGTCCGGGATGTTTTTGTGCAAGGCAAAACAGACAATGCGTAATGAAGTCCGCACAGCGGTTTTCCTCCGCGGCGCTACCGCTAACGGAAGGAATGGCACAAAGTTTTTTAGTGAGCTGAAGAATTCGGGACGACTGGGCAGTTTTCATGACAAGCACAAGGAAGTTAGTGAAGTCTTGTCATTTTAGGGCTTCAAAATACCTCTTTTCGGTCCAAAAAGTTAAAGTCAGCTTTAAGTTTACTAACCTAAAATTGACTAATTTTGAAAACAGATCCAACGGAACCGACAGGGGCAGAGGCCGGCTTTTTAGCCGCAGAAGGACCGGACGCGTATTTCTTGCCGATTTCTTTCAGGAAAGAAATAATCTGAGGATTTTCCCATGGCAGGTAACCTTCAGCGTAAGCCACTAAATTTCCGTTGCCGTCAATTATGAAATTGGTGGGGACCACAGAAACGCCCATCTTCCCGGGAATCGCCTGATTGCCGTCAATGAAGGTTTCAAAACCCGAAGCACGGATCTTGTCGAGGAATTTTTTAAGATCCACATTTTCTCCGTCAACAGCAACTCCAATAACACGGACATCAGAGTTCTTAAGGGCCTTCTGTGCTGTAATCAGTTCCGGTATCTCCGCGACGCAGGGGCGGCACCAGGTAGCCCAAACGTTTAAAACGATCACCTTTCCTTTGTAATCCGACAAATTTACGTCTGTTCCGTAAATAGTTTTGAGATCAAACTGCGGCATCTTTAGAGCGTGCTTGAGCTCTCGGAAATTCGGCATCATGCGCGGCGCCTTCAGAGGTGTTCCTGTTTCGTAAACGCGATCAAAGTCTGCGGCCTTCGGGACCGAGGAGAACAAGACGGTGCCCGCCAAGCAGGAAAGTACTAATAATTTTTTCATCTTTCGATACTTTTTCTTTATGCTGTCGAAATTTTAGAACGACCGATTCAGCGCAGATGTAACGAGTTTTTCAGGTGCGCTCATGATGGTGGCTCTCCAAACCCATCCTTTCGCAATTGAATTACAGTTTGATGATGAAAGTCTTACCGGCGCCGTTCATCCTGCGGAGAAATCGGCGCGAAAAGATTTGCCAACACCATTGATAAAGGAGTGAATTATGGGACTTTTCAATACAATTCTTCAGAAACTTGGTTTTGTGAAAGACAAGGCCGTTGAAGCTGTTGCAGGGGAAAACGCTGCTGCAGCGGAAGCACCGGTCTCTCCCGTGGAAGCCGCTGCCGTTGAAACTGTAGCTGCTGCCCCAGCTGCAGCCGAAACGCCTGCAGGATCGCCCGAAATCGTAGACGTCGCTGCTGTCTGCGAAGCTTTGGCTGCCAAGAACCCACAGAAACTCAACTGGAAAACTTCTATTGTTGACCTTATGAAGCTTCTTGGAATGGACCCATCTTTAGCTAATCGTAAAGAGCTGGCAAAAGAACTCGGCTGCCCTGAAAACCTTATCGGCGGTGACTATTCTCAGATGAACGTTTGGCTGATTAAGGCCGTTATGCAGAAGCTTGCCGAAAACGGCGGCAAAGTTCCCGAAGACTTGAAGTAACGTTTCTCATTTCTAATAAAAACGCCGCAGACAATGCGGCGTTTTTTCTTCTGTCGAGATTTGGTAAAGTGAACCTTTCGGAGTAAAAATAATATGTTCGCTTATCCCATTATCATCGCCGCCATGATCGCTTCCGGGCTGTTCATCGGCTGGATCAACTTTAGCTATCTTTGGGGCATGATCCCGGCAGTTATCGGAGGCTTCTGCGGAAGCTATTACAGCAAGTTCGGCCGAATGCTGCTTAAGCCCGGCATCGACGACTACCAGCGAGAAAAAATCCTCTCTGTGACCCGTGTTCTGACAATCATGTGGACCGTGATCTCTGCCATTTTCTTTGCGCTCGGATACGGATTAACCAAGGTTGCTTACTGATTTGTTGTTTTGATTTTTCGTTATGCAGATTCATGCTTTCGGTCTTTCCCGAGTACCGACTTTCCTCGGTCAATGGGATCTCGATTTTGACGGACGCACCGACGTTCTTTCCATTCCCCTGACGGGAGAGAAAAGTATTGCGTTATTCCTTGACGCTCTAAAGTTCGCTCTATTCGATATCTCATCCGAGAAACTTGGAAAAAATCCCGAAGTCCGCCTGGTCTTCTCCACAGAAGAGGGACGATTTGAACTTCTTCGGTCCCACGAAAACACTGAAATCCGCAAAAACGGCATGCCGTTTGACCTGCAGGCAGCGCCCTTTCCTGTCGCCATGGCTAGAATCACGCATCTTGATGCCGATAAATTAGAAGACACCCTTTTCTATGACATTCTCTCGACTTCTGAATCTTTGACCGAGAATGCGGATACTTTAGCCTCATCTTTGATCGGAAATGTCTCCGAGTCCCTCGGAAATGCAATCCTGACTCAGGGCATTGAAGTTTCTCAGCAGAAGGCCGCCTTGCTCCCCGCTTCTAAGTCTGTCATAGACGGAATTTCGGTTGTTTCTGATGAGGAAGAAGAACGCCTCAATCAGCAGCTCATTAAGGCCGGCGTCTCTCACGCCGCTCTGCAAAACGAAATTGCCCAGCTCAAAGATTCGATGGACTGGCTCATTCGCATCAATATGCTCAAGGATGAAGCCGCCCGCTTGTCTAAGCAGCTCACGGCAGTCAACGGCGACCTTTCTCGCTTTGACGTGAAAAAGAACGTTCTGGAAAAAGCGCTGAAAACAGACGCCTTAGCTCCCGACTACGATGTCCTCTCTAAGCTTCGAGTCGATGAGAAAGAAGAAGGTAAGCTGATTACGGAACTTAAAAAATCCGTCCCGATGCTTTCTGAACGCGTCCGCTCCGCCTCTCTGGCTCATGCTGAGGCAGACAAAAATTTCAAGAGCGTCCTGGAAAACTACAACGAGAAGTGTGTGACGCTGGAACGCGTTCGCGAATTAGATGAAAAAATCGAAGATTCTCAGATTCAAAGCAAGCACCTTAAAGAGGAGTTGTTCAACGAGCAAACCGCGGCTCGTCTCCTCTCTGAAGAAAACACACGATTAAAAAACGTCCTCTCCCAGCTGACCATTCGCTCACAACTTCTGAACAAGAAGATGGATGACCTTTCTATGGATAAGCTCTTGGTCGATGAGCTCGAAGAGTACAAACGTCTTCTTGATGAGATTGACGCTGAAGTCATTCGCAGCGCAGAGGCAGAAGAAACGCAGCGGGAACTGCAGAAACGGATTGAGTCCTCTCGCTCTGCTTTATTAGACGTTCAAAACGTCATTGCCGCTCTTAAAAACGAGGAGCTTGCCGTCACGGGCGAACTTTCCATGAAGGAGCGCATGCTTTCCAAGTCTTTAGGAATAGAAGGCGTCGAGACGCTGGCTGCGGAACTGGACAATCAGAATGAACGCTTAAATGCCCTAGACGCGCTTCAAGGAAGAATTGTTCTCTTGGCAGAAGGACACGACCGATTCAATCAGGTAAAAGCAGGGCTCGAGAGCACCAAGCACGCCTTGAGACTCGCGACGGTTGCTTTGAATGCGGCTCGCCAGGCCTATATCGACAAGACAGCCGTCGTCAATTCAGCTCAGCAGGCTTATTCCTTCTATCTCGAAGTACTGTCGCTGAATGAACCGCGCGAAAAGTTAGCCAACGGCAAGCCGTGTCCCTTGTGTGGCGCGATTCACCATCCCTACTCCGTCAAACTGCCGTTTGACCGTTCGTTGGAAGACAAACTCGCTAAAGCAAAAGAAGACGCTCAGCTCGCGCTCGTCGAATCGGAAAAATGCAAAGCTGAATTTGCGCAGCTTCAGCTGCAGCAGACAGAAGCCGAAAACATTCTGAATACGCTTACGACAGAACTCAATGAAGCCAAGGGCGAGATTTTGTATATCGCGAGCGAGCTCAATATTGTCGGCTTGAGAGAGAAGAAACCGATCACTTGGGCGGCTGTACTCAAGCAAAAACAAACTTCTTTAGCCAATCGTCGAGATGACCTTGAAGCACGATTAGAGAAAATTCAAGGGCTCACGGAAGCGATTGAATCGCTGAAAGAAAAGCGCGAAGATGCAGCGCTTAAAACCGCTCGTAAAAAAGAAGAACAGGCGTCTTTGGAAGAGGCTTTGAAGAACTTCGCCAACATGTCTGCCGAGCTAGAAAAGAATCAAAAAGACTCTGAACTTAATCGCGTCTCCCTGACGCGTTTGCTCGAGCGAGCCTTTGCCCGCTTCGGCCTGAAGGCCTCTAACCCGGCCATCATGAAGCAGAACCTTCCAACGCTCGAAAAACGCCGCGAACAGTGGATCAACTGGAGCGTCGAGAAAAAACAGATCGAAGAAGAAACAGCGGAGAGCGAAGAAGCCCTCCGAAATACTGTCGCGTCTCTGACTGCTCAGAAGAAGAGCGCAGAAACCTTAGAAAAGGACATCGAGGCTCTCACTGAACAGATCAAACGGTTCCAAAAAGAACGGCATGAAGCAATTGCCAGCCAGACACCGGAAGAAGTAATTGCCGCGATTGAAACAGAAAAGGCCAATGCCACACGTCTTGCCGAAGAAGCTAAATTAAGTCTTGCTTCCAAAGAGGAAGCCTTGCTTTCTACGCAGAACAAAATTAATACTCTCGAAGCACATCGCAGCGAAACCATTAAATCCATTGAATCGCTTTCGGACGCTTTCAACCAAAAACTTCAAAAGGCCGGTTTCCCGAACGAGTCCAGCTTCCTTTCTTCTCAGATCTCGACTGCACAGAAAGATGACCTCATGCGTCAAAACGATGAACTGCTCGAAAGGTATCGTGTCGTAAATTCGCAGTACGAAGAAAAACAGCAGGCATTAAACAGTCTTCAGGAGAAGAACCTGACGACGCGCACTCGTGAACAGCTCGAAGAAGAACTCTTAGAAAAATCCGATCTCTTCCACACAGCCACTGCTCAGCTCACAGGCCTACGTGAGAAGATGGCAAAAAATGCGAATAACAAAAATCGCCGAAAACGGGAAGAAGCAGAATTCCAAAAGCTGCAGACCTCGCTTGAGCGATGGGAATCTCTCTGCGCCAATGCTGAGGAACCGGGGGGAATTGCGCGTTTAGGTTTGTCGCTTGCAGTCGCCTACGGCTCTTCAGACATTGATGCCTTCATCCCCGGCGCCAAGATCAAACTCCGTGATGAAGGTGTGAAATTATTTGCACCCGAGCTCTCGGACGCTTCAGGTCTTGCGGGCATGAAGACAATTTCTGCCGATCAGCGTTTCTTCGTGGCACTTTCTCTGCTCTTGGGAAGAAGCGAATTGTTTGCCCGTCGAAGCAAACCTGAGTTTGTCATTCTTAAGCAAAATCAGAATGAAGCTTTCCCAAGCCAGACGTTTACAGGTTTAGAGAGCTTAAATTTAACAATCGGCGTAGCGAAATAAGCCGTTACTCTTCGACGAATTCAATGAGAAGAGCTCCGCGCGTGAGCTCTTCCAATTCTTTAGCAAAAGTCTCAGCGAGATCCTCGGGGATTTCGACATCAAAATCCGCACCCATATCAAAATTCTTTTCTAGAATTCGACCGTTTACGGCTTCGATCTTGCGCAGAACCTGATTCACAAATCGATGTTCAACGCTGAATTTGATGCGTTTCGTTTTGGTACGAACTCGCGTGGGCACTCCCTCTAACGCCATTTTGACGGAAGACTGATAGGCTTTAACTAGTCCTCCCGTACCGAGCAAAATTCCGCCGAAGTAACGAGTCACAACAACGGTCACTTCTCCAATGCCGCTGTGCGTAACAGCCGTCAGCATGGGGCGTCCGGCGGTTCCGTGAGGCTCGCCGTCATCGCTTGCGCCGATACGATCGGTAGATCCGGCGGCTCCGGCACAATAAGCCCAGCAATTGTGCCGGGCATCTTCAAATTCGGCTTTAATTTGTTCGATGAAAGCTTTTGCTTCTTCGACACCGGGAGTGTGTCCGACAGAAGCGATAAAGCGGCTGCGCTTTATCGTCTGTTCGACACGAAAAACCTCTCCCGGACGCAGGTCCGGAATGTTGTAGCTGACATCTGCCATCCGGGGACTCTCTTTATGTGTTACTTGTGAAGCTTGTTCACTATTTTAAAGAGAGTTTCGTTTTCCATGACAAGGGGAGAATCTTTGGCAAAAAACACAATGCCGTCTTCGGGTGCTTCGGTCTGGGCGACGGTCACGCCGGTAAGCGGATCAATGATGTCCGCAAGAACTTGTCCGCGTTCAACGGAATCAAAGGATTTCACGTGCGGAATGTAAAGACCGGAAGCGGTTGAACGCAGCGACACCAGCTCTTCTTCTATAAGAACGGTCGATTCATAGCCGCCGTAAACGTTGTAATTTAAAACGTTCATTCGGCTTAAGAAGCGGCAAACCGCCGCAATCGCCATGTCCGCACCCTTCTTATCGATCTTCTCGGTAGAACGGCTGTAAAGAGAAAAGGCTTTTGTATCCCACACCTGCCAGTTGAAGTTTAAGGTTGTGGTATCAAAGGGAACGGGTTTGCGAAGAACGACAAAAGGCATTCCGAAAAGCTGAGCCAAGCCAGTGTCCTCATAATCCGTCTTCATCATGCGCACATGAGAGACGAAGTCTCCGGGCATATAAAAAGAGGAAAACTGCACGCCGAAGCGGTAGCCCTGAATCTTTTCAAAAATACCGGCAGCTATTCGCTGAGTAGTCTCACCTTTGTTGTATCCGGGATACATTCGATTGATATCGGAGTTATCCATCGCCCAGAAGCGCTTACCGACATTAACGGAGTACGGATTGGCACACGGAATCACCGTCACACCGTGACGGCGGATAAACCGCCCTTCTTCCTCAAAGCGCTTTAATGTTCGAACCATTTGGCCGGCAATATAGAGCTGCTGAATTTCATTGCCGCGCATATTGCCGATAATGCACATGGTCTTTTCAGGGCCGCCGAAGTGATAACTTTTTACTTCAAAGTCTTCGCGGTAGGCCGACTCCATTCTGAAAATAACTTCTTCTTTCATCGACGTTCTTCCTGAAGAATTCGGGCAATCAGAGACCCCTTATTTACGATAGGATATTCACGAAGCGTGAAGAGCAAACCATCGACTTCGGAGACGCATTCCTGACGAACCTCACCTGAAAGCGCATCTACAATTCGGCCAAAAATCTCGCCTCGTCTAACGTTATCGCTGTGGCGAACCGTCGGGACAAACACACCCGGCTCTTCAGCATTCACAAAACTCACGGAGCGATCTAAGGAAACGATCGGCTGTTTAACAGGCTGGACGGGGCCGCCCCACATACCGAGATTCTGCATAAGATTCAGAATTCCGTTCACAAGCCGTTGACAATAATCCTGAGTAATTCTCATGCCGACGCCTGCCTCTACGACAAGAGTTTTAACGCCGATGGAATTTAAGCTGTAAGCCAACGTTGATTCGAGCACAGTAGAAGCTTGATGCACCCAAACAAAATCGACATCGAGCATGCTCGCGTATTTAACGAGTTTATCTGCCGTATTGATATTGACGCGAACCTGGGGAATCTCGCGCAGGAAGATATTGCTGGCGTGAATATCAATCGCCATTTCTGCGCCTTTGAATTCCTGAATCAATTTGCTTGCAACCCACTCCGTCGCCGCTCCGTCGGTACGTCCCGGGAAAATCCGGTTCATATCCAAATCAAAACCGGGAAATCCTCGCTGGATCGTATCGATGCCCATCGGGTTCAATGCCGGATAGACATCCAACACCCCTTTAAGGTGCTCACTCTTTTCACGAACGACTTTATTAAGCAAATAACAAATGTACTGTCCTT
>OOAZ01001847.1_pt1 | contig 12786 bp, 8 predicted proteins | sample 1671221 | NCBI WGS metagenome assembly OOAZ01 (sample SAMN06348134, study PRJEB24527) | human gut metagenome | biome: human gut; feature: ankylosing spondylitis patient; material: feces | host: Homo sapiens | place: China | collected 2015-10
GCCAGAAGATGGGCATGGTGTTCCAGCACTTCAACCTCTTCCCCCACCTGACCGTGAAGAAAAACCTTGAGCTGGCCCCCACCCTGCTCAAGCTCAAGGATAAGCAGGCCATTTCCGACAAGGCCGATGAGCTGCTGGCCCGCGTGGGCCTGTCCGACAAGGCCGACGCCTACCCCAAGAGCCTTTCCGGCGGCCAGCAGCAGCGCATTGCCATTGCCCGTGCCCTTGCCATGGACCCGGACGTGATCCTGTTCGACGAGCCCACCAGTGCCCTCGACCCCGAAATGGTGGGCGAGGTTCTGGAGCTGATGAAGGAGCTGGCCCACACCGGCATCACCATGCTGGTGGTCACCCACGAAATGGGCTTTGCCCGTGAGGTGTCCAACCGCGTCATCTTCATCGACGACGGCAAGATCCAGGAGGACGAGCCGCCGCAGGAACTGTTCACCAACCCGAAGCATCCCAGACTGAAAGCGTTCCTTTCCAAGATGCTGTAAGGCTTTTTCCAACAACAAAAACGCTCCGCTGTGCAAAATGCAGCGGAGCGTTTTTGTTGCAATGGTTGCTTTTTTGACATCTTATGATATTATAAGGCTGTATCTGTTCTTTCCAAAAATCGTCAAATCATATATTCCATTGAAAAGAGGGAACTTCGTGCACAATCTGCTTTCCAAAACTGTAAAAGAAAAATACTCTGTTCTGAAAGTATTTTTTCTTGTTCTCTTATTTTTCGGTGCAAATGTTTTTTTGTCTTTTTCCACTGACTCCTATTCTACCCTCTCTGCTGGTTTCCATACTGCGGCACAGGATATGCTGGAACGGAATGGCCGCCCCATCATTGCACTGATCTACAAGCTGCATTCCCTCAGCGGTTTGCCCGGCATCTCATTTTACTATATCTCATCCGGCCTTGCCTTGCTGTTTCTGGGCATTGCCGTCTGGCTCTATCAGAAGCTGCTTGCCCGTTACAGTCTGCCGGAAAACATCCGCATTCTGCTGGCCTTTGCATCCATTGCCAACATCTATATTATTGAATATTTCATGTTCATTGAAAAATGCGGCTTTATGCTTGCCATTCTTTTCAATGTAATTGCCGTCCAGTGTATCTGTGGTTTTTTTGAGAGGAAAAACACCCACCCCTGTAACGTTTCTCTTTTTTGTGCTGTACTGGCTATGACACTTGCGGTATTCACCTATCAGGGCACCGTTGCGCTGTTTGTGGTCTTGAGCATTCCGTTCGCTTTCTATCATGCAAAAAACTTCAGGGAGTACGTCTGCAACATCATTTCCATCGGGGTGTGCTATGCCGTCCCGGTCCTTCTGGCTTTTGCTGCATTCAAATGGGTGTTCAACGGTACGAGACTCCAGACAGATTTTAACCTTCTCGCCAACCTAAAGGAGTTCTTCGGCGGGCTTTGGATGTGCAATATGGAAACATTTGACATTTTTCCGCACTACATTTTTTTGCTGGCTGTTCTGCTTATTCTGGCGGCGGCGGTCATTTCTGCACGCGGTACCGATAAACCCGCCTTCCTCGAAAAGCTGCACATCCTTGTTCTTTTTGCAGCCGCCTGTGTCTTCCCCGCCGCGACCATCCTGCAGGGATCCGGCTGGTGGACACCACGGACTGTTTACCCTCTGGCAAGCATCGCAGGGGTACTGGCCATCAATTCCTTTATCAATCATCCCATCCAGCCTGATAGCACAGCTTCCGTCTGCATAGCAAAGCGCGTTTCCATCGCCGTTATCGCAGTGCTGCTTGTTGTGCAGTACTTCGGGTTCACCAGACTGTATATTGACAAATACAAGCTGAATGCGCTGGATGAAAGCCGCTGCTGTTATGTCGGCCAAGCCATCTCCGAGTATGAGGAAACCAGCGGTATTGAAATCAGAAAAATTGCGTTTTACACCGACGCCGAAAGCGCAATCCCCACTTATCCGCATCTGTACAGTCACACAGGCGATTTGATTTGCAGTTCCTTTAACCAGAGCTGGAGCGACCTCAGCGCCCTGAATTATTATCTCGGGACTAATTATGAAAAGGTTGACCCAGTGGAAAAATACGACATTTATTTTTCTGAAAAAAACTGGGATCATCTATCGCAAGGGCAGCTGATCTTTGACGGCGACACGTTGCACCTTTGCATATATTGATTACTTGATACTATCTGAAATCAGTGAGGTGTTTTGTTCCATGGACATTTCGATCATTGTTCCATGCTATAATGAGGAAGCTTCGATTCCTCTGTTTTATAAGGATTCCTTTGTGAACATCCGCTGATCTTCGCTGTACCATAACAAAAAAGCCATGGGCCTGTCCGTTCATCAGACCCATGGCTTTCGGTTTTTATTTACGTGTTACAGATTATTTTCTCCGTTATCGCTGCCGTCCTGCTCACTGGTATAAAGCACCATCAGATGGTTTGCGCTCTCTTCCAGCTGGGTCTTGGCCTGACGCAGGGCGGCTTCCTCGTTTTCATTCATCTTTTCGGGCTTATCCTTGCGCAGGCAGCGGCGGAGGTTGGCAAGGTCCGTTTTGATGCGGTTCTTCTCGTCCTTGTCCAGCTCCTTTTTGCATTTGGAAAGAGCCTCGTCCACCTTGTAGGCCAGCACCTCGGCCTGATTGTGCAGGTCTAAGCGCTCCTTGCGGCGGCTGTCCTCGGCCTCGTAGGCGGCAGCGTCCGCCATGGCGCGCTGGATCTCGTTCTCAGAAAGGTTCGTGCTGCCGGTGATGGTGATGTTCTGCTCCCGGCCGGTGCCAAGGTCCTTGGCAGATACCTTCACCACGCCGTTCACGTCGATATCAAAGGTAACTTCGATCTGCGGCTTGGAAGAGAAGCTTGCCCGGATGCCGGTGAGCTTGAATTTGCCCAGACTCTTGTTGTCGCGGGCAAAGTGGCGCTCGCCCTGCAGCACGTTGATCTCCACGCTGGTCTGCATGGGCCGTGCGGTGGTGAAGATCTGGCTCTTACGGGTGGGGATCATGCTGTTGCGGGTGATCAGAGGGGTTGCCACGCCGCCCAGCGTCTCAATGGAGAGGGTCAGCGGGGTCACATCCATCAGCACAAGGCCCTGTGCGGCTGCGCCGGTGGCACCGGCCAGCTTGCCGCCGCCCTGCAGCAGACCGCCCTGCACGGCAGCGCCCATGGCAACGCACTCGTCGGGGTTCAGGTTGTGGCTGGGTTCGCAGCCCAGCAGCTCCTTCACCTGACGCTCCACCGCAGGCATCCGGGTGCTGCCGCCCACCAGCAGCACCTTGCCCAGCTGGCTGGCGGTAATGCCTGCATCCCGCAGGGCATTCTGCACGGGAGCCACTGTGCGGGCCAGCAGGTCGCCGGTCATCATCTCAAACTGCGGGCGGGACAGCGAAAGGTCCAGATGGTGCGGGCCGTCCTTGCCCACCGCAATGAACGGCAGGTTCAGCTGTGCGGACGGCGCGGCGGAAAGCTCCTTCTTGGCCTTTTCGGCCTCTTCCTTCAGGCGGCCCATGGCAGCGGGGTCGCGGCTGAGGTCGATGCGGTCAGACTTCTTGAACTCTGCCACGGCATACTCCACGATGCGCTGGTCGAAGTCGTCGCCGCCCAGATGGGTGTCGCCGCCGGTGGCAAGCACCGTAAAGGTCCCGTCCTCGATCTCGATGATGGACACATCAAAGGTGCCGCCGCCCAGATCATAAACAAGGATCTTCTGCGCCGCTTCGTTGTCCAGACCGTAGGCCACAGCAGCGGCAGTAGGCTCGTTGATGATGCGCAGCACGTTCAGGCCAGCGATGCGGCCCGCGTCCTGCGTGGCCTTGCGCTGGCTGTCGTCAAAGTAGGCGGGCACCGTGATGACCGCCTCGGTCACCGGCTCACCCAGATAGCTCTCGGCATCGCGGCGGATCTTGGCTAAAATCATGGCGCTGATCTCCTGCGGAGTCAGGTCCTTGCCGTCGATGTGCACCCGGTAATCGGAGCCCATGTGTCGCTTGATGCTGGAAATGGTGCGCCCGGAGTTCGTGGCGATCTGGCGCTTGGCTGCGCCGCCCACCAGACGCTCCCCGTCTTTGGTAAAGGCCACAACGCTGGGGGTGGTGCGCTCGCCCTCCGCATTGGTGATGACCACGGGCTTGCCGCCCTCCACCACTGCCACACAGGAATTGGTCGTGCCCAGATCAATGCCGATCACTTTGCTCATATCGTCTGTTTCCTCTCCGGTGCCGTTTCTGCACAGAATTTTTATCATTTTTCTGTTTATTGTAGCGTATCTGTATGACGCTTTTTTAGTCCAATTGTAAAGAATCCATGTCATAGGCTGCAGGCTGTGCAGGCGGCTCAGCGGTCAGCTCCCGGATGAGCTGTTCCGCCTCGGCCAGCCACTGGGCCGCGTCCGGCTCCTGTTCCCGGGCCAGAAGGGCAAAACCCTGCCTTGCTTCTGCCGCAAGCGCCAGCGCCTTTTTGCGGCTGGTGTAGCGGGTCTCGGTCTGCGCCATGCGCAGGCACGCCTGCGGGGTGTACTCGATATCCGGCATGCGGGCAGCGGCTTCCCGCGCTTTCCGGTACCAGATCAGCGCTCTGCCGGTCTCACCCCGGGCGGCGCAGTCATCGCCCAAAGCGATCATGGAGAGCACCTCGCCGCTCTCTGCGGCTTCCTTCCACATGCGGCGGGCCTGTGTGCGGCCGGGCCGGGTGCCGCGGCCCTTATAGATGCAGTCTGCCAGCCGGGAAAGTCCCATGGCGCTGCCAAGCTCGGCGGCTTTTTCAAAACACTCCACCGCCTGTTCCCAGCAGCCCTTGCGGGCGGCTTCCTTTCCGGCGTCCGCCTCCGCGTCTCCGGGTTCCTCGGGGGTGTGACCCGCGTGCAGCAGACCGTTGAGCAGTGCCCCGTCCAGCGTAGCCGAGTGGCTCCACGGGTCCAGCACCACGCCATCGATGCCCGGGGTGCTGAGGGCCAGCTCCATGGCATCCTGCAGCGTGTAGTCCGCCATAGGCCGGGCGGCGGTGCTGCGGTCGCCGCAGGCCGCAGCGCCGGAAGTGAACAGCGGCAGCCATGTGCGGCCCTTGTCATTGCGCAGGGTCCACAGCTGCAGGCCCTTTGCCTTTTCGGCCGGGACCGGGTGCTCCGTCCAGGGGGCGGGCATGTTGTGCACGGTCAGAGCCGTCTGCAGCGGCACCAGAACATGGGTCTCCATTTCCAGCGCATAGTTCAGTGCGCCCATCAGCGTCCAGAACGCTTCCTCGTTCTGGCCCTTGTAAAGATTTTCCACGGCCTGCTCAAAGGCCGGGCAGCCGGTCCCCGCCGGGCTGTAGGTCGGGGCGGTCTGCCGACGCTTGTGGGTGCCCACCGGGCGCAGCCGGATGCCGCCATCTGCTCTTCTTGCCATCTGCTCACCATTCTTCCAGTTTCTGTAATCTATTTCAGTATAACAGGTTTTGCGCAATTTCTCAATCAACAGTTGAAACCCTCTCAGTCAAACCCTACGGGTTTGCCAGCTCTCCCGAAGGGCAAGTGTTAAATTTTTCGCTCCACCTTGACTTTTGCCCTGAAGCGCATATAATAAGGGTAGGCAATGAGATGAGCGTTCTCAAGGGATTCATGCCAAAAGCGAAGCCCCCCGGTATTCGGAGTACCGGGGGGCTTCTTTTAGTGTTTGCTGCCCTTGCCTATCTTGCCGTCGATCCAGCTGCAAAGGTAGTAGGCAACTACCTGCGCTGCAACGGTTTGAATAAATGAAATGAGCGTATGCAAGGAACTCACCTCCTTTCCGCGACTAGGGGATCGGAGAAGGGCCGCAGAGACAGTATAGCACAAGATCCGACAACATTCAATTTTGTGCTTTCCCTATGGCATTTTGCCTTTTTCTGCGCTATAATAAGGTGATTTTATAATGTATAGAAAGAAGGAGAACCGCCTTGAACAAGATGCTGAGCTACCTGAAGGGCTACAAGCGCGTGGCTGCGCTTGCTCCCCTTTTCAAGATGCTGGAAGCTACGTTCGACCTGTTCGTGCCGCTGGTGATGGCGGACATCGTGAACATCGGCATTGCCGCCCACGATTTTCACTATATCCTTGTGCGGTGCGGGCTTTTGCTGCTGCTGGCTTTCATCGGCCTTGTCTGCAGCCTGACGGCGCAGTATTTTTCCGCAAAGGCGGCGGTGGGCTATTCCACAGCCCTGCGCCATGCCCTGTTTGCGCATATCCAGACCCTGAGCTTTACCGAGATGGACACGCTGGGCACCAGCACCCTCATCACCCGCATGACCAGCGACATGAATCAGGTGCAGAACGGCCTGAACCTGTTTTTGCGCCTGTTCCTGCGCAGTCCGTTCGTGGTCATCGGTGCCATGGTCATGGCCTTTACGGTCAACGCCCGGGCCGCGCTGATCTTTGTTGTCACCATCCCGCTGCTGAGCGTGGTGGTGTTCAGCATCATGGCAGCCACGCGGCCCCTGTATAAAACGGTGCAGAACCGTCTGGACCGCGTGCTGGGCCTGACCCGCGAGAACCTGACCGGTGTGCGTGTCGTGCGCGCCTTTGATAAGGAAGCCAGCGAGGTGGAGCGCTTTGAGAACGCCAACGACCTGCTGACCCGGATGCAGCTGCATGTGGGCCACATTTCCGCCCTGATGAACCCGCTGACCTATGTGCTCATCAACATTGCCATCGTGGCGTTGCTGTACGTGGGCAGCATCGAGATCAATGTGGGCGGAATGGCCTCCGGCGACGTCATTGCTCTGGTAAACTACATGAACCAGATCCTGGTAGAGCTGGTCAAGCTGGCCAACCTCATCGTGCAGGTGAGCAAGGGCCTTGCCTGCGCAGGCCGTGTGCAGGCTGTACTGGACACGCAGCCCGGCATGGCCTTCCCGGAAAAGCTTCTGGGCGAGGTGCCTGCCGCAAAAACCGGCGATGCCGTGCGCTTTGACCACGTAAGCCTGACCTACGCGGGCGCAGGCGCACCCAGCCTTTCCGACATCAGCTTTACCGCAAAGCAGGGCCAGACCATCGGCGTCATCGGCGGCACCGGCAGCGGCAAATCCAGTCTGGTAAACCTTATCCCCCGCTTCTACGATGCCACCGAGGGCAGGGTCGAGATCATGGGCCGCGACGTCCGCAGCTACCCCCGCGAAGCATTGCGCGGCAAGGTGGCCGTGGTGATGCAGAAGGCCCAGCTGTTCGGCGGCACCATCCGCTCCAACCTGCTGTGGGGCCGCAAAAATGCATCGGATGAAGAGCTGTGGCAGGCCCTTGAGACCGCACAGGCAGCAGAATTCGTCCGGGCGAAGCCCCTTGGGCTGGACGAGCCTGTGGAGCAGGGCGGCCGCAACCTGTCCGGCGGCCAGAAGCAGCGCCTGACCATTGCCCGCGCCCTTGTGGGCAGGCCGGAAATCCTCATTCTGGACGACAGCGCCAGCGCACTGGACTACGCCACCGACGCCGCCCTGCGCAAGGCACTGGCGGCTCTGCCCGGCAGCCTGACCGTGTTCATCGTGAGCCAGCGTGCCGCCAGCCTGCAGCACGCGGATCAGATCCTGGTGCTGGACGACGGTCATCTGGTGGGCATCGGCACCCACGACCAGCTGCGCCAGACCTGCCTCGTCTACGAGGAAATTTACGAGAGCCAGTTCAAGAAAGGGGATGCGCAGAAATGAGTGCAAAAGCAAAAAACAGGTTGACCCCGCAGCAGCGCAAGGCCACCCTGACCCGTGTTCTGGGCAAGATCAGACCTTATTCCCTGTTTGTGGTGTGCAGCCTTGTGGTGGCCGCCGTGAGCGTGGGCGCACAGCTGTATATCCCCATCCTGTGCGGCAGCGCCATCGATCTGATGCTGGGCAAAGGCACCGTGGATTTTGGCGGTGTGATGCGCATTATGATTGAAGTGCTGGTGGTAGCCGCAGCGGCCGCGCTGGCCCAGTGGCTGCTGAGCGTGTGCAACAACCGCATCACCTTCCTTGTCAGCCGGGACCTGCGCAACGAAGCCCTGCGCAAGATCCAGACCCTGCCGCTGTCCTATCTGGACAGCCACCCCTCCGGCGACATCGTAAGCCGCATGGTGGCAGATGTGGACACCTTTGCGGACGGCCTGCTGGTGGGCTTCACCCAGCTGTTCAGCGGCATCCTGACCATTCTGGGCACATTGCTCTTCATGCTCAGCGAGAACGTGCCCATCACGCTGGTGGTGGTGTGCATTACCCCGCTCAGCCTTGTGGTGGCAAGCTTCCTTGCCAAGCGCAGCTATGGTTACTTTCAGAGCCAGAGCACCGTGCGCGGCGAGCAGACCGCGCTGGTCAACGAGATGATCGAGGGCCAAAAGGTGGTGCAGGCCTTCGGCCACGAGACCGAGAGCCTTGCCGCCTTTGACGAGGTAAACGGCCGCCTGCAGGACGTGAGCCTGAAAGCCATCTTCTTTTCCAGTCTGACCAACCCCGCCACCCGCTTTGTGAACAACATCGTGTACGCAGGCGTGGGCCTTGTGGGTGCCGTGTACGCGGTGCGGGGCGGCATCACTATCGGCCAGCTGAGCGTGTTTTTGAGCTACGCCAACCAGTACACCAAGCCCTTCAACGAGATCTCCGGCGTGGTGACGGAGCTGCAGAATGCTCTGGCCTGCGCGGCCCGCGTGTTCGACTTGCTGGACGCCGACGATCAGGTGCCGGAAGCCGCGAACGCCCCCGTACTGCAGCCGGACGGCCATGTGCAGCTGGAAAACATCTCCTTCCGCTACCTGCCCGACCGCCCGCTGATCGAGGGACTGAGCCTCGACGTGAAGCCCGGTCAGCGCATCGCCATCGTGGGCCCTACGGGCTGCGGCAAGACCACCCTCATCAACCTGCTCATGCGGTTCTATGACGTGAACGGCGGCAGCATCAAAGTATCCGGCACCGACATCCGGGATGTGACCCGCGCTTCCCTGCGGGGCAGCTACGGCATGGTGCTGCAGGACACCTGGCTGCGGGCCGGTACCGTGCGGGAGAACATCGCCTACGGCAAGCCGGACGCCACGCTGGAAGAAGTGGTGGCAGCAGCCAAAGCCGCCCACGCCGACAGCTTCATCCGCCGCCTGCCCGAGGGCTACGACACCGTTATCGCCGAGGACGGCGGCAACATCAGTCAGGGCCAGAAGCAGTTGCTGTGCATCGCCCGCGTGATGCTCTGCCTGCCGCCAATGCTGATCCTGGACGAGGCCACCTCCTCCATCGATACCCGCACCGAGGTGCGCATCCAGAAAGCCTTTGCCCGCATGATGCAGGGCCGCACCAGCTTCATCGTAGCCCACCGCCTTTCCACCATCCGGGAGGCCGACGTCATCCTTGTGATGAAGGACGGCCGCATCGTGGAGCAGGGCGATCACGACCAGCTGCTGGCTGCAGGCGGCTTCTACGCCAAGCTCTACAACAGCCAGTTCGAGGGCGTGGAGACCTGAGAAGGGCGCTTGCCCCAGAAAAGAAGGAAACCGGCAGGATATTGCATCCCGCCGGTTTTTTCTTATCTTCCGCCTGCCCCGTCAAGGGGAAAAATCCGCCGCCGACTGCTTTTCACGCAGATTTTGAGGCGATTCACGCAGATTTCATTTCCTTTGCCCCTCTTTTGTGCTATTATCAGGTCAGGATAATTACGGGGGGGAGGTATGCTTTCCCTTTCCGGCTCAAAGGAGGAGTTTTATGAATCTGCACAAGTTCATTCAACGCATCTGCGCTGCCACTGTGGCAAGTGCACTCACCCTGTCGCTGTGCACACCGGTGCTGGCGGAAGGGGCCGCAGCCCTGCCCGCTGCGGAACCCGGCACCTCGCAGCTGGATGAAACGGGCGGCATCCCCATTGACTCGACCCACTTCCCAGATGATAATTTCATCGCCTATGTGGAGCTCGGTTGCGACAAGGACCACGACGGCACCCTCAGTCAGGATGAGCTGAATCGCGTGACCGAGCTCTACGTCGATCATGCTAATATCAAAGACCTGACCGGCATTGAACTTTTCCCGAATCTGGATAAGCTGGACTGTAAATACAACAATCTCACCCGTTTGGATGTGAGCAAAAACACTAAGCTGACCAAGCTGTACTGCGAGTCCAACCAGCTCACCGGCCTTGATCTGAGCAAGAACACCGCGCTGACCGAGCTGGACTGTGCCCTCAACCAGCTCACCGGCCTTGATCTGAGCAAGAACACCGCGCTGACCGTGCTGTACTGCGAGTCCAACCATCTCACTAGTCTTGATCTGAGCAAGAACACCGCGCTGACCGTGCTGAATTGCCAAGACAACCAGCTCACCAGCCTTGACCTGAGTAAGAACACTGCGCTGACCAAGCTGTACTGTGCCCTCAACCAGCTCACCAGCCTTGACCTGAGCAAGAACACCGCGCTGACCATATTGGGCTGCTCCGGCAACAATCGCCAGATCACCGTGGGCGAGACCGGCCAGTTTGATCTGTCCGCGCTGAAGGGCTTTGATGCTGACCGTGCCGTGTGGCCTGAGGGCGTCACCGTAGAAAACGGCATCCTGACCGTACCGTACAATACCACGTCTCTTACCTATCGGTATGATGTGCGTGGCAATGGAGCCGACGACGATTACAAGGAGTTCGTCCTCACCTTCGACGAAGTGAAGGAACCCGACCTTCCCGACGACTCGAGTGCCCCCGCAGACACCGGCAGCACCGCAGGCGGCGCCATTGCCGCTGTGGCCGTGGGCGGCGCGGCCGTGTGGGGCGGCTATGAGCTCGTCACCCGCGTGATGCTGCACAGCCTGCTGCCCGAGGGCGCAGCCATCCCGGCCAGCCGCGGCCAGCTGGCCTTGCTGGTGTGGAACAATGCAGGCCGTCCCGAACCCGTGAGCACCCCTGCTTTTGCGGATGTAGCCGACCCGGACACCGCCAGAGCGGCCCAGTGGTGCGTGGAGCAGGGCCTGCTGACCCTGAAGAAGGACGGCAGCTTTGACCCGGACGGCTGGACACCCAAGTTCCGTGTGATTCAGGTGTGGAACAAGGCATTCCCCAAGCAGTAACCTGACGGCAAAAGGCCGGCGCAGACTCCTTCCGGCACGGCGTAAGCCGTGACGGAAGGAGTTACGTCGGCCTTTCTTTGCTGCTTTTATTTCTTTCACCCGATTTGCTGCACCACCGGTTCTTCCGGTGGGGGGGTGAGGGTGGAATGCTCCACGATGAACTGCTCTGCCCTCTCCCGGGCCAGACGCTGGCGCACCTTGCGTGCATCGTTGGCCGGGAAGGTACGCTCGCCGTCCAGCTTCGCATCCCAGTGGGCAGCGGCTGCCGCCACCTCGGCGTCCGAGGGTGCAAGTCCTTCCTTTTCCGCCACCAGCAACAGCCCCAGCCAGCTGCGCAGCTTGCGCTCTGCCTGCGTGTGGAGCCAGACGCGGAACTCCTCCACGGTCTGACCGCGCACCTTGAGGAACTGGTCAAAGTTGATGCCGTTGGCCTGCAGGCTCAGGTTGAACTGCCGCTGCTCGGCAAAGTAGTTGCCGCCCACCAGCTGTTTTGGCAGGGTGCCCGTTACCGCGTCGCCCAGCTGCCACACCAGCTCCCTGCGGGCACGCTGCACCGCCTGTGCGCAGCGCTGGGCCCAGATGTCCCGGGCCACCTGCCGGCGCAGCGCAGCCTTGCCCGCGGCGTCGGCTGCACGCTCCTCGTCGCCGTGGTGACGGTTGATCTCCAGTTCAATGGTCAGCTGCCGGATGGGGTGCGGCTCCACGGCCTGCACGAAACCGGTGTACTGCCCCACTTCCAGCGGCGGCAGCGCGTAGAACTGCGCCCCCGCCCGGAAGCCCTCGGCCCGGTTCACCGCCAGCAATTCAAAATCCGGGTCGGTCACCGGCACCACATGGTACTCCCGCACCAGCTGCTCATACAGCGCCGAAAAGCCGCCCAGAATGGTGCGGTTCACCGCCTCAGTCAGCAGACCGTCCTCTTCCTGCGGCGCGTCCGGCCCTGCCTGCACCTGTGCAATGGCTGCCGCCAGTTCCTCGGCACCGGCTGTGAATACCAGACGGCAGTCGCCCGGCTCAGCCATGCCAAAATGTTCCAGTTTCATCCTCTTTTCCCCTTTCAGCGGGCAATGCCCACGGTCAGCACCAGCAGGGTCACACCCAGCACGGCATACAGCACCTCGGCTCCCAGTGTGGCCCGGTCGCCTTCCACGTACATCTTCTCCGGGGCGTCGGGGTCATAGTATAAGGTGACGGTATCCCCCACCGCAAAGCTCTTGCCCCGCGCAGGCTTCGGGTAGTGCAGCCGATGGCTGCCGCCTGCGGTGGTAAAGGCCAGCACATAGGCACCACCATCCCGGCTCTGCACGGTGCCCTCCACCGTGGCCGTGACCTTCTGCCCCTGCGTACACAGCCTGCGCCGTGCCAGCACACTGCGCAGCGCCATAAAGAACATGATGCCTGCCCCCAGCAGAAAAATGATAACATTGAACATTCTGTTTTCCCTCATTTTCTCGGCAGCCGCTTTCCCGCTCCGGGGCGCACCGAGCCGACACCGCGCCACTGCCGGTATGGCAGCAAGCGGGCCGCGCAGCGGTGTGCTGCGGTGTGCAAAAGCAGCTTCTTAGTCTGCGCATACAGGAGCACCCGCAGCGCGTCCTGTTTATTGTATCACACTTTGGCGAAAATTTCGCCCTGCAGCGGCTATTCAGAGTGCATCAATTTTGCCGCAAAAATTTGTCGAGAAAATCTGAAAATAATGCTTGACATTCTTCGTATATCTGGTATAATAACTATCGTTCCGAGCGACACAGCTCACGAACACAACAGAATATGCGGATATGGCGGAATTGGCAGACGCGTT
>OOAZ01001849.1_pt1 | contig 12778 bp, 7 predicted proteins | sample 1671221 | NCBI WGS metagenome assembly OOAZ01 (sample SAMN06348134, study PRJEB24527) | human gut metagenome | biome: human gut; feature: ankylosing spondylitis patient; material: feces | host: Homo sapiens | place: China | collected 2015-10
GTCAGCGCATAGCCGCGGCGCGAGGCCGCGCTGCGCATGCGCGGATCGGGCAGTTCGCCGCGGTGTCCCCCGTAGGTTCCCGCGGAGTCGATCCCGAACGTCCCGGACAGGCCGCGTCGCTCCACGATGCGGCGCATGATGCCCTCGGCGGCCGGAGAACGGCAGATATTGCCGAGGCAGACAAACAATATTCTCGTTTTCATATGGTTGAATTTTCAATGCTTTCCGGACCGACGCCCCGCAAGGAGCCGGAAAAAGGGCGGTTCATGGCCTGCCGTCATTGTCCGTTCCGGCAAATGCAGCCCGTCAGATGGTCGTTGACGAACCCCGAGGCCTGCAAATGGGCGTAACAAATCGTGGGGCCGAAAAATTTGAAGCCCCGTTTTTTCATGTCCCGGCTCATGGCGTCGGATTCGGGTGACGACGCCGGAATCTCGTTCAGGGAGCGGAAATGGTTGGTGATCGGCTTTCCGCCGGGAAAGAACGACAGCGTGTAGTCCCTGAAACTGCCGAACTCCTCCTGCACGGCGAGGAACAGCCGCGCATTCGTGATGGTCGCTTTGATTTTCAGCCGGTTTTTCACGATGCCGTCGAAGTGCATCAGCCGTTCGACATCGTCATCGGTCATCCGCGCCACCTTCCCGGCGTCGAAATTGCAAAAGGCCTTGCGGTAGCCCTCCCGCTTCCGGAGAATCGTTATCCAGCTCAACCCGGCCTGGGCGCTCTCCAGCACGAGGAATTCGAACAGCTTCCCGTCGTCGGTCACCGGTCTTCCCCACTCCTCGTCGTGGTATTTCACATACAGCCCGTCGGTTCCGCACCAACCGCAGCGTCCGTCTATCATATCCTGCATCGTCGTCCCGTTTGGAATACACCGCCAAAGGTAGCAAAAAGTCGGATGGATGCAAAATCGGGCCGCCCCGGTCGGCAAAACCTTCCGACCTGTGAAAAATGTCGTCACGGCGCCGGGGGCGGCGGAACTTCCGGAACGCGAATTGCAGGGAGCCGGGGCATGGGAAAACGAATTTCAGACTGGATCGGACAATACAGGTGCATGGACTGGGCGGTGCTCTACCTGCGGCTGTTCACGGGGGCTTCGATGCTGTTTCACAACATCGGCAAAATACAGAACTACAACGAGATAATCAGTTCATATCCATCGCCGCTTTACATCAATCCGCCGGCCGTGTTCGTCATCGTGACGGTCGCCGAGGCGCTGCTGGCCGTGCTGATCATCATGGGTCTCTGGGTGCGGATGTCGGCCCTCGTCATGTCGCTGGGCATCCTCCTGATGTTCGCCTGGGGCGGATTCGGAGCCGGAGAGCCGGAATTCGCGTGGCTCGGGATCTACGTATTCCTGATCGTTTCGGGGGCGGCGGACTGTACGCCTTCGACGCGGCTCTGCTCCCGTCCGACCGAAAAAAATGACCAATCGAACAATAATATGCACCCCCGCAATCTCCATTTTCGGAGAAATATTGTAACTTTGCCACGATTTGTTTTCATTAAAAACCAACAAAATCAGAACGTAATGAAGATGAAAGTGATTGCAATGCTGGCCGCCTTCGCGCTGACCGCATCGGCCGTTCAGGCGCAGGAACTGCCCCGCAAAGTGCAGAACGTCGAGGTGCTCGATCTGGACGGCAAGCCGGTCAAACTCCCCTATTTCGGCGAAAAGAACCTGATGATATTCTACGTGGACCCCGACCGGCACAAGCAGAACGAGGATTTCACCATCGAACTGGAGCAGAACCACCGCGCCGAAAGCGACAATATCCACGGCTTCGGCGTGATGAACCTCAAGGACGCCCCGATGGTCCCCAACGGCATGGCCCGCAACATGGCCAAGAAACGCACGGCCAAGAACGGCGCCACGGTCCTCGCCGACCAGAACCGCATTTTAAGCACGGCGTGGGCGCTGGGCGACTGCAACAACCAGTTCGTGCTGATGATCGTATCGAAGGAGGGGGAGCTGGTGTTCCTGCGCAAAGGCGAGCTTTCCGACGCCGACAAGGAGGCCTTCTACGAAACCATCGAAAAGTACAAATAGGCCCGGATGCTGCGCCGCCCCGCCGTTCTGCTCCTCATAAGCGCAGGCATGCACCTCACGGCGCATGCCCAGGAGACCGCCATCCGCTCCTCCGACGGCGACTCGCTCCGCTACTCCTACACCCCGCTGCCGCCGCAGGCTCCCGAAAAGAGACCCTTTCTGCGGCGCGTCGTCGATTATTTCGGGGAGTCGACCACCGACAAGACCTTCGAGAAAAAGATAGATTTCACCTTCGCCGGAGGTCCCAGCTACTCGAAGAACACGAGTTTCGGCATCGGGCTGCTGGCTGCGGGACTCTACCGCCTCGACCGCACGGACTCGATCACGGCGCCGTCGGACGTCTCGATCTTCGGCAACGTCTCGGTGTCGGGCTTCTATGCGCTGGGCGTGACGGGAAACAACATTTTCTCGCACAACAAACGCCGCATAAACTATACGGTGATGTTCGCCTCGGCGCCCCGCAGTTTCTGGGGAATCGGTTACGACGCCGGGCGGTACAATCCCGAGAGCACCTACTCCGAAAAGCGTTATCTGGTCGAAGGGCGCTACCTGCACGAGTTCCTGCCCCACGCCTACATCGGAGGACTGGTGAGCTTCGAGCATGTGCGGGGGCTGAAATTTTCAGACCCGGCCTACCTCGCAGGGCAGAAACAGCGCTATACGGCCACGGGCGTCGGCGCAATTCTGGAATACGACTCGCGGGACTTCATCCCCAGCCCGTTCCGGGGCGTCTACGTGAGTTTTCAGGAGACGCTGTTCCCCAAGGGGCTGGGCAACTGCGGCAAGACGCTGTGGCGCACGACCTTCACGGCCGACGCTTACGGGCAGGTCTGGAAAGGCGGCGTTCTGGCTGCGGATCTGTATGCCGTATTCAACTCCGACGGCACTCCGTGGCCGATGCTCGCCCGCATGGGCGGAGGCCAGCGGATGCGCGGCTACTACCAGGGCCGCTATACGGACAACGACATGATCACCGTGCAGGTCGAACTGCGCCAGCGCATCTGGAGGCGGATCGGATGCGCGGTATGGGGCGGCGCGGGCAACGTTTTCCCCTCGCTGTCGCGATTCGACTGGTCGCAGACGCTGCCCAACTACGGCGCAGGACTCCGGTGGGAACTGAAAAAACGGGTGAACGTGCGCCTCGACTACGGATTCGGCAAGAAAACCAGCGGTTTCCTGCTGAACATCAACGAGGCTTTTTAAGAGAATTTGTATGAATGCCGATCTGAATAACGCGAATAAGACGAACCGCCGGAGGACGGTCAAGACCCGCAGCCGCTTCACGACGCTGCTGACCGTCTATTTCTTCGTGGCGCTGATCATCCCCAACTGCGTGCTGGCCAATACGGAGCCTTACTCGGTGTGGACCGTCGAGGCGCTGATCCTCATGCCGCTGGGATTCTACATGATGTGGAGCGTGGCGCTGCGGCGTTCGGGCGTGATGATCTGGCTGGCCTTCCCGTTCATCTTCTTCTGCGCCTTCCAGATCGTGCTGCTGTACCTGTTCGGCAACTCGATCATCGCCACGGACATGTTCACGAACCTGCTGACGACCAATCCGGGCGAGGCGGGCGAACTGCTGGGCAACATCTATCCGTCGGTGGTTCTGGTCTGCGTCATCTACCTGCCGCTGCTGTGGCTCGCGGCCCGCGAGATCGGACACAAACGCTACATCACGCGCACGGCGCGCATGAACATCGGTCTGACCGGGGCGGCGCTCTTCGCCGTGGGCCTGCTGGCCCTGTGGCCCGCCTACCACGTCAGCGAGGAGCGGCACGTGCTGCGCGACGAGATTTTCCCGCTCAACATCATGTACAACCTCGGGTTGAGCGGCTCGGAGTTCCGCAAGTCGTACAACTTCCACAAAACCTCCGAGGGCTTCACCTACGAGGCCGAACGCACGGCCGAAGCTCCGGGACGCGAGGTCTACGTATATATCATCGGGGAGGCGTCGCGCGCGATGAACTGGCAGCTCTACGGCTACGGGCGGGAGACCAATCCCCTGCTCTCCGAAGTCGGCGATCTGGTGGTTTTCCGCGACGTGCTGACCCAGAGCAACACCACCCACAAGAGCGTGCCGCTGATCCTCTCGTCCGTAGCCACCGGCGAACACGAGGAGCTGTACCGCCGCAAGGGCCTTCCGGCGCTCTTCAACGAGGCGGGATTCGACACGTGGTTCATCTCCAACCAGTCGCCGCAGGGCGCGATGATCGACCACCTGGCCCACGACGCCAGACACGTGATCTACATCCGCTCGCCGCGCCACGACACGCAGCTGCTCGACGAGATGCGCAAGGCGCTCGAAAGAAGCACGTCGCAGAAACTCCTTTTCGTGCTCCACTGCTACGGTTCGCACTTCAGCTACCACCAGCGCTATCCGCGCGAGTTCGCCCATTTCCAGCCCGACAACGACGTGGCGATCGCCCGGCAGCACCGTCCGATGCTCGTCAACGCCTACGACAACTCGATCCGTTACACGGATTATTTCCTCGCGCAGACCATTGATTACCTGCGGTCGCTGAAAGGCACTTCATCGGCCCTGCTCTACTGCGCGGACCACGGCGAAGACCTGATCGACGACGACCGCGAACGCTTCCTGCACGCCTCGCCCACGACGACGGCCTATCAGCTCTACGTGGCGTCGCTGGCCTGGTTCTCGGAGGATTACCGGACCCATTTCCCCGAAAAGGCCGCCGCCGCCGAGGCCAACGAGACGGCTCCCGCGACGACCCACGCGCTGTTTCACACGATGGCCGACATGGCTTCGATCCGCGGACGGTTCCTCACGACGAAGGTCTCGCTCGTAAGCCCCGATTTCGACCGCACGGCTCCGCGCCGCTACCTGAACGACCACAACGAAGCCGTGCCCTTCCGCAAGACGGGCCTGCGGCACGAGGACATGGAGGTGTTCCGGAGATACGGAATCGAACTTTAGGTTCCGATTTCAGGCGGCTATTTCCGCACATCCCCCGTTTTCGATTTCAGAGACGCCTATTCGCGCCTGAACGAAACGCGGCACGGATGGGCAGTATAAAAACACCCATTCGTACCGCGTGAGAGCAAGTGCGAAGACGCCCTATAAAACCGGAAACGATAAAGGCTGCCCCGAAGGACAGCCTTTATCGTTGTGCGGAACTCAATTATTTCGCAGCTTCTACGGAAACCTTGCGGAACTCCTTCATCAGCTTCGAAATTTCGAGAGCCGATTTGCGGGCGCGCGTGCCGGCAGCCTTGTTGTTCTTCTCTACCTGGGCAGCTGCGTTGGCTGCAAACACCTCAAACTCTGCGTTGATCTTTTCTACTAATTCTTTCATAGTTTTATTTATTAAATTGGGTTTGTTATCAACGCAAAGATATAAAAATATTCTAAACAACATCATTCGGAACGGGAAAAACAGTTTTTTTTGCAGAAAAAACCCTATTTCAAGGGGCTGACGGTACGTTTTTTGCCTTTCCTGCGGTGTAAAACATACCCTTATGGACAGACTTTTTCCCGCCGCATGTCTTTTCGCCACGCTCCTCACGGGCTGCGCGCAACATACGCCGAAACAGGCGGTGCCTCCCCTGCGGGTCGGGGTGGCCGAAGCCGCCGTCGACAGCGTACCCAACCGCATGAGTTTCATCGGTTACCTCGCGAGCAACTTCGACGCCGTGATCCAGCCGCGCGTGAACGGCTACCTCTCGTCGAAGCAATACGGCAACGGCATGCCCGTACGGCGCGGCCAGCTGCTGTTCACCATCGACCCCGACCAGCTGTCGACCTCGATGCTGGCGGCCGAAGCCGAACTCGAATCGGCCCGTGCGCAGGCCCTCGAAGCCCGCAACAACTACGACCGCGCCGTGCCGCTGGCGCGCATCGACGCCATCAGCCAGTCGCAGCTGGACCAGTACACGGCCCAATGGAAGGCCGCCGAGGCCTCGGTGCGCTCGGCGGAGCAGTCGCTGCGCAACGCCCGCATGAACGTGGGATACACCGAGCTGCGCTCGCCCATCGACGGCATCATCGAGCACACGGCGGCGCACGTGGGCGACTACGTGGGTCCCGGCACGCAGTTCAGCGTGCTGACGACCGTGTCGAACATCGACACGCTGACGGTCGACGTGGCGATTCCGATGTCGCAGTACCTGCGCTATGCGGGCGACCGGACTTCGATCTACGACAACGAAGGGCTGCTGTCGGACATCCGTCTCGTGCTGGCCGACGGCTCGCGATACCCGCTCGGAGGAATCTACGACTACACGCGCAAGGATGTCTCGTCGACCACCGGGACGCTCGTCGTGGTGGTGATGTTCCCCAATCCCGACGAGACGCTGAAACCCGGACAGTTCGCCCGCGTGGAGGCCAGCGTGGGCCCCGTGCGGCCGCGCGTCGTCGTGCCCCAGCAGGCCGTGAGCCAGACGCAGGACATCGCGTCGGTGTGGGTCGTGGAGGCCGACAGCACGGTGCACTACCGCCGCGTCACCCCGGGCGACACCTACGGCGCGATGTGGTGCATCGACGAGGGACTCGACCGGGGCGAACGGGTCGTGGTCGCCGGGCAGCAGAAACTGCACGACGGCGCAAAGGTGATCCCCGAAAACCCGACTGCGCGGAGGACCGAACAGGCCGCCGCTGCGGAGCAGGCGGGCAAGCGTCTCGAAAAACGGTAGTCCTATGGAAAAATTCTTTGTTTCGCGCCCGATTTTCGCCATTTCGCTGGCCATCGTCATCGTGCTCGTCGGCCTGATCTCGATCATGGGGCTGCCCATCGAACAGTACCCCGACATCACGCCTCCGGTCGTGGAGGTGTCGGCCACCTACGACGGCGCCGACGCCGAGACGGTCAACAACGCCGTGGCGACGCCCGTGGCCCAGGCCGTGATGGGCGTCAGCGACATGCTCTACATGCAGGCCACCTCGGCCAACGACGGTTCGATGGTCCTGCAGGTCACCTTCGACATCGGCTCCGATCCCGACCTCGACGCCATCTTCACCCAGAACAACGTCTCGTCGGCCACGGCCGAACTCCCCGCGACGGTCACCCGGCAGGGGGTCACGACACGCAAGACCATGACGGGATTCCTGATGGTCTACTCGCTGCACAGCGACGGCCGCTACGACGGGGAGTTCCTCTCGAATTACGCCTACATCAATCTCCAGAACGAGCTGCTGAAGATCGACGGCGTGGGCAAGGTCTCGATCATGGGCGCGGGCGAATACGCCATGCGGGTGTGGCTGCGGCCCGACGTGCTGAAATACTACGGCATCGCCGTCGGCGAGGTGACGGCCGCCATCGAGAAGCAGGGCGGCATCTACCCTGCCGGGCAGTTCGGCGCCGAGCCGGCTCCCGACGGCGTGGCCTACACCTATACGGTGACCATGCCGCCGCAGATCTCCACCGCCGCGGAGTTCGCCGACATCGTCGTGCGGACCACCTCCTCGGGCGAACAGATCCGTCTGGGCGACATCGCCGAGGTGTCGCTCGGCAGCCAGACCTACGGCGTAAGCTCGTCCTACGAGAGCGACCCGACGGCCATGATCGTCATTTACCAGCAGCCGGGCAGCAACGCCGTGGCTGTGGGCGGCAAGGTCAAGGCCGCGATGGAACGCCTCTCGCAGCGGTTTCCGGACGGCGTAGAGGCCGCCACGATCGTCGACAGCACCACGAGCATCGACGCCGGCGTGAAGGACATCTTCCGCACACTCGTCATCGCCCTCATACTCGTCATCTTCATCATCTTCCTCTTCCTCCAGGACTGGCGCGCGACGGTCATTCCCCTGGTGGCGATCCCCGTGTCGCTCGTCGGCGCCTTCGCGCTGTTCCCGCTGCTGGGATTTTCCATCAACATCATCTCGCTGCTGGGACTGGTGCTGGCCATCGGCCTTGTGGTCGACGACGCCATCGTCGTCGTCGAGGCCGCGCAGGTCAATATCGAACGGGGCATGAAACCCCGCGAGGCGGCGCTGGAGGCCATGCGCAACGTGGCCTCGCCGATCGTCGCCACGACAGTCGTGCTGCTAGCCGTATTCATCCCCGTGTCGTTCACCGGCGGCATCACGGGGCGGCTGTTCCAGCAGTTTTCGGTGACGATCGCCGTTTCGGTGGTCATCTCGGCCTTCAACGCCCTGACGCTCTCCCCGGCGCTCTGCGCCCTGCTGCTGCGACGCCGGGAGCCGTCGCAAAAGGGATTTTTCGCCGCCTTCAACCGCTGGTTCGCACGGCAGATGGACCGTTACACGGCCTTCACGCCGACGCTGATGCGCCACGTCGCCCGCACGGGCGTGTTCGTGGCCGTGGTCCTCGGGGTGATCTTCGTCGTGTGGCGCAAACTGCCCGCGGGATTCCTCCCCGAGGAGGATCAGGGCTACGTGATGGTGATGGTCTCGACGCCCGAAGCCTCGTCGCTGCAAGTGACCCGACAGGCGATGGCCGACGCCGACGCCGTGATCCGCACGCTTCCCGAGGTCGCCTCGACGTCGTTCGCCGCGGGATTCAACATGATGGCCGGCATCGCCTCGACGTCGAGCGGCATCATCTTCGTCAAACTCGTCGACTACTCCGACCGCAGACTCTCGGCCATGCAGATCGCCCAGCGGCTCACCGGAGAGCTTTACGTCGCGGTTCCGGGGGCCGAATGCTACGCCTTCATCCCGCCTTCGATTCCCGGACTGGGCGTCACCTCGGGCGTCTCGGTCGAGGTGCAGGACCTCGAAGGGCGCGGCACGGCCTACCTGATGGAAAACGCCGGGCGGCTGATGGATTCGCTGCGCAAAAATCCCGCGATCGCCTCGGTCACCACGCAGTTCGACGCCGGGGTTCCCCAGCGGCGGCTGCGTATCGACAAGCAGCAGGCGCTGGCCGCCGGCGTGGACCTCGGGACGCTCTACGGCGAGCTGACCACCCTGCTGGGCGGCGCGTACATCAACAATTTCACACGCTTCGGCAAACTCTACCAGACCTACATCCAGGCCGCGCCCGACTACCGCCTCGACCGGCGGTCGCTGGACAGCTACTACGTCACTTCGGCCTCGGGCGAGAGCGTTCCCGTGGCATCGCTGATCGACGTGGCGGACACCGTGGGCGTGGAGTACGTCTCGCAGTTCAACCTCTACCGTTCCGTCTCGCTCACCGTCATCCCCGCGGCGCGGGCCTCGACGACGACCGTCATGCGGGAGATCACCGCCACGGCCGCCGAAACGCTGCCCGACGACATCGGCACGGCGTGGAGCGGAACCTCCTATCAGGAGGCCAACGCCTCGAAGACCGGCGGGCTGGTCTACGCGCTGGCCCTCGTGTTCGTGTTCCTCGCGCTGGCGGCCCTCTACGAATCGTGGGGGCTGCCGCTGGCGATCCTGATGAGCGTGCCGGTGGCGGTGCTGGGCGCGGTGCTGTTCGTCGGCGGCACGCACCTGATGAACAGCCTGTACGTCAACGACATCTACATGCAGATCTCGCTCGTCATGCTGATCGGGCTGGCGGCCAAGAACGCCATTCTGGTCGTCGAATACGCCGACCGGCTGTTCCGCGAGCAGGGCGTCTCGCTGATGGACGCCGCCATCGGAGCCGCGAAACTGCGCGTGCGACCGATCATTATGACCGCCTTCGCCTTCATCCTGGGCGTCATGCCCCTCGTCTTCGCCAGCGGCGTCTACGCCACGGCCCGCAACATCATGGGCGTGGCCCTCGTGGGCGGCATGCTCTTCGCCACGCTGCTGGGCATCTTCGTCTACCCCGCGCTCTACTATTTCGTCGGGAAGATCGGCCGCTTCGAACAGCGCCGCGAACTTAAAAAACAGGAGGAGAACGCATGAAAACGCAACTTACGATAGCCGCCGCCGTGCTGACGCTGGCCGCCTGCACCCCGAAATTCTACCCGCCGCAGATCGCGACGCCCGAAAGTTACGTCTACGGCGCGGGCTTCTCGTCCGACACGACGGGCGTGGGCGAACGCTGGTGGGAACTCTTCGGCGACACGACGCTCGACGCGCTGGTCGAACAGGCGTTGGCGAACAACCGCGACGTGGCCGTAGCGGCCGCGCGCGTCCAGCAGGCCCGGGCCAACCTCAAGACCGTAAGGGCGCAATACCTGCCGCAGATCGGCGCGGAAGCCACCGCCGAGGGCGAATATACGCCCGAGACGAAAATCGTGCAGTCGTATGCCGTCGAACCGACCCTCTCGTGGGAACTGTCGCTGTTCGGGGCGCTGCGCAACGCCAAACGGGCCGCAAAGGCCGAAATCGCGGCCTCGGAGTGGGCTTTGGCGGGCGTCAGGCTCTCGCTGGCCGCCGAGGTCGCCACGACCTACTTCACGCTGCTGGAGTATGAACGCGACCTCTCGATCGCCCGCCAGACCCTCCGGCTGCGGCGCGAATCGGCCGCGCTGATCGACTCGATGTTCCGCTACGGTATGTCCGACGGCGTGGCGCTGGAGCAGGCCCGGAGCCTGGTCTACACCGCCGAGGCGGACATTCCGCAGTACTGCCGCGCCGTGGAGCAGACGTGGCTTTCGATGGGAATTCTGTTAGGCGAGACGCCCTCCCGGGCGCGGCTTTCCGGAGCGGGGCTGCGACTGCTGACCGACTACCGCCCCGCGGACATTCCCGTGGGACTGCCCTCGGAGCTGCTCAAACGCCGCCCCGACATCCGCCAGGCGCATTTCAACATGTTGCAGGCGGCGGCGCAGGCCGGGCAGGCTCGGAGCGCGCGATTCCCGTCCATCTCGCTGACTGCCAAAGGAGGAGTTGTATCCAGTTCAATCAAAGGTTTAACTGCGGCGAACCCCTGGGCGTGGGATGCGCTGGGTTCCGTCGCCGAGCCGATTTTCGGATTCGGGAAACTGCGCAACGCCGAGCGCGCCGCGATGGCGGCCTACACCCAGTCGGCCAAGACCTACGAGCAGACCGTGCTGACGGCGTTCGCCGATGTGGAAAAGGCGCTGGTGGCCATCGCCACCTACCGCAGCCAGACCGAGCGCACGGGCGAACTGGTGCTCTCCAACGACCGCATCGCCACGATGACCCGCGCGCTCTACCGCAGCGGACTGTCCGACTACCTCGACGTGATCGACGCCGAGCGCAGTCTCTACCAGTCGCAGATGTCGCACGTCAACCTCGTCGTGCAGCAGTATATCAACTACGTCACGCTCTGCAAGGCGCTGGGCGGAGGATGGGTTGCCGCAGTGCAGAATTAAGGATATACCTACTTATGAGGATTGCGCAAGTCGCCGCAAAATCGTATCTTTGGGCGCAAAAATGCAGTAGAAAAAATGCGCTTATCCGAACTGAAGACCGGCGAATCGGCGACGATTGTCAAAGTGATGGGCCACGGAGGCTTTCGCCGCCGCATCATGGAGATGGGTTTTGTCCGCGGACAGCGGGTCGAAGTGATTCTGAACGCCCCCCTGAAGGACCCGATCGAGTATAAAATCATGGGCTACGACATCTCGCTGCGGCGCAGCGAGGCCGATATGGTCGTCGTGCTCACCGACGACGAAGCCGGGGAGTACCTCGCGCGGCGCGAGCGCCACCGCCATCACCGCCACGCACACTCCGGGGAGTGCGGATGCCCCGCGGCGGAGACTGCGCCCGCGGAAATCCGGACGGAGGAGTTCGGCGCGACGGAATCCGACGAGGCGTGCTACGCGAGCATCGACGAGGCGTGCTACGCGAGCATCGACGAGGTCGTGGCGCGCCACTCCCGCACCATCGCCGTCGCGCTGGTGGGCAACCCCAACAGCGGCAAGACCTCGCTTTTCAACGCCATATCGGGCGGCCACGAGCATGTGGGCAATTACAGCGGCGTGACCGTCGGGGCCAAGATCGGCCACCGCACCTACCGCGGCTACCGTTTCGAGGTCACCGACCTGCCCGGAACCTACGCCCTCTCGGCCTACACGCCCGAGGAGCGTTACGTGCGTCACCACCTCGCCACGAAGACCCCCGACGTGGTGATAAACTCGGTAGTCGCCTCGAATTTAGAGCGAAACCTATACTTAACTACCGAACTGATTGATATAAACCCGCGCATGGTCGTGGCGCTCAACATGTTCGACGAGTTGCAGGACAGCGGCGCGAAACTCGATTACGACAGTCTGGGCCGCATGCTGGGCGTGCCGATGGTTCCCGTAGAGGCGCGCAACAACCGCGGCATAGAGGCTCTGCTGGACACGGTGATCGACGTTTTCGAGAACCGCGACGAGCGCGTGCGCCACATCCATATCAACATGGGCCCCGTGATCGACGAGGGGCTGCGCAAACTCAACGGCGACATGAGCGCCTTCCGCGACGAACTCCCGAAAAACTTCCCGCCCCGCTACTACGCGATGAAGATGCTCGAGGGCGACCGGCAGGCCGAAGAGAGCCTCCGCGGCTGCGAGCGTTACGGGGTGTGGGCCGAAATCCGCGACCGCGAGGCCCGGCGCATCGCCGGGGAGCTGGGCGAGGATGTCGAAACGGCCTTCGCCAACCAGAAATACGGATTCATCCAGGGTGCGCTGAAGGAGACCTTCACCCCCGGACGGCGCGAGGAGGTGACGACGACGGCCATGATCGACACCTTCGTGACGCACAAGCTGTGGGGATTCCCGATCTTCTTCGCGCTGATGTGGCTCATGTTCTGGTGCACGTTCAGCCTCGGAGCCTATCCGCAGGAGTGGATCGACGCGCTGGTGGGATGGATCGGCGGCGCGGCGGACGCGCTGCTGCCCGCGGGGCCGCTCCGCGACCTGCTGGTCGACGGCGTCATCGGC
>OOAZ01001857.1_pt1 | contig 12742 bp, 9 predicted proteins | sample 1671221 | NCBI WGS metagenome assembly OOAZ01 (sample SAMN06348134, study PRJEB24527) | human gut metagenome | biome: human gut; feature: ankylosing spondylitis patient; material: feces | host: Homo sapiens | place: China | collected 2015-10
ACACCTCCCCGGCGCAGATCAACAACCTCGATCTTACGCCGGAACACGCAGTCACATACCGACTTGGTGTGGATTACCTCAAGCGGAGCTGGAACCTTTCGGCGCAAGCCTATTACCGCTCCGGGCGCGACATCATCGACTGGGTCTGGCGCGAGGACATGGGCAGCAAGTGGCATTCCGAACAGACGAGCAGCCTCGATACCTTCGGGATCGAACTCGCGGGCGGCTATACGGTTTCGGAAGGCTTCCTGCGCCGCGTGACGCTCTCGTACGGCTACATCACGACCGACCGGAACGCGGACGTCATCGCCAAAAGCGCGATGGATTTCATGCGTCACAAGGCGGCATTGGCCGTGGAGGTGCATTTCCTGCGGCGGATGTCGCTTGCGCTGACCGGCTCGGTCTACGACCGCAACGGCAGCTATACGCATTACCCCGAACCGGGCAACGCCTCCCTTAACGAAGAACGCGACTACAAGCCCTATTTCCTGCTCGACGGACGTCTCCAGTGGGAGAAGGGCATCTGCCGGCTCTACGTCGACGCCACGAACATCACCGACACGCGCTACTGCGACATCGGCGGAATCCGCCTGCCGGGTTTCTGGTGTACGGGCGGGGTGACGCTGACCATCGGCAAATAACCCTCCGAAGTCGGGGCGCATCCGCTTGCGAAGCGTTTCCGGATTTCGTCCGGCTGCAATCCTGGCCCGGTGCATTTGTGCACCGGGCCTTTCTGTTTTCGCAAAAAGCCGCCTGTTTTGTTACGGTTTTTTCGGATTTCTCCCGATTATTATTTATCTTTGAAGTATAAGAATTTAAATGCGACGATCCTATGTCCCAAAGAATCATTGAATGCGTTCCCAATTTCAGCGAGGGACGCGATAAGGCCGTGATCCGGCAAATCACCGCGGCCATCGAGGCCTCCGGGGGCGTCAAATTGCTCGACGTGGACCCCGGCGAACCCGAAGCGGTCGTCGAGGCCGCTTTTGCCGGGGTGAAGCGGGCGGCCGAACTGATCGACATGCGCCGCCACAAGGGGGCGCATCCCCGCATGGGGGCCACCGACGTGCTGCCGCTGATACCGATTGCGGGCGTCACGCTTGCGGAGTGCGCCGAACTGGCGCGCGCGCTGGCCCGGCGTATCGCCGACGAACTGCGCATCCCGACCTATTGCTACGAGGCTGCGGCCTTTGCGCCCGAACGGAAAAACCTCGCCGTGTGCCGCGCCGGGGAGTACGAGGCCCTGCCCGAGAAACTGGCGCACACGGCATCCGCGCCCGATTTCGGGGTGCGTCCCTTCGACGAGGGGGTTGCCCGCACGGGAGCCACGACCGTCGGGGCGCGCGACTTCCTGATCGCCGTGAATTTCAACCTGAACACCACCTCCACGCGCCGCGCCAACGCCATCGCCTTCGACGTGCGCGAAAAGGGGCGTCCCGTCCGCGAGGGCAACCCCATCACGGGCAGGGTGGTGAAGGATGCCGCGGGAAATCCCGTGATGCAGCCCGGAACGCTTCCGGCCACGAAGGCCATCGGCTGGTTCATCGAGGAGTACGGCATCGCGCAGGTCTCGATGAATATCACCGACATCTCCCGGACGCCGCTCCACGCGGCTTTCGACGAGGTGTGCCGCAAGGCCGACGCCCGCGGCGTGCGCGTCACGGGGACCGAAATCGTGGGGCTGGTTCCGAAACGGGCTTTGGTCGAAGCCGGCAAATACTTCCTCCGCAAGCAGCGTCGCTCGACGGGCGTCGCCGAGGAGGAGATCGTCCGCATCGCCGTCAAGTCGATGGGATTGGACGACCTGAAGCCGTTCGATCCTGCCGAGAAGGTGATCGAGTACCTGCTTGAAGCGGAGGTTCCGAAGAAGCGGCTTATCGACATGACCTGCAAGGCGTTCGCCGAAGAGACGGCGAGCGAATCTCCCGCTCCGGGCGGCGGCTCGATCGCGGCCTACATGGGTGCGCTGGGCGCGGCCCTCGGGACGATGGTCGCCAACCTCTCGTCGCACAAGGCGGGGTGGGACGACCGCTGGGAGGAGTTTTCCGACTGGGCCGAACGGGGGCAGGCCGTTCTTGCGGAGCTTCTGCACCTCGTGGACGAGGACACGGCGGCGTTCAACCGCATCATGGCGGTTTTCGCCATGCCCAAGTCGACCGACGAGGAGAGGGCGGCGCGCGCCGCGGCTTTGCAGGAGGCGACGCTCTATGCCACGGTGGTTCCCCTGCGGACGATGAAGGCCGCCTCGCGGGTTTTTGAAATCGTGCGCGCCATGGCCTCGGAGGGCAACCCCAATTCGGTCTCCGACGCCGGCGTGGGTGCGCTGGCGGCCCGCAGCGCGGTGCTGGGGGCGTGCCTCAATGTGAAGATCAACGCCGCGGGGCTGAAAGACCGTGCCGTGGCCGATGCGTTGATCGCCGAAGCCGAGGCGCTGGCCGCCGAAGCCGTGCGTCTCGAAGCGGAGGTCTTGCAGATCGTCGAATCTAAAATCGGATAATATGACACGCGAAGAGTTTCAGAACGACATTCGCGCGGGTATTCCCGACCGGCTGCCCGCCGCGAAACCCTATGACAAACGGATCAACCATGCGCCCAAACGCAAGGACATCCTTTCGGACGAGGAGAAGGCGCTGGCCCTGAAAAACGCCCTGCGCTATTTTCCGGTCAGGCACCACGCCGTGCTGGCGAAGGAGTTCGCCGAGGAGCTGCGCCGCTACGGCCGTATCTATATGTACCGCCTGCGTCCCGACTACGAGATGCACGCGCGTCCGATCGGCGAATATCCCGCCCGCTGCCGGCAGGCGGCGGCCATCATGCTGATGATTCAGAACAACCTCGACCCGCGGGTCGCCCAGCATCCCCACGAGCTGATCACCTACGGCGGCAACGGCGCCGTGTTCCAGAACTGGGCGCAGTACCGCCTTGCGATGCAGTATCTTTCGGAAATGACTGAAAATCAAACCTTGGTCATGTATTCCGGGCATCCGCTGGGGCTGTTCCCGTCGCATCCCGACGCCCCGCGCGTGGTGGTTACGAACGGCATGGTGATTCCCAACTACTCGAAACCCGACGACTGGGAGCGGCTCAACGCCCTCGGGGTGTCGCAGTACGGGCAGATGACCGCCGGGTCGTACATGTATATCGGGCCGCAGGGCATCGTCCACGGCACGACGATCACGGTGATGAACGCCGCGCGCAAACGCTTCACGGCCGGCCGCACCGATACGCGCGGGATGCTGTTCGTCTCGTCGGGTCTCGGCGGCATGTCGGGAGCGCAGCCCAAGGCGGGCAATATTTCGGGCGTGGTGTCGGTCGTCGCCGAGATCAACCCCAAGGCGGCGCAGAAACGCCACGAGCAGGGATGGGTCGACGAGCTGCATGAAGCGCTGGATGAGCTGATCCCGCGTATCCGTCAGGCTGTCAAGGCGAAAGAGGTCGTGTCGATGGCCTATGTGGGCAACGTCGTGGACCTCTGGGAGCGGCTGGCCGCGGAGGAGATTCCGGTCGACCTGGGTTCGGACCAGACCTCGCTGCACAACCCCTGGGCGGGCGGTTACTATCCCGTGGGGTTGAGCTACGAGGCGTCGAACAAGATGATGGCCGAGGAGCCGGGCCGCTTTAGAGAGTGTGTGCAGGAGTCGCTGCGGCGGCAGGTCGATGCCATCAACAAATTGACCGACAGGGGAATGTATTTCTTCGACTACGGCAATGCCTTCCTGCTGGAAGCCTCGCGCGCCGGGGCCGCGGTGACGGGCGAGGGCGGACGCTTCCGCTATCCCTCCTACGTGCAGGACATCATGGGTCCCATGTTCTTCGACTACGGCTTCGGGCCGTTCCGCTGGGTCTGCACCTCGGGGAAGCCCGAAGACCTCGAAACGACCGACTCTCTGGCCGCCGAAGTGCTGGAGGAGATCCGGAAGACGGCTCCCGACGACATCCGGGGGCAGCTGGACGACAATATTCACTGGATTCGCGAGGCCGGGCGCAACCGGCTGGTCGTCGGGTCGCAGGCGCGCATTCTCTATGCCGACTGCGAAGGGCGCGTGAAGATCGCCGAGGCGTTCAACCGGGCCATCGCCGAGGGCCGCATCACGGCCCCCGTGGTGCTGGGGCGCGACCATCACGATGTTTCGGGAACCGATTCGCCCTACCGCGAGACCTCGAACATCTACGACGGTTCGTGCCTGACGGCCGACATGGCCGTGCAGAACGTCATCGGCGATGCGTTCCGCGGCGCGACGTGGGTTTCGATCCACAACGGCGGCGGCGTGGGCTGGGGCGAGGTGATCAACGGCGGCTTCGGCATGGTGATCGACGGTTCGGAGGATGCCGGCCGCCGCATCCGCGAAATGCTGCTGTGGGACGTCAACAACGGCATCGCGCGCCGCAGCTGGGCGCGTAACGAAGGGGCCGTCGAAGCCATCCGCCGCGAAATGGACCGCACGCCCGGACTGCGTGTGACCCTGCCTGTTTTTGCCGACGAGGAACTTGTCCGCGAGGCGCTGAACGAACAGGGCGGCGCTTCGGATAAATTATGAATTTCGAATTATGAATTTTGAATTGTCATCCATGGAACATCACCATATCACCGCGGAGCACCTTTCGGTCGGGCGCGTCCGCGAAATCCTCGAACGGCGGCTGCCGCTCGCGTTGAGCGACGACGCCCGGGCGCGCATCGTCCGCTGCCGCGAGTACCTCGACCGCAAGATGGAGAACCCCGAGCGGCCGATCTACGGCATCACGACCGGTTTCGGGTCGCTGTGCGATATTTCGGTGGGCAGCGACGAGCTGTCGCGCCTGCAACAGAACCTCGTGATGTCGCACGCCTGCGGAACCGGGGAGCGCGTGCCCTCGGAGATCGTGCGGCTGATTCTGCTGCTCAAGATACAGTCGCTCGCCTACGGCCATTCGGGCGTGCAGCTGGCGACGGTGGAGCGTCTCGTGGAGTTTTTCAACCGCGGTATCCTGCCCGTCGTCTATCAGCAGGGTTCGCTGGGCGCTTCGGGCGACCTCGCGCCGCTGGCACATATGAGCCTGCCGCTGCTGGGGCTGGGCGAGGTGGAGTATAAGGGCGAGGTGCGTCCCTCGGCCGAAGTGCTTGCCGAACTGGGGCTGGAGCCGATCCGGTTGCAGTCGAAAGAGGGCCTTGCGTTGCTGAACGGCACGCAGTTTATGAGCGCCTACGGCGTCTGGTCGCTGATCCACGCCCGGCGGCTGAGCGAGTGGGCCGACCGCATCGGGGCGCTGTCGTTAGACGCCTTCGACGGTCGTATCGAGCCTTTCTGCGACGAGGTGCACCTGATCCGCGCCCACCGGGGGCAGCTCGCCACGGCCCGGAATGTCCGCGGGCTGCTCGAAGGCAGCGAACTGATCGCCCGCCCCAAGCACCACGTGCAGGACCCCTATTCGTTCCGCTGCATGCCGCAGGTTCACGGAGCCTCGAAGGACACGATCGACTATGTGGAGAGCGTGCTGACCACGGAAATCAACTCCACGACGGACAATCCGACGGTCTTCCCCGAGGAGGACATGGTCGTCTCGGCGGGCAATTTCCACGGCCAGCCGATCGCTCTGGCGATGGATTTCCTGGCGATCGCCCTGGCCGAGCTGGGCAACATCTCCGAGCGTCGCACCTACAAACTGATCTCCGGGGCGCGCGAACTGCCCAAATTCCTCGTGGCGAATCCCGGGCTGAACAGCGGCTTTATGATTCCGCAGTATACCGCGGCGTCGATCGTGAGCCAGTCCAAGGGGCTGTGCATGCCCGCGTCGGTCGATTCGATCCCCTCGTCGCAGGGGCAGGAGGACCATGTGAGCATGGGTTCCAACGCTGCCACGAAGCTCTGGCGCGTGGTCTGCAACACCGAACGGGTGCTGGCCATCGAGCTGTTCAACGCCGCGCAGGCCATCGAGTTCCGCCGCCCGGCGCACACGTCGCCCGAGTTGGAGCGAATGCTGGCCGACTATCGCAAAGAGGTTCCCTTCATCGACAACGACGAGGTGATGTATCCCCATATCGAAGCCTCCGTCCGATTCCTCCGCGGCCTATGAGACTGCTGGTGAAGAACATCGCCCGCATCGTCGGCATCGAATCGACGGGCCGTCTGCGCTGCTGCGGCGCCGACATGAACAAGCTGGGCACGCTCGACGACGCGTGGCTGCTGGCCGAAGACGGCCGTTTCGCGGCGTTCGGACGCATGGACTCTCTGGGCGACATCGCCGCCGACGAGGTCGTCGACGCGGCAGGGGGCATGCTCTTTCCGTCGTTCTGCGACTCGCACACCCACCTGGTCTACGCCGGGAGCCGTGAGGGGGAGTTTCTGGACAAGATCAACGGTTTGTCGTACGAGGAGATCGCCCGGCGGGGCGGGGGCATTCTCAACTCTGCCGACCGGCTGCACGAGACTTCGGAGGACGAACTCTATGCGCAGGCGATGGAGCGCGTGCGCGAGATCGCGGCGATGGGTACGGGGTGCGTGGAGATCAAGAGCGGCTACGGCCTTTCGACCGGGGACGAGCTGAAGATGCTGCGCGTCATCCGCCGCATCCGCGAAAGCGTGCCGCTGGAGGTGCGGGCCACGTTCCTCGGGGCGCATGCCGTGGCGCGTGCCTACCGGGGACGGCAGGGGGAGTATGTCGATCTGGTGTGCAACGAAATGCTGCCCGCCGTGGCGGCCGAAGGGCTGGCCGATTTCGTCGACGTCTTCTGCGACGAAGGTTTTTTCACGGTCGAAGAGACGGCCCGTATTCTCAAAGCCGCGCGCAAACTGGGGCTGCGGGCGAAAATCCATGCCAACGAACTGGCCGTCTCGGGCGGCGTGCAGGTGGGCGTGGCCTGCGACGCCCTGTCGGTGGACCACCTCGAACGCATGGGACGGGAGGAGATCGAGGCGCTGCGCGGCGCGGCGACCATGCCGACGCTGCTGCCGGGTGCGGCGTTCTTCCTCGGGATGAGCTATCCTCCGGCGCGCGCGATGATCGACGCCGGGCTGGGCGTGGCGCTGGCTTCGGACTACAACCCCGGGTCGTCGCCCTCGGGCAACATGCGCATGGTCTGTTCGCTGGCCTCGATCCGCATGAAGATGACCCCCGCCGAGGCGATCAACGCCGCGACGCTCAACGGCGCCTATGCCATGGGGTTGAGCCGCGACTACGGAAGCGTCACTTTAGGTAAAGTCGCCAACTTTTTCATAACCAAACCGATGTCGTCGATCGAATTTTTCTCTTATGCCTACCAGACGCCGCTGATCCGGCAGGTGTTCCTGCGCGGGCGCAAGATGTGCGGTTTATAGGCAGGGGCTGGCCGATACGCTTCGGAACGGGGCGTCCGCCCTTGTCATAACCCGGCTTTCAGGGGTGCGGGCGAGGCGAAACGGTCCGGACCCGAATCGGCGTTTGGGATCTTCTCCGGAATCCTGCTTTTTGCCCGGGCGGCGCAGTTTTTGATTGGAGATATTTATGAAAACCGTTATTCTGATAATTTGCCTCGCCCTGTGCGGGACCGTAAATGGACAAAATATAAAACCTTTGACACCGGAGGAGAAGCGGGTGATCGTGGACAAGGGGACCGAGGCCCCCTTCACGGGCCGCTATTACAAACACAAGGAGGACGGAACCTACGTCTGCCGGCAGTGCGGCGCGCCGTTGTACCGTTCGTCGGACAAGTTCGACGCGGGGTGCGGCTGGCCGAGTTTCGACGACGAGATTCCCGGAGCCGTGAAACGGACCGTCGATGCCGACGGGCGGCGCACGGAGATCACCTGCGCCCGGTGCGGCGGCCATCTGGGCCATGTTTTCACGGGCGAGGGTTTTACGCCCCGGAACACGCGCCACTGTGTCAACTCCGTGTCGCTGGAGTTCGTGCCCGCGGCGAAAAAGGAGCGGACCGAGACGGCGATCTTCTCCGGAGGCTGTTTCTGGGGCGTGGAGCATCTGCTTTCGAAGGAGCCGGGGGTGCTCGATGTCGTGTCGGGATACATCGGCGGACATACGGAGAATCCCACTTACGAGGAGGTGTGCAGCCACCGCACGGGACATGCCGAGGCGGTGCGGGTGACGTTCGATCCGGCGAAAGTCTCCTACGAAAAGCTGGCGCGGCTCTTTTTCGAGATTCACGACCCCACGCAGGTCGGGCGACAGGGTCCCGACATCGGCGACCAGTACCGTTCGGAGGTCTTCTATACGACACCGGCCCAGCGCGCGACGGCTGAAAAACTGATCGCCGAGCTGCGTGCGAAAGGGTACGACGTCGCCACGCGCGTCACGGCGGCCACGACTTTCTGGCCGGCGGAAGAGTATCACCAGGACTATTACGACCGCAAAGGCGCGCAGCCCTATTGCCACGCCTACACCAAGCGGTTCTGATCGCTGTAAGGGGCCGGGTAGAGGGGCGGGGCCGGCCGTTTCCGGTCCGGTGCTTTTCTGCCCGGTCCGGCGCTCTCTGCCCGGTCTGATGCTTTCTGCCTGGTTCCGCACTTTGGCCCGGGCCTTTGGTTGGGTCCGGGCCAAAGCGCTATTTCAACAGGTTGTCCTCCTCGTCCTTGTATTCCGATTTTTTGAAAAACATTCCGCCGAGGCCTTTCAGCGCCTTGACGGCCCGCACGCGGAAACTGTCCAGCAGCGTGCCGTCCTTCGAGACGGTGCCGTAGCCCGTCACGGCGCGGCCCGGCGGCTGCGGACGAAGGCGATGCGGCCGTACGGCTTGAGTCCGAGGGCCAGCGATCCGTCCTCGCCGCGGATGATGTCGGTGCGGATGCCCACCTTGCGGGCCAGCTCGGTATCGTAGGCGAAAACCAGTCCGCGGACGCTCAATTCGGGGCGTTGGAACGACTGGAGCCACAGGTGCGTGTCGCGGGCCAGTTCGTAGAGCCAAAGTCCGGCGGCGGAGTGGGCTGCGTCGGGAATGTAGCTCCACAGCGAACTGGCCGCCACGACGCCCCGGCGTTCCAGCGCGTCGACCATCGTTTCGACGTAGCGCGGCGGGTATATGGTGTCGGCGTCGATGTTGATGTGGTATTTTCCCCGGGCGCGGTTCAGTCCGCAGAGGCGTGCATGGCCGCATCCGGGCGTCGTTTCGCGCTGCCACGGCAGACCGAGGGTTTCGAAAATCTCCGCCGTGCGGTCCTTCGACAGGTTGTCCGTGGCGATGATCTCCATCGGGTAGCGGCATCGCTGTTCGGCGAGCGACCAGAGACAGGCCGTCAGCCGTTTTTCCTCGTTGCAGGCGATGACCGACACGGTCGCCAGCGGCCGGTCCGACTGTCGTTCGGCGAGTTTCGCGCGCACTTCGGCGACGGTCTCCGCGGGGACTTCGGCGAAGGGCTTTTCATAGACGGGGAGGTATTTCGAGTACCATTTCATGCGATCGGGGTTTATACGGCAAAGGTAGCATTAAATTCCGCACGGGCAAGCGATTCGGCGCTGATTGCCGGGCCGGGGGCGGAGGCAGGCCCGGCGACAGTCGGCCGGGCGGCGGGGAGTTCGGGACGGTCCCGGCGGCGGATTCCGGAACCCCGGCCGGGAAACGGGGAAAACCGCATTGCGGCGGCGCTTTTCAATCCGGGGCTGTGCGGAATGGCGATATATTTCTTATTTTTGCGGCTCCAAACGAGTTTTTTATGTTGCGTGTCAAAGGCATTCTCTGGGCGGCTCTCTCCTCGTCGACATTCGGACTGGCCCCGCTGTTCACCCTGCTGTTGCTGGGCGTGGGTTATTCGTCGTTCGAGGTCCTGACCTACCGCTGGGGTGTGGCGTCGTTGTGTCTGGGAGCCTACGGCCTGCTGGCGGGGTGCGATTTCCGCCTCGGGAGGCGCGAACTGGGCACGGTGTTCCTGCTGAGCCTGTTCCGCGCCGCGACGTCGCTGAGCCTGGTGATCGCCTATCAGAACATCGCCAGCGGGGTGGCCTCGACGATTCACTTCATGTATCCGCTGGTCGTGGCTGTCGTGATGATGTGTTTCTTCCGCGAACGCGGTTCGGCGTGGACCTTCGCGGCGATCGGCATGTCGATCGTCGGCGCGGTGCTGCTGTCGCTGGGCAACGTCGATTTCTCGCACGGCGACACGACGCTGGGGATCGTTTCGGCGACCGTCTCGGTCGTCGCCTACGGCGGTTACATCGTGGGCGTGCGCCGGAGCCGCGCGGTGGAGATCGACTCCACGGTGCTGACCTGCTGCGTGATGGCCTTCGGTGCGCTGTTTTTCATCGCCGGGGGCCTGCTGACGGGCGGCGTGCGTCTTGAGACCGACCCGCATACGTGGCTCTATATCCTCGGTGTGGCCATTCCGGCGACGGCCGTCTCGAACATGGCGCTGGTGCAGGCCGTCAAGAGCATCGGGCCGACGCTGACCTCGATTTTCGGGGCCATGGAGCCGCTGACCGCCGTGGTGATCGGCGTCTGGGTTTTTGCCGAGCCTTTCACGGCGAAGGGCGCCGCGGGCATCCTGCTGATCGTGGCGGCGGTGTCGGTCGTGGTCCTGCGCAGCCGGAAAGGGTAGCCGGGGCGGCCGGCGTGCGGCGATACGAAAAATCCCGGAGTTTGCGCTCCGGGATTTTTCGTGTTCTTAAAGTGTGAAGACCATCGCGATGGGGTAGTGGTCCGAAATGTAGGGCGCTCCGTAGTTGCCGTCGAGCGTGGCGAATAGCTGGCATTTGAGCTTGCCGCGGTAGTAGAGGTGGTCGATGACGATGGTGTCGGGAGCCGAGCCGAACCCGTTGAAAGTCCCCTTGTGATCGGTCGTCGCGGCCTTGGCGCGGGCCGAGACCATATATTTGGTCAGGGGTTTGAAGATCGGGCTGTCGACCGGGGTGTTGAAGTCGCCGCCGAGGATGGCCGGGGTCTTCTTGCCGGCGATCTCGTGGATCTTTTCGATGAGCAGCTTCACGCCCTCTTCGCGCGCCGCCTTGCCCTTGTGGTCGAGGTGGGTGTTGAAATAGAAGAACTCCTTGCCCGACTTCCGGTCCTTGAGTTCGACCCACGTCACCGTGCGGTTGCAGGCCCCGTCCCAGCCGCGCGACACCTTGTCGGGCGTTTCGCTGAGCCAGAACGTGCCGCTGTCGAGCAGCTCGAAACGATCGCGCAGGTAGTAGACGGCCATGAACTCGCCCTTCTCGGCGCCGTCGTCGCGGCCCACGCCCACGCGGGCGTACTGCGGGCACTCGGTGTCGATGTAGTGCAGCTGGTCGATAAGTCCTTCCTGCACGCCGAACACGTCGGGAGCCTCCCGGCGGATCATCTCCGGAGTGGCGTGACGACGTTTCATCCAGACGTTGTCGCCGTCCTTGCCGTGGCTGGTGCGTAGGTTGTAGGAGATCAGTTTGATCGGTTCGGCGCCGTCGGCGGCGAATGCCGGCATTGAAAAAGAGGCTGCTAACAGCAGCAGAAGTGCTATTTTCTTCATTTGGGTTACAGGTGTGATTAACTTGTGCAAAGGTAGCAATATTTTTCGGAAAGCCAACCGTTTTTCAGGTTGTCAGAACCCTTTTCAGGCGGTCGAGACCCTCGGCCAGCAGTTTGCGCGGGCAGGCGATGTTCAGGCGGATGAAGCCTTCGCCCGCGGCGCCGTACATGGACCCGGAGTTGACGTGCAGGCGGCCTTCGTCCAGCAGCCGTCGGGTGAGCGTGTCGGACGACAGCCCCGCGGCCCGGCAGTCGGCCCAGACGAGGTAGGTTCCTTCCAGCGGAAGCACCGGGAACTGCGGAAGATGCCGCGCGAAGTAGTCCCGCAGGAAAAGGTAGTTTTCCCACAGGTAGCCGTTGAGCGCGTCGAGCCACTCGGCGCCGTCCGTGTAGGCCGCCGTCAGAGCCTCGATGGCGAAGGGGCTGATCATGCCCGTCTCGTTGATTTCGAGCGACCGGGCGATCCGTTCCCGGAGGCCGGCGTCGGCGGCGAAGATGTTGGCCACCTGCACTCCCGCGAGGTTGAATGCCTTGCTGGGCGAGGCGCAGGTGACCGAGCGGCGCGCGAACTCCTCCGAAAGCGAGGCGAAGGGGGTGTAGCGGAATCCCGGCATCACCAGCTCGCAGTGGATTTCGTCGGCCACGACCAGTATGTCGCGGCGCAGGCAGATGTCGCCGATGCGGCGCAGCTCTTCGGGCGTCCAGACCCGCCCCGCGGGGTTGTGCGGGTTGCAGAGCAGCATCAGTTTCACGGCAGGGTCGGCGGCCCGGCGTTCCAGCGCGTCGAAATCGACCGTATAGCGGTTGTCGCCGTAAGTCAGTTCGCACTCCGCGGCGGAGCACCCGCTGTTGTCGATGGCGATGAAGAAGTGGTTGTAGACGGGCGTCAGCACCAGCACCCGGTCTCCGGGGCGGGTCAGCGCCCGGAGAATGGCCGAGAGCGCCGGGATCACGCCCGTCACGGGAAGTATCCAGTCCGCTCCGGGCGCCCAGCCGTGCCGCCGGGCAAACCAGGACGTGACCGCCCCGTAGTAGCTCTCCGGGACCGTGGCGTAGCCGTAGACGCCGTGCTCCACCCGGCGGCGGAGCGCCTCGACGACGCACGGGGCCGTGCGGAAATCCATGTCGGCGACCCACATCGGGAGGATGTCGGCCGCAGGTTCCTCGTCCCACTTCACCGAGTTGGTTCCCCGGCGCGGGATCAGTTGATCGAAATCGTATTTTGCCATATCGGAATGCACTTTATTTACAAAGATACGAAAAAGTCGGATCGCTGCAATACCGGACTGCCGTGCGACTCGGTGGAACCTGCCGACCTTCGGAAAGTGTCGTTACGCCACCAAA
>OOAZ01001858.1_pt1 | contig 12733 bp, 15 predicted proteins | sample 1671221 | NCBI WGS metagenome assembly OOAZ01 (sample SAMN06348134, study PRJEB24527) | human gut metagenome | biome: human gut; feature: ankylosing spondylitis patient; material: feces | host: Homo sapiens | place: China | collected 2015-10
ACAGCAATTTTTACAATGTAAATAGCAACATATGCAATTTAGTGTATGGTATAATATAGACAATGAAAGAAACAAGAAACAAGAAAAGGTGATTATTATGACACGTAAAGAACTTGCAACAACTGACCGAGGACGACATCATCGACAGTATCAAGGTGATTGTCAGTCTTGCAAAGACTCTGAACATTTTACAGAAAGGAGGTGCAATAAATGGAAATGCGTAAATTTATTATCGAGATACACCCCGACGGCACGTTGACGTGCTGCGAGTACGAGGACCAGAAGGACGCTATACGAGCCGCAGAAGATCGGGCCTGGTTGGCCGGTTACAGGCAAGCTATCATCCATTGCGACGAGCAAGTACGCACACTTGATGGCTTTAAAGGAACTTGCGTTTCAGCCGATCTCATGTATCAGGGCGCGGCTCGTGTGCGTGACGGGGTGAGGGCCATGTACTCCTTATATAACAAGAAATAAGTCGAAACGGCCTTCGGGCCGTCTATCGGGACCGCCCGCCCGGTATTGATAATGACAGGGCACAGAATGAAAGGAGTTAATATCATGAATTTCCGTAACAGAAAGAGCGCAACCAACAAGAGCACCAGCAAGCGCACCAGCAAAACAAATAAGACCTTTGTTAAGTTGGCAGAAGTTGAGGGGGCTTTGCAGATTGAGGATGGAGCCATGTGGCTTAAGTCTGGCAAGTATGACGCCCCGTCAGTGTCCATTGAAATCGAGCCGGGTGTAATTCTGTCCGACTGGTCGCGCAAGATCACTTTGCGCCATTGTGATTTGGTCGTTGAGGAGAACGAGAAGGGCTATCCCGAACTTATCATTTCCGGCCAGAGTGGGGCCGGCGATTCGGGTGATATGCCGTTCTAACCGGCGGGCGGCCTATGGCCGCCCATATTTATTATAGGAGGCCCCATGAAAAGTAAAGATAACAGAGCATCATTGCTCAACTGTGATGACTCTTTGATCTATCTCGCAACGGCCATTGTATATAGTGGAGTCGCAACCAATGATGTCGAGTTTTTCCGCTCTGACTGGGCCAAAATCATTTTCAACGGCTTGGACATTGAAGTGGACCCTCTGGACTGGTATTATATGATTTTAGATAGAAAGGAGCGCGAGAAACATGGCAGTAGGCGCAGCTAAAGCAAGTGCAACCCTTAAATACAGTGCCGAGCTGTATACCCCCTATGCCTTGGAGTCTTGGCCAGATAATCAGATGCGCAAAGAATACACCCGACTGCGTGACATTGCGCAGAAGCGTATTAAGCGCCTATCAAAAGATTCCATTAGCGGCACAAGTGACGTTTATAAAGAATTTGCAGGAGGTTTCCCGACCCTAAAGGCAATGCGCGGAGACCGTAAAGCATTGGAACAGGCGCTCGCAGATGTAGCGCGATTTGTGCGTTCTAAAGGCTCCACCGTAGGCGGAGCACGTGAAGAATTTACGCAAAAAATGAAAGTTGGCGGTATTGATGTAGCCGACGTGCCCGAGGATCAGTACACGGCCCTGTCGGAATGGTGGGAGATCGTGAAAGCCTCGGGCGTATATTACTATCCGTCCGACCAGCCGATCATGTACTGGCGCGAGAAAGGCGGCTACAATGTCAGTATCGACGATTTTGCAAAGTGGCAGCAAGGCGAGGTCAACTATGGCAAAGAATGGGACTATAGCGACGGCAGCAGTTCCGCCGACCTGCGCGGAGGTTTTGGCGGAGGCTTGTAATTATAACCCTGTCCCGTGGCTTATGGAGCATCTGGACAGAAAGCACACCAAAGGCAAGAAACGCAAAACGAACAAGAAGCGTTTGTATTTGAATATGCCGTGCGCGTTTGATATTGAGACTAGCCGAGTATGTGTTGATGCGAACGACAATCCCCACACCATAATGTATATTTGGCAGTGTCAACTCGGTCTGGATATTACTATTATTGGTAGGACGTGGGACGAGTGGCTGAACTTTACGGGAGCAATCAGCGACTATTTGCAAGCAAACAGCGGCCCGCAAGGTGATTGGTATTTGTGCATGTACGTTCACAATCTTGCACATGAATTTCAATATTTGTCGGGTGTTCTGGATTTTGGCCCGGGTGAGGTGTTCGCCAGCAAACCCCGCAGGGTCTTAAAATGTGACAACCGCGCTATCGAGTACAGATGCAGTATGCGCCACAGTAATTTATCCCTTGATGCCTGGGGCAAACAGCTTGGCGCCCCTCATGCCAAATTGACCGGGGCACTTGATTATTCAAAGGTCAGATACCCATGGACGTCTTTAACGTCTACAGAATTGGCGTATTGTATAAACGATGTTCGGTGTATAGTGGAGTGCCTGTTAATTGAGATGAACCGAGATGGGGACGACCTCTATACTTTGCCGTTGACGCGCACTGGCTACGTCCGACGAATGGCACGCGAAGCAATGTATAAATGGGGCATTAAACGGGTCAAGTGCCTTTTGCCGTCGTGGGAATTGTACCAAATGCTGCGGGAGGCGTTCCGAGGTGGTGACACGCACGCCAACCGCTATTATGTGGGGTTACATTTGGAAAACGTCGGTTCCGTGGATATGTCGAGCGCCTATCCTGCCGTTCAATGCGAATGTTATTTTCCTATGACACCATTTAGGCAGGAACCGGCCACCGTAGAGAGGTTAATGCAATGTATGAGGCACGGCAAGGCTTGCTTGATGCGCTTGCAAGTGAAAGGTTTGCGCCAACGCTTTAAATGGTGGGGTTTTCCATATATCCCCCTTGCAAAGGTTCGGCATTGTGAAGGATACATTAACGACAATGGCCGTCTGTTGTCTGCGGAACAGTTGGAGATTACCATAACCGATATAGATTTTAGAATCATTGCCAAAGAATATGACTGGGACGCCCTTAACGTTCTGAACCTGTACACGTCCGATTATGGCAAACTGCCAAAGCCCTTGACGGATTGTGTAAAAGAGAGCTATACCGGCAAGACATCTCTTAAAGGTGTGGCCGGTCAAGATTTGTATTATGTCAAGGCCAAGGGCGATCTCAATAGCTACTACGGCATGACCGCACAAGACCCCTTGCAGCTGGACACACTTTTTGACGAGGACGACCCCGACAATCTTTGGAGCGAATGCACCGACGACCCGGAGGGCAGTTATAACGACCACCGCCCCCACTTGTTTCTACCGTATCAATGGGGCGTATGGACAACCGCCCACACCCGCAAGCGCCTAAAAATAGCGCAATGGGCCGCGGGCAAAAATGGCGTGTACTGCGACACCGATAGCGTCAAATACATGGGTAATATTGATTTAGCGGAGTTTAACAAATCTGTGAAGCAGCTTGCGAAAGATAATGGCGCGTGTGCTACGGACCCAAAAGGCAATACTCATTACATGGGCGTGTATGAGCAAGAGCGTAGCTATGCGGAGTTTATGACATGGGGCGCTAAGAAATACGCGACTACCTATAAAAAAGGCGGGCCGATTACTACTACCATAGCAGGAGTTAGCAAGCGGAAAGGCGGTTTGGAGCTGGCCCTATGGGGTGGTTTCGAGGTATTCAAGCCCGGCTTTACGTTTTGTCTTGCCGCCGGAAATCAGGTTATTTATAATGACCGGCCCAATGTGCCCGATTTTGTGGTTGACGGGCATACGGTACATATAACAAGAAACCTGTGTATTTGTGATAATACCTACACGTTGGGTATTACTGACGAATACGCAAAGATATTAGGGTACAAGATTATGGAGGTTGTCTGATGATTAAACTGTACACCGATGAAGGGTGGCCAAACTTTTCTGAAAAAGACGGCATCTTGTCAACCGGGGCGCCTATTATTTTTATATGGGGCGGGCGCGGTACCGGCAAGACTTATGGAGCGTTAAAGCACGTGCACCAGACCGAGGAAGAATTTCTATATCTGCGCCGCACGCCGCAGCAGGCGGAACTTATTTGCGCTTCACCCAGTATGTGGCCGTGGTCTCCGTTGAACGATGATTTGCAAACGCATTACGCGCCGTTCAAATTGCCTAAAATTGCCGGTCTGTATGAAGTGGGCGACGCGGGAGCCTACACGGATACAGGGGCGCCCATAAAACCGGCCAAGATGTCGGGCGTAGTGGGTAGTGTAGTGACTCTCGCTCGAACCCGTGGTTTTTCAAGCCCCCATACAAATATAATTATCTTGGATGAGTACCAGAAAGAAGAATCTGACTATTACCGGCGAGGCGAGGGTGTGGGCCTTGCCAACATTTATGAAACGGTCAACCGTAACCGAGAACTACAAGGGCAAAAGCCCTTGACGCTGTTGTGTATGTCGAACGCGGTGGGCATGGCCAACCCCTATTATATGCAATGGGAGATCACCGATACCGTCGAGAAGATGATCGGCAAAAAAGAGCGCGTTAAGCTGTTGGCCGATAAGGGCGTTTTGCTGGTCGATCTTGTCGATAGTCCCATAGCAAAGGAAAAAGCAAACACGGCCCTCTATAGGTCTATGAGCGGCACAGACTTTTATAGATCAGCCATTGAAAACCAGTATAGCGCGGAAGAAAAGAGTTTGGTAGTGTCCCGGCCCCTGCGAGAATATTATCCGCTTGTACAAATTGGGCGGTGCTGCATCTATGAGCATAAGAGTAAACCCCTCTACTATGTGTGCCGGCATCGGTCCGGTGAGATGCCCACATACGGCACCGGCGATTATGAGCGTAAACGATTCAGGGCCGCGTATGGGTATATCTGGCCCGCGTATTTGCAGAGGCAAATTGAGTTTGAGCGCTACTCGGATGAAATTTTCTTTCGTGAGTATTGCGGTACTTGACTTTTTTATACGGGTTGTATATATTAAAGTTAATCCCAGGTGCCCACAGGCAGCCCCCAGAAGGGGCGGGCATGCGTCAGCCAGCGCAAGAACCTGGGATTTATTGTATTTATATTTAATATGGAGGTGCTCAAATGGATGCTAATACTGTGATTCAGGCTATTTCTAACGTGGGGTTTCCTATCGCCGCTTTTCTGCTGATGTGGTATCAGTGTAATACCGTTGTCAAGGAGAACACCGCGGCTATTACCGAGATGCGGCTCGCCCTGGACGACATCAAGAAGGAAAGCTAACCATGGGTTGTTATATCATTTTTGCCCAGTCGATCACAAACGAGCGTGCTTTTCTGCTGGCTGACCTTTGCACTCGTTTGGGCATCGGCTACTATAGCGACTGGGCAGACGTCGCCCACACGCGGCAGTGTTGCGCGGTGGGTCCTCTCTCCAAAGGCGATAAAGATCAGGTCATTAAATGCCTGACACATGACACATACGTTGTAATGGAGGCGACTAAAGTTGAAAATCAGTGAAAAAGCGGCCCTCGCAATGGCCGGATACACCAAAGCAGAGATCGAAGCTATGGAGAAGCCCGTGCCGCAGCCCGTGCCGCAGCCCGTGACGCAGCCCGCGCCGCAGCCCGCGCCGCAGTATGATGGCCTCGAAACCCTGTTGCGGGAGATTTTGCAGGGCCAGCAGACCAGCGCCCAGGCAATGCAGACTATGACGCAGACGTTGCAGGCGAACGCGCTGGGCCTTGGCATCCAGCAGCAGCCGGCGGCAGATGCCGCTACGGTGACGGCCCGAATCATCGACCCGACCTATGGAAAGGAAGTGAAGTGATATGCCTCTTGGTATGGATTTTGCGGACATTGCCGCAATTTTGACTGAGATTAACAAAACGGCCACCGGCCAGGAGCCGACGTCGCCCATCGTGGACACGTCTAGTTTCGTTTCTGTTGCGCAAGCCACGCTGCTGACCGGCCCCGACAATTACACCAAAGCTATCAGCCAGGTGTTGGGCCGCACCATTTTTGCCGTCCGTCCCTATGACGCACCCCTGAAGCGCTTGCAGGTCACGGGCGACGACTGGTCGAACCATGTGCGGAAGATCAATTTCTGCGACACCGACCCCGTCACCGATAAGGCGTGGGCACTTACGGAAGGCCAGAGCGTGGATATGTACGAAGTCCATAAGCCTAAAGTCCTCCAGACGAACTACTACGGCCAGACCAATTATAGCCGCGTGTACACGCAAGCAGATACCCAGATGGAAGCGGCCTTCAAAGGCCCCGAGGAACTGGCGCAGTTCTGGTCCTCGTTCGTGCTGCATCTGTCGAACCAGATCGAGGCGGACCGCCGTAACCTGGCCAACAACCTGATGGCCAATCATCTGACCGGCATGACGGTGACCAGCCCGAAAAGCGTCATTTATCTGCTCGACGAGTACAACGCCCAGCAGGGCACGAGCCTGACCGTGCAGGACGTCTACAAAGAAGCGAACTTCCCGGGTTTTGCAAAATACGCCTATGGCCGCATCAACGATATTTCCCGCCTTATGAAAGAGCGTTCCATCAACTGGCATCAGAATTGGGAGATCGGCAGCACGACGTACAACATCATGCGACACACTCCGTATGATCGTCAGCACCTTTATCTGTACAGCGGTACGCAGAGCCAGATCGACGCCCGCGTGATTCCCGAGGTATTCCATGACAATATGCTGAAATACCGCGACGCGGAACAGGTCACGTTCTGGCAGAATATCGACGAGCGCGAAACCATTTCCGCAACGCCTGTTGTGACCACTGCCGCCGGTGCGGCATCCAAGAATGCAGCGGTGCAGCTTTCCAACGTATTCGGGTGCCTGCTGGATTGGGATGCAATCGGCTACACTCCGAAGCTGTCCCGCGTGGTCCCGACCCCCATGAACGCCCGCGGCCTGTACACGAACTTCTGGTATCATTACGGTTGGTCGTGGTACGATGACTTCACCGAGAACGCCGTTCTGTTCCTGATGACCGCCGGAGACGTCACTGTGCCCAGCACGGGCAAAGCAGCCAGAGCCTCCACCCTGAAAACCACCACGCACAAGGACGCGGACCCCTCGAAGTCCTGACCGGCACCGGCGGGCCTCTGCCCGCCGGTTATTTTATAGGAGGTGCAAAATGCAAGCTACCTTTTATCAGTTTGCAAAGCGCACAAACAGCACAAAGCGGCCCAGCGGTGGGCAGGGGTTCGGAATCGACCTTAAAGCCCCCTGTAACATCATTGACCCGGAGATCAAGATCGCGACGCAGAGCGACCCCACGGGATTTAATTATTGTTACCTTCCCGCGTTCAGCCGGTATTACTGGGTGAAGAACTGGACATATTCGGACGGGCTTTGGAATGCGTCGCTGACTGTTGACACTCTTGCCTGCTACCGGGAACAGATCGGCAATAGTACGGAGTATGTCACAAGATCGTCTGCGCAGTATGATGGTACAATTTCAGATGGACTTTACCCGGCATCGGCTAAAGTGCAAAGTGTAACAACCGCTTTTCAAGGTGGCTTTGCGGAAACAATTAGCGGGGGATTCTTTGTTATTGGGTTTATAGCTAAAGCCGCAAACTCCATTGGGGCTGTCACTTATGTAGTAATGACTCCTGGAAACGCTAAAAAACTCTCCGCCACATTGCTAACCGATGTGTCGTACCTTAGTATAGACAATGCAGAGATTAGTGACAGTTTAACAAAAATACTTTTTAATCCCTATCAGTATATCGTAAGTTGCAATTACTTTCCATTTGACATCGCCGAACTCACCGCACATTTACCGCTTGTTTCAAGTGTAGATATCGGGTGGTGGTCGATAGACGTTCCATGTTGGATTTTGGGAGAAGATAATAATAATTTAACAAAATCTGTAAGTGTGGGTATTCCGAAGCACCCACAAGCGGCAAGTCGTGGTGGGTATTGCAATGCCTCCCCTTACACGGACTACACTATCTTCTTGCAGCCATTTGGAGTAATTCCCCTTGATGCTTCTAAATTGTGGGGCGCTACAACATTATCTATACAGTATACGGTGGATCTTTTCACCGGCGACAGTATCTTGCGAATGTTTACTGATACAAATCAGCTAGTACACGAGACATCCGCTAAACTCGGGGTACCTATTCAACTTTCAAATATTACATTTGATGTACCATCGGGCGGAGGACTGCTGCAAACGGGTATTGCTGCTGCGTTCGGAGGTCTCCAAGCAGCATTAACCGGGGGATCTTTCTCAGACGTTGGAAACGGTATTCTAAATGCTGCACAAGCAACCAATGCTGATGTTGCAAGTAAGGGTGCCACTGGTTCTACAATAGCTTTTGATTCGGTACCGTATATGGTCGCTCGCTTTAAAATTCTTGTGGACGACAACAATGAGGACCACGGACGGCCCTTGTGCAAGCGGGTACAGTTGTCCACAATTCCGGGGTTTATCATGGTGGATGATCCAGACATAGCGCTCAATGCTACGGCGGCAGAGATCGACAGTGTTAAAAGCTATCTCAAAAACGGTTTTTTCTATGAGTAGGAGGCGCACAAACAATGGCAGTATACAAACAGTGTATTACTGACGTGTCGCCAATCAGAGTAACCGCCGGGTATCCGGCGTACTCGGACGGAAGTCCCCACCGGGGCATTGACACGGTACACGGCAATCATAAAGCCTATGCGCCCGAGGCGGGCGTTGTGGTTGTGGCTCAGCACTGGAACGGCAGCACCTCGGGCGATCAGTCGTGGGGCAACATGATTAAGGTACGAATGGCCGACGGCACGACATGGCGGGCCGCTCACTTTGCCTCACAGATTTGGAACGTGGGTGACACTATTTCCAAAGGGCAGTTCATCGGCACACAGGGACAAACCGGCTATGTCACGGGCATTCACACACATTGGGAATATGCCGATGCCGCTGGGAACCTGAGGGACCCCTCTAGTATTATCAGAATCCCGAATCAGGTCGGCACATGGGAAGTAGAATGGGACTCCGGCGGTGGGCCCGGGCCGGGCCCGTGGCCCGGGCCGGGCCCGTGGCCCGCTGGTAAATTGCCGGTGTGGCTACTGTTTAAAATGGCGAAAGGAGGCCGTCTGTTATGAGTGCCCCCTATAGCTATGAGCAAATCAACGCTCATGTGTCGCCGGTGACTCCCTCCGTGATGCACACCAAGGGCAACAGCTTATCCTATTATTTCCGCAAATATTTGTTCCTTGAGGCGGTATCTATGGTCCGGTGGACGCTCCCCGACACTTGGCCCGGTAACCGCTTACAATATCTTGTTTTCGGTTCCGGTGGTGTTACGGTGTTCAATACTGACCGCTACGGCCTGGTATATGACCGAATGGGATTGACCGGCATTAACATCTTTTATAATCCCACACACTCTATCATTGCTAACCCTTTTATTAAAGGGTCGCCATATTTACAAATCGGGAAGCAGTGTGAGATCATCAATTTGCAGCCCGATTACCGCGGAATGGTGGATATTGTGGCCTATTATGGGGATATGATGGCTCTTGCTGCCCAGACCATCCAGAGCAATTTAATAAACAGCCGGTTGGCGTATGTGTTCGCATCTGGTAACAAGGCCGGCGCAGAATCTTTTAAAAAGATGTTTGATCAGATCATGCAGGGTGATCCCGCCGTTTTTGTGGATTCCTCGTTGCTCAAAGCGCCTAAAAATGGGGCATCCGGGCAGGCCCCTTGGATGTACTTTGCGACAGACCTTAAAGGGAACTTCATCACCAACGAACTGTTGACAGCCCTTAAAACCATTAAAGCCCTGTTCGATACAGAAGTCGGCATCCCCAATACCAATACCAGCAAGAAAGAGCGGATGTTGACCGACGAAGTCAATTCTAACAACGTTGAGACAGCCGCCAAAGCGTCGCTATGGTTGGACAGCTTACAGCATGGGTGCGTGAGGGTCCACAAGCTCTTTGGAATTGACAAATCTACTTTATGGGTCGATTGGCGTTTTCCGCCCGATACTGGGGCGCAGGAGGTGAACAACGATGCACGCAACGTTGAGCTTTAACGGCCTGCTGGCAAGATACCCGAAACTGTTCGATGACTTGAAACTCCCCAACAGTGTATCTAAAGAAACTGTTTGCAATCAATTACTGTTTGATACGCTGGAATTGGAGGTGCTGTACGCGGAGGGCCCCACTATGCGCAGGGCGCTGGGCGTCTATTCTGAAACCATGCTTCCGAGCTGGACCCGGTACGCCGAGGCGCTGGGCCTTAAATACGATGTTTTGGCATCCGATGACCGAACCAGAACCACCGACCATGTAGGAACCAGCGGCGGCACAAACGGCGTCAAGGGAACGACAACCAGAGTGCCGAACTTGACCACCACTGGCCAAAATAACGGCAGTGACAGCACTACCCGGGATGTTACGGGGTTTGACAGCGGGACATTGCAAACCGCTGAAAAGAGTACAACGGCCCTTGGAACTGGAAACACCATTACCAGCAGCGGTACGGATACGACCACTGCCGATCAGACAACCACCTTGGAGTCGCACGACAACTACAAAGATACCGTGACCGAGAAGGGCCGGGCAGGGCGAGACCCTCAAGACCTCATTGCAAAAGAGTTGACCCTTGCAATGGAAAATGCAGTCCATAAAATCGTTACGGACATCCGGGCAAACTTTTGTTTGCTGGTATATTAAGGAGATGTGATTTATGAGTATCAATCCTATCCACAGAGCGCCCTACACCAATTTCCATGATCTCAATCTTGATTGGATTATGGACGAGCTGAACGAGTTCAATACCAAAATTACGAATTTCGTCAGCCTGGCCACGATCAAGTACGCAAACCCGATTCAGTGGGACATCACAAGCCAGTATGAGGCAAACACCGTTGTTGTGGACAGCAATGGCAACGCCTATCTATCCGTGCAGCCGGTGCCGTCCGGTGTTTCTCTGGACCGTACCGAGTTCTGGACCAAAATTGGCAATTTCGACGAGCTTTGGGCCAATGTGAAAAAAGCCATTACTCCCATCGATGAGGGCCACAGCCCCACCGCGACAGCCGCAAGAGCTGTCAACGATCTTGTCTGGGTCAATGGGGCGCTTGTACGTGTCACAAAAGCAATGAATGCCGGTGACGCCTACGTGCCCGGCTCTAACTGCGTGAGCAGCTCCACTAATGAAGTTCTGCATTACCTCCTCACGGCGTTTAATGAGGGCTTGAGCGCCGAGAAACAGGCCCGGGAGGATACCGACAGCGACCTTCAGACAGCCATCGACACCGAGAAACAGGCCCGGGAGGATGCCGACAGCGACCTTCAGACAGCCATCGACACCGAGAAACAGGCCAGGGAGGATGCCGACAGCGACCTTCAGACAGCCATTGACACCGAGAAACAGGCCCGGAAGGATGCCGACACGCAGTTGCAAAACAGCATCAATCAAATACAGACGTATGTATCGGCGCCGGGAGCAGGTATTAAAGCAAACGATCAGAGCGCCGCAGCCAAAAATACCTCCACTTTGCAAGCGTTGCTTGATGCCGGAAAAACAGTATTTTTCCCCAGCGGTACATATTACATGTCGTCAGCTGTGTATATGCGCAGAGGGTGTGGCATTGTAGGCGAAAACATGCGTGACACAGCCATTATATGGATCACCGCCAGCGATGGAATTATTTACGACCTCGAATACAAGGCCCTCAATACATACGATGACATTTATTTTACGATTCGTATCGAATCGCTGGCGCTTTATGGAGTAGGGGCCACCAACGGGGCAGGAAGCGGCATTTATATCCGTAACAAAACATGGATGGTCACCGCAAACCAAAATCACGAAGAATACCGCAAGATCAAGGGCGATTCCTATGCGCTGGAGTGCCGCAATAGTGCTATCCGGGATATTATCGTATCTGGGTGGTCCATTGGCATCAATTCGAGCTTATATATTGCATATGTATCCATTATCAATGCTTTTGTGGATACCTGCGATTTGGGAATCGACGCAAAATTTTCTGATTCGGAATTATGTAATATTGTAGTAACTTTTTGCTATAATGGCGTTTTGTGCGAAACCGAGGCGAACAAATGGTGCAACCTGGCGATTAAGATGAACGGATGGCGTGCATCTTATGATGCTACACACACCATTACGGGATCAATAGGCTTGCATTTGTATCACGCAAAACGTGAACTATTTTGTAACACCGAGGTACAGGAGAGCTACGCTAACGGAGTAGTCGTCGAAGAAACAAGTAACAACGTCGTGTTTTCCGGATTATTGCTCGATGCAAATGGATTTAAGGTTCCTGTAGGAACCGAGGCAAATAATATCGGCATCCAGCTGTTGGGTGGGTGCTATAATATCCGGGGCACGATCCTTGCTACAAACAAAAATAATGTAAAATGTCAGCGTGCCGGCATTTATGTATCACCCGATTGTGGCAATATTGATCTCCAATATGCCGAATATGAACAACAGATTAGCGCATGGACCCTTGGCCGGAATACTTGCCGCAGCATAACGACAGCTAAGATCAATAACATTACCAAGCTGACAGCCACAAACTTTACTAACGGGACAGATGCAAGTTATGCATCTTTCGATGGCCGGCATTTGCATATTGCAATTCACGGCTATTTCATCGCTGATGTCCCTAAAGGCACCAAATTCTCTGTTGTGTCCGCGTTTGGTGATATACCTTTTGCAGGTCTCCCCGGTAACGTTTACAGGGATATGCACCTGTATAATTCCACCGACAACATGCTTGTACCTGCATACTATGATAATAATACAGCAAGTGTTGTCATTAGTGCGCCTGTCAATACCGGCAAACAAATCAACTGCGAAATTACATTTGATATGCTTTAATATCTTGTAATAGTTCCTATTTAGTGCCC
>OOAZ01001862.1_pt1 | contig 12703 bp, 4 predicted proteins | sample 1671221 | NCBI WGS metagenome assembly OOAZ01 (sample SAMN06348134, study PRJEB24527) | human gut metagenome | biome: human gut; feature: ankylosing spondylitis patient; material: feces | host: Homo sapiens | place: China | collected 2015-10
CTATTACTCTTAATTATACCAGAAAATGGTATCTTTGGAAAGGAGAGCACTAAGAACTGATTATAGCATAGATGCGGAATTTGTCAAATTGTGATACAGAAGACTTTAAATTCTTCCTTCCTTAAATTCACGCATCATCTCATTTGTCAGACTAAAATCATTTGGCTGTAATTCGATTTCATCACGAGTTTTCCATTCTGCAAGTTTCAGCTCTGATGCGTCCATATGGATTTGGGTGTCTCCATCAACTTCACAATAAAATCCGGCAAGCAGATCATCGACAACACCCCAAGGCTGGGATTTGTAATACTGAATATTTTTTACATGAAGCCCGGCTTCTTCCATAACCTCACGGGCAACAGTCTCTTCCAGAGTTTCACCAATCTCTGTAAATCCAGCGATCAGGGCAAATGGAGTAAATCCCTTGCGGTATTTTGTAAGAAGAAGTTTATCACCATTTTTAACCCCGACAATGACTGCAGGTATGATTCGTGGGTAGATCAAATGACCGCAGGAAGGACATTTTAAGGCACGTTCCGTTGAAGAATGGATTGTCTTGTGTCCGCAACAGCCACAGAAACGATTGGTACGATACCAGTTATATAGATGCAGTCCGGTAATTGCGGCAAAAGTACGGTATTTTGGCCCAATCTGCAGATTACGGAGATCACGCACCGTGCAGAAGTTGTAATCTTCCGGAATTTCTTCGGGTGACTCATTTAATAAGAAGTAATCATCATCATCTACAGAGAAAAGATATGTCAGAGTATCTTCATTGACATTTGCATCATTTACGAAATCACTGAATCTCGGAAAAGATAAAAACAGATTTTCTTCATTTAAAAGAGCAGGTCTCGCAAGCTTTGTTCCATCTCCAGTATAGATCATTTCAGCAGGCGAAAATAAGTCCTCCTGCCCCATTTCTTCCAGATCCGATTTCTTTAACAGACGGTGAAGAAGCCCATCCTTTGTAAAATATAAAATAATGCTGTCTGCATCAGGCTTTTTCTCTGGGTTATATTGATTGTTTAACTTATGTGGGTAAATATCTTGAATCATGATTTGTTGTATCGTTCCTTTCTATAAAAGATAATAAATATGATCGACGAAATAAAAACAATATTATCATAGCAGAATCATTTAAAAAATCATAGATAAAAACTAAGTAAAGACAAAATCAAAAAGAAGTGATATACTATCTAAGTAAGTGAAAGATATATACGATAAAAGGTAGGATAACATATGAGTAAGTTATGCAGTTGCATTGTACCTTGTTTTAATGAGGAAGAAGTAATTCCAATTTACTACGAGGAGATGCAGAAAGTACGAAAACAAGAAGAAGGAAAAATTGACTTTGAGATTATCTTTATTGATGATGGAAGCAAGGATAAGACATTAGAAGTTATAAAGAAATTAAGCGAACAAGACGACTGCATACATTATGTATCATTTTCCAGAAACTTTGGAAAAGAAGCTGCGATGTATGCAGGATTTGAACATGCCAAAGGTGAGTATGTTGTGACAATGGACGTTGATCTTCAGGATCCGCCTCATTTGATTCCAGAGATGATCCGATGCATCGAGGAAGAAGGATATGACAGTGTGGCAACAAGACGTGTCACAAGAAAGGGAGAACCACCGATCCGTTCATTTTTTGCAAGACGTTTTTATGGTTTGATCAATAGGATCTCTGATGCAGATATCGTAGATGGAGCCAGAGATTTCCGTATGATGAAGAGAGATATGGTTGATGCGATTCTCTCCATGCCAGAATATAACCGATTTACAAAAGGTATTTTTGGATGGGTAGGATTTAAAACAAAATGGCTCGAGTTTGAGAATGTAGAACGTGCAGCAGGAGAGACAAAATGGTCTTTCTGGAAATTATTCAGATATGCACTGGAAGGAATCATTGCATTCTCCACAGTACCACTTACGATCGTATCATTGATCGGTGTGATCGTGTGTATTATCGCATTTTTATTCCTGTTGTTTGTTGTCATAAGAGCAGCAGCATTTGGAGATCCGGTTGCAGGATGGCCTTCATTGATCTGTGTCATCAGCTTTTTAAGTGGAATTCAGTTATTGGGAATCGGAGTTGTAGGAATGTATTTATCTAAGACATATTTAGAGACAAAGAAACGTCCGATTTACATTAAGAAAGAAAGTAAATAACATTGAGAACAGGCTTCTTTTATAACAGATGAATAAAGGAAGTCTGTTTTTTTGCCTTTTTAGCAAAAAAATGACCGATTGTACAAAAAATAAAAATGACCACTGTTCAATAAATGATTGACTTTTATCAAGAAAGTGAATATAATAACCAATGATTTAAGGAGACAAAAACCTCTTTTATAATAACAATAATGCAAGGAAGGAGCAGCTGTGATCATGTTAAAACGAGAATGGCAGAAAATTTTAAAAAACCCCTGGATGATTATCATTTTGATCGCGATCATTACGATTCCTGCAATTTATACATCTGTATTCTTAGGATCTATGTGGGATCCATATGGAGATGCAGACCAATTACCAGTAGCAGTGGTAAATCACGATAAAAAGGTAACTTACGAGGGTAAAACATTACAAGTCGGTGACGATCTGGTCAGGAATCTGAAAGATTCAGGATCACTAGATTTCCATTTTGTCAGCGACAAGAAAGCAGAAGCAGGATTAAAGAGTGGAAAATACTATATGATCATTTCCATTCCAGAAAACTTCTCAAAGAACGCAACAACATTAATGGATAAGAATCCAAAACAGATGAAACTGACATATAAGACAAACCCAGGTACAAACTATGTAGCATCCAAGATGGATGACAGTGCCATGGCGAAGATTGAAAAGTCAGTCAGAGAAAAAGTAACAGAAACTTATGTAAAAACCGTATTTGCTCAGATCAAGACGGCAGGATCTGGATTCCAGGAAGCAGCCGATGGATCAGGAAAGATTGAAAGCGGAGCAAAGAAACTGAAAGCTGGAAATGACACAATTGAGCAGAACTTAAAGAAACTTGCATCCAGCACTTTAACATTCCAGAATGGAGCAAAATCACTTTCTGTAGGATTAAAATCATATACAGCAGGTGTAGCCAAAGTTGACAGCGGAGCAAAATCATTAAAATCAGGAACAAAGACACTGAAAAATGGTGTTGCAGCATTACAGACTGGAGCAACTCAGTTATCAACTGGTTCCAAATCATTAAAATTAGGAATTTCACAGTATACAAATGGTGTCAGCACAGCACAGGCTGGAAGCAAACAGCTGGTTGCGAATAATACAGCATTAACATCAGGAGTAGACCAGTTATCAGAAGGAATCAAAAGTGGAACTGCACAGTTAAAAGAAGGAACAGGATCTTTAACAACTGGAATTGACAGTGTATTAACAGCAGCGAAACAGTCCTCAGCACTGATTGGACAACAGCTTCCAGAATCAACAGATATTCAGCAGTTAAGTGCTGGAATGACTCAGTTAAATGACGGCATTCAGCAGTTAAACAAATCATTAAATGGAAGTGCAGCAACAACACAGTCAACAAAAACTACAACAACAACAGTAGATAATACAGACAGTAAAAAAGCAGCAGAAAGTGCAGCAACTGCAAAAGAAAAAGTTAACACATTACAGAGTAAAGTAAGTAAATTAAAGAACTCTTCTGTATTAAGCAAGTTATCCGATGAAGAAAAAGAACAGCTTTTATCAGAGATCGGTGAAGTTGAAAGTGCAGCATCTGATGTGGAAGAAAATGTAGATGAAACATATACAAATGCACAGAAGGCATCTCAGGCAAAAGCGACTACAACAACAAAAGTAAGTACACAGTCAGCGTCTTCAGATGAAACATTAGCAGCAGTAAAACAGCAGGTATCAGCGTTAGCATCTAATTCGGAGAAAGTATTGCCAAAAGGTTCACAGGCAGTAACTTCAATGTATTCAGGATTAAAAACTGTGAAAACAGGATTAGACCAGCAGGGAACAACTCCAGAAACAATGGGAATGATTCAGGCATTAACAGCGTTAAAGAGTGGTTCTTCACAGGTAGATGCAGGACTTACAACATTAGAATCTGGACTTAGCACAGGTACAGGACAGTTAAAGATTGGAATTGCAAATTACACAGCAGGAGTAAGCAGTTTAAATACAGGACTTACAACCTTAAAGAATAATTCCAAAGCATTAAACAGCGGAGCAACACAATTAAACAGTGGAATTAACCAGGTAAGCTCAAAACTCCCAACATTTATGTCAGGAACAACACAGCTTTACAATGGAACAAAAACACTGAAATCAGGAACAGCAACTTTAGTTGCAAACAATAATACATTAAACAGCGGAGCCGGACAGTTAGCATCTGGAGCCGGACAGATCGCAAGCGGATCAAGCCAGCTTGCAGCAGGATCTACAACTCTTGGAAATGGAATCGCAACACTTCAGGATGGAAGCAAGACATTAAAAGATTCCTTACAAAAAGGAGCAGATCAGGTAAATGATATCAAAGCTACAAACAAAACAAACAAGATGTTTGCAGCACCAGTAAAAGCAAAGAATGTAGAATACTCACATGTTGATAACAATGGTCACGCAATGGCACCTTATATGATGTCCGTTGGATTATTTGTAGCATGTATGGCATTTACATTAATGTATCCTTTAATGGAGAAAAACGAAGAAGTCAAGAGTGGACTTCAGTGGTGGCTGAGCAAAGTCACAGTCATGGCAGCAGTATCAATTGTTCAGGCAGTGATCATGGTAGCCGTTTTAATTGGAATCAATGGAATGGAACCACACTATGTTGGAAAGACATTTGGAATGGCAATCCTGGCATCTATGGCATTTATGTCATTGATCTGCTTTGGTGAGATGTTATTAAACCGTGTTGGAAGTTTCGTCATGTTAGTATTCATGGTCGTACAGTTAGGTGCAGCAGGAGGAACATATCCACTGGATATGGCACCACACTTCTACACAGTATTACACAAATACATGCCATTCAGCTATACAGTACACGCATTCCGTCATACATTATCCATGGATGGACAGATCGGCGGTGATGTCGCAGTATTCGTTGGAATCTTAGTTGTGTCTACATTAGTAACAATTATCTTCTACCGCTTCAGAATGAAGAAACAGGTTGGAGGAACATTAGAACCTAATGGAGTACCACAGCATTAGAGAATATATAATTAAATAATTTAAAACTTTGATGAACATTATAGATGGCAGTCAGTCTGGAAGATATGAGATCCAGATTGGCTGCCATTTATAATGTTTTTTTAATTTATAGGAAAGTCCCATGCAACTAAAAATGTGAACAAATTTATTGTATTAATATTAAAACAATAGTATAATTAAGAAAGTATAGCAACTAGTTGGCACGATTTTTCATACGGGAGGTAAAAAAATATGGGGAAGAATGAAAAACCGCACAAGCGGACATGCAGCAGAAATTTAAAGAAAATATTTGCATGCATGTTAAGTTTAGCTATGATTCCAGCGAATGGGATCACAACATTTGCAAGCAGTAAACAAGGGACAACACAGACAAAGTCTGTAAAAAGATCTGTCAAGTCAACGGATGCAAAAGAAAGTGGTATAACACTTGATGAGAATTCTTTTGTATTAAAAATTGGAACTTTTAATACATATCATTTGCAAGGAATTGATCCAGAAGAATTTTTCGATATATATTTTGTAGGAAACTATAATGAATACTTGGAAATATACACTGTAACGGATGATGAGACTGATGCTCCGAGTTATATGATCGTTCCAAAGAAGACAGGACGTGTGGAAGTAATACCACATATTAAGAAAATTGAAGGTGATATAATAAAAGACATCCCACTTGATCCAGTAACTTTGGAAGTAGTATCCAACGATGAAGATATTGCACCAATTACAGATAATAATTTGTTTAATGATATAAAAGAGAAATTAGGGGTCGATAGATCTACTACATTTATTACGAAAGAACAGATGAAAGATCTGAAGGAGTTAAATATAACTGGTGTCGATAATATTGGTGGAATAGAGTATGCAACAAACTGTGAAGAACTGAATATATCATACAGTTATAATCTGGATGATATTTCAAACTTGGGATATCTTACAAAGTTAAAGAAATTAACTTTAAATAATACAAATGTATCCAATGTCAGTGTACTAAAAGATCTTCCGAACTTAGAATATATCAATTTAGATGATTCAAAAGTAAGTGCGGAAGACAGATTATCCCTGATCAGATCAACAAAGGCAGAGATTCAGGAAGGAACAGAAATTTCTGATATTTCACAACCGGCAGGACTTGTTTCATCCGTGGACACTGTAACATCAAGTGATCCATCAGTTGTAAGTGTAAAGCAGTATAAAGATTCTGACGGAATGAGTAAATGGTATTACAAAGCAGGAGAAGGCAAAGCAGGTCAGAAAGCAACGATCACGATTGAGAATGAAGATTACAAAAAAGAAATCGAAGTCACAGTTGTAGAGAATAAAGGTGATATTCCAAGTTTTAAAACATCCGAATACAAATCAAGTGTAGGATGTTTTGGAGAAGTCGGAATCAACAATTTATCAAAAGTAAAAGAAGTGAAGCTAACATCTGATGATGAAGCTGTTTTAAAATTGAATACAGCATGGCGTTGGAGTGATGAAGATCAGGATAGTAGAGAAATTTATGTATATGAGCCACAAGGTAAAGGAGAAGCTACAGTTACAGGAATCTTTATAACAGAAGATGGGACAAAATATAGAGATGAGATCAAAGCTTCGATTGATGAAGCAGCAGATGATATAGTTCCAATCAAATCATATAATGCGTATTCTTCTTTAAGAGAAAATGATGAGTCATATATTACATGGGAAGCACTAAAAGAGAAAACTTATATAAATCTTAATAGTGATAATATAACAAATGAAGATTTAGATTGGATCAGCCAAGCAGAAAATTGTGAAGATTTAAATTTACCATATAACGATAATATTACAGATATTAAACAACTTAAGAATCTTAAAAAGCTGAAAAAGCTGAATCTTGCAGGCACAGGAATCAGCGAAACAGATACTTTAAAAACTTTAAAAGACCAGCTAGATTATCTGAATATTCAAGATACACAGATTGAAGATAAAGACCGTCTTGATCTGATCTCATCAGAACCAGTCACAGTATGTGAGGGAGGTAAAACAGAGAAAGTAATACGTCCAGCAGGCTTATTTGAAGAAACTGATACAGCAGAGATTGCAGACACAGAGGTTGCTGAAGCAGACACGGAATATAATGAAAGTGATGACAAAACATTAGTTATCAGTGCGAAAAAAGGACAGGCTGGTAAGAAGACAACCCTGACGATCACAACAGAAAGTGGAGCAACAAAAACCATTGATGTTAATGTAATAGAAAAAGATAAAAATGCACCAGGATTTGCAAAAGAAACCATGGATGCAAGTATCGGAAGATTCAGTGAGATCAGTCTAAAGAACATGGACAATGCGAAAGTTGTGGAAGATCCAGAATCTGATAATCCAGATGTTGTAACTATCCATGCAGAAGAACGCTATAATTATGAAACGGAAGAAGACGAAATTCATTATTATCTAGAGCCAAAATCCAAAGGAACAGCCAACATTACGATGTCATTTAAAGCAGATGGAATGACTTACAGTGATACGATAACAGTCAATGTTGGAACAGATGACAGTATTGTTCCAGTTACAGATTATGAATTATATCAGGCAATGATATGTGACTGGGATGACAGAGATAAGACAGACTGTATCAAGAAAACAGACACTGATAAGATTAAGACAATTGAAAGAAGGAATGGAGATTTTACAAATCTTTCTGGGGTTGAGTATGCAACAGAATGTACATGGATCAATCTGTCCAATTGCAGAAATTTAAAAGACATCAGCCAGCTTAGCAAATTAACAAAATTAAAAACAGTAGATCTGTCCTATACAGGAGTAAGTGATATTTCAGCTTTAGAAAATGTCAAAGATCAGCTGACAACTCTATACTTAAAAGGAAGTAAAGTATCAGCAGCAGACAGATTAAGCTTTATAAAAAATGACGAGAAGATAACGGTTGAAGCAGGAGCGCAGAAAGAAGTAACAATAAAACCAGCTAAGATTCTCGATAAAAGCGATGTATGCACGATAGAAGGCGATGATTCCATTAAAGTAACGAATAAAGGAAATGGAAAGATCAATATCGATGCACGAGAATCAGAAGGATCTAAAACATGCACTCTGATCATCACAAATAAAAAAGCTGCAGATCAGAAAGTTGAGATACCAGTTGAGATCAAGAAAGCAAGTGCAAAAGCACCAGGATTTGCAAAAGAAGCAGAAGATTTATACATTGGTAATCTAAGTGAAGTCAAATATAAAAATGCATCTTCAATAAATCAGGTAACTTTATCTTCAAAAAATAAGAACATAGTAAATATTGCCGAAACTTATAATGGAGGGGAATATCACTATGAACCAAAGAATGAGGGTACAACACAGATTGAAGGTACATTTAAGAAGAGTGATGGAACGATCTATAAAGATACAATAACAGTTACAGTTAAAAAAGCAGATGGAAACCAAAAACTTGTACCGATCAAGACAGTGAACACATATGACAGATTATATGAATATAACGATATCAAAGATACTGACTATAAGATTACAGAGGATGATATCAAGAAGATTAAAAAGATTTATTTAGATGATACGGATGCTGAATCTATAGAAGATAATCTTTCAGGATTAGATCAGGCGGTTAATTGTGAGGAATTAACAATAGAGAATTATGATGATTTAAAATATTCTGACATAGAAACTCTATTATCCAAACTTACAAAAATAAATAGATTAGAATTATACATGCTTGATATTTCACAAGATGAATTTAATCAATTTACGTCAGATGAGAATAAAATTGAGAATCTTCAGAAATTTACGATGACACAGCAGACACAAAAAGTAAAAGATTTCTCTGCATTAAAGAATCTAAAGAATCTGACATCACTGGAATTAAGGAGAGCAGAACCTGCAAATTTGGATGGAATTAATCAATTAGCAAAACTGGAAAGTCTGGAGCTGTATGATAGTACAATAAAAGATATCAGCGGTCTTAAAGAGTTAAAGAATTTGAAGAAGCTGGGGTTAAGTTATTCCGAAAATATCACTGATTTTTCAGTATTAGCACAATTAAAAGATCTTGAATATCTTAGCCTTCGAGATACTAGATTTAACGATGTAAGTGTACTGAAAGGTTTAGATAAGCTAGATGCTTTATACCTTCCAGACAATGACGATATTTCGGCAGAAGATCGTCTAAGCCTGATCAGAACAGATAAGATTGTTTTAGAAGAAAATGAACGTTTATTTACCAACGAATACAATTCATATGAACGATGCCAGTTAATTCGGCCAGTTGGAATTCTAAGATCCAGTGATGAAGTTGTGCTGGATCGTGATGTGGATGGAATCACAGTTTATCAGGAGGGAACAAATGTTGAACTGTATGCCAAATCAGGTTCCGCAGGAACAACAGCGAATCTGTTATTTAAGAATAATGGCGTAACATACAAGACAATTCCAGTCAGTGTCGTAAAAGAGAATGAACAAAACCCTGGATTCAAATCAGATCAGGTAACGATTTCTATTGGTGATTTTTCACTGATTGAATTAAAGAATGCGGAAAACCTAGATTACATGAATGGAGACTATACAATTTATCCAGCAGGAGATGCAGATTATGACATTATCAGAACTATTGATGTAGATGATGACAATATGCTTCATTATGAACCAAAGACAACAGGAACAGCGGTATTAGATGCATATTTTACAGGCACAAATAAAAAAGAATATAAAACACAGCAAAAAGTCACAGTAACAGAAGCACCAGATAATATCGTGCCAATCGCAAGTTATAGGATCTTTACAACACTGAAAGATGCAAATGGCAAGTCCGTTGACGGAAGTATCAGTGGCAAGAAAGATTATCGAATTGATACAGATGAGATCAAAAAGGCAGTAAAAATCGAAGGACATTACAGTAGGATCAGTGACAGTGATTTAAGTTATCTAAAGAAAGCAGTTAATTGCGAGAGCATTGATCTGTCAGATAACAAAGGAATCACAGACTTATCATTTGTAAATGACATGCCGAAATTAAAAGAGATCAATCTTGAGAATGACGAACTGATCACAGATTTCAAACCATTGATCGACCACAAATCTCAGTTTGAGAAGATCACATTACCAGCCAATGCACCAAATAGTGTACGCAAGGAACTGATCAGCACAGATAGTATTTCTTTAACTGTCGGACAGACAGAAACAAAAGCTGTCAAACCAGCTGGATTATTAAAAGAAACAGATAAAGTAACAGTTGCAGACAGCAACATTGCAGAAGCTAAGATTGTAACACCAGAAGGTGAAGATGCAGTAGATGAAGAAGATATCCTGAATTCTTATATTGAGATAAAAGCAAAGAATAAAGGAACAACAACACTGACAATTCAGATGGGTTCTGAAACAAAGACAATCAATATCAATGTGACAGAACAAGAACCGGAAAAGAAAGTGGAATTTGCTGATGCATCCAAGACAACAAAACTGGGAGTATTTAAACAATACGAATTTGCAAATGTAAAAGCCAGCGATATTGAGTCTGTAAAATATAATTACAGCAAAGACGGCATTCTATCCATGATTCAGAATGCGGATGGAACTTACACACCTCAGGCAAAAGAAGAAGGAACTGTAAAAGTAAGTGCCGAGATCACACTAAAGAATGGAGAAATAAAAAATGTTGAAGAAACAACATTTACAGTAAGTGCGGCAGACAAGAATGCAGTCGTTATCAAAGACTATGATCTGTACAAAGGAATGATGAGCAATGGCAAATCTGCGGATACGAATTTGGATGGAATGATCTCAACAGAAGAGATTCAGAATGTAGACGATATCATTGTGAAAGACAGTGAGACACTTTCAGATCTGACAGGTATTGACAAGGCTGTGAATTGTAAGAAAGTAGAGTTTGTAAACGATGCCCAGTTGAAAGATATCAGTTTATTAGCAAACCTTACAAATCTGACAAGCCTTACATTGAGATCAACATCTGTAACTAATATTGATGCATTGAAAGGATTAACAAAGCTTACAGATGTAAATCTGCAAGACAACAGCATTAAGGAAAGTGATCAGTTAGCATTATTAAGTCTTAAAGATGTATCCATGACAGAAGGAGAAACCAAGACACAGGATATTACACCAAAAGGAATTCTGTCAGCAGATGCGAAAGCAGAAGCTGCCGACAGCAGTATTGCCGATGCACAGATCAAAGATGGAACTCTGGTTATTACAGGAAAAGCAGCAGGGACAACAAAAGTATCTATTTACAATAGCGATAAAGAATCTGCAAGAACCATTACAGTTACGGTTGAAAAGAAAGAAGAACCACAGCCACCAAAACCAGATGAGCCAACAACAGAGAAGCCACAACAGCCAACAACGGAGAAACCAAAACCACAGGTAATAAAAGTAACAAAGATTACAATACAATCTCCAACAACGAATGTTGCACCAGGCAAGAAGATTAAATTAAAAGCGACCGTTACACCAGCCAAAGCAGCGAACAAAGCAGTGACATGGTCTACAAGCAACAGCAAATATGCAACGGTAGATAAGAATGGAACTGTGGCAGTCAATAAGAAAGCCGGAGGAAAGACGGTAACGATCACAGCAACAGCCAAAGATGGAAGCAAGAAGAAGGCCTCTATCAAGATCAAGATCGCCAAAGGTGAAGTGAAGAAGATCAAGATCACTGGCAAAAAGACAGTTAACGCAGGCAAGACATTAAGTCTCAAAGCAAAAGTAACTGCCACAAAAGGTGCCAATAAGAAATTGAAATGGACAAGCAGCAATACCAAATATGCAACTGTTTCATCTTCAGGAAAAGTAAAGGCATTAAAGGCTGGCAAGAAAAAGTCCGTGAAGATTACAGCAGCGGCAACAGATGGAACTGGCAAGAAAGCAACCATCACGATTAAGATTAAATAATCAAAAATAAATAGGCTGTTAGATTTAAGCTATTAGGAAAAGGACAGCGGTTGATAAGACCAGCTGTTCTTTTTCTGTTTTATGCACCAGCAATAATTGAAAGGAAAAAAAAGAAATGCTATACTGACTTTAAAAGAATTAAAAATATATAAGGGGGACCAGCCAGATGCCAATGCCAGACAACATTGAGAATGCAGAGGAATTAGTCAACGCAATAAAAGACCAGATTACAGCCAAAGAAAAAGAAATACAGGAAAATTTTACAAAGCTCGGAGAAGCATATTATGTGAAATATGCAAAAGATCCAGAGAAAGACTTTTCTGAATTATGTCAGGAAATCAAAGTCCAGTATCAGGAAATCAATCAGATGGATCAGCAGATTCTAGATCTTACACTGGAAGATCCGAAAATATGTCCACAGTGCGGAACAAAGAATGCAAAAGACAGTTTATTTTGTGGGGAATGTGGATGCAAACTGCCAGAAGAAGAGGAAGAACAAGATGAGAATGTCTGCCCAAATTGCGGAAGCCTGTTACATGAAGGAGACAGATTCTGCAGAAGCTGCGGCACAAAAGTATCAGAACCAGAGCAGGAAATACAGCCAGCGCAACCAGCACCAAAACACTGTAAAAATTGT
>OOAZ01001874.1_pt1 | contig 12649 bp, 10 predicted proteins | sample 1671221 | NCBI WGS metagenome assembly OOAZ01 (sample SAMN06348134, study PRJEB24527) | human gut metagenome | biome: human gut; feature: ankylosing spondylitis patient; material: feces | host: Homo sapiens | place: China | collected 2015-10
GGACACGATCCTCAAATATATCCAACAGGAGGGAGAACGCGTTTTCTTTGAAGTTGTCCACATTCTCCCGCGCATCCAATAATATTGCACGATAAAAATCATGCATCTGGGGCAGCCGCTTCTTTCTCCGCCCTGACCCAAAGGATCCTCCGGATGCTGGCACCGTTTCATAAAGAGACGCTGCATCCTTGTCCCGAAGGCCGCAGTCAGCATAGATTTTCCTTACATTCTTTGAAATAATGGATTTAATGCGGGAATATTCCGTCGGCTCAAATTCACCAACCATGCCATTGGTCGTAAAACTGGTTGCCAGTACCATCAGGATATTCGTCATGTCCACGATCTTTTCTTCCAGATATAGTGTTGGTATCTCCTCTCCGGTTGCTCGGTTATATTCATACTCATCGCTAATCTCGAAAAAATTAAGTTGGGAGTCGGAATAATTGGAGATCAGATAATTGACTCCTCCTACTGCTTCTGCCACTATAGAATACTCACCTCTCTTTCCATCGCCAGGAAGCGGTTCATAGTCAATGTTCGCGATATGCACGCCGAAATCCACCTGCCTGGAAAAAAGCTGCTTCACGGTTGCCGACTTTCCGTACCCGGACTGTCCTGCAATCACGGCTCCGTAGGAAAAATGAGTCTTATCAAACGGGTCAAACGTAACCGGCATTCCAGAGTAGATAGACCTCCCAAATACGCAGCCCTTTTCATGGAAATATTCGCTCGTGGTATGGTTAAAGATCAGGGATAAATAGGCCTGGCTTAAAATATGTCCCTTGATCGGCTTTTTACTCACACTCAGATTTTTCCCGACAGATATTTTTGCTTCAAAGATCTCATTGAGTGGGAGGGATGTTAAAAAAGCCTCCTTATGCATCGCATAACAGGAACGAAAACCAATCCCCTTTCCCCTGGAAATAAACTCGGAAATCCGTTCTGTTAAAAGCTTTAAGCTTTCCGCGCGGATCAAGAATAGAAAATATGTTTCAAACAGGGTTGACTGGTCAGAGTCGATCTGTCTGGCCCACCGCTCTGCATCCGCAATCTTTCCATCCAAAATTCTGAGCCTGTTTCTGTCCCGTTCCCCGGATCGTTCCATGTCCAGTGACCGGATCCGGCGGTTGATCTTTTTCTGGGATTCCTCTAAGAGCGGGTCTATGATGACCGTGGACTCCACATAATCCATATTGAAGATCCCGGCAAAACTATGGGCAAACCGGCCCTCTACAGGAAGTTTGTCGATATAGAGACCGGCATAATAAAGTTCAATCCCGTTATCATCCAGCGTCATGTAAGATACCGGCATGGTATTCACACCATCCGGCGCAAGCACCTGTAAAATCCCGGCACGCTCTTTTATGGGCTTTGGCACATTCTTCGTCCCGCTATGAAAAACAGTACATCCTGTTTTCTCTTCCGCCTCTTCTTTTTTCTGCTTTTTCTTAGACCCGATATGTACGATCAGTAACGTCACGCCCGACAAAACGCAGATGCACAGACTGAACATCATAAGAAAATCAACCATTTTGCAGTCCTCCGTATAACATTTCATCAATCAGTTCGTCCGTAAAGGATTCCTCTAAATCCGTGTCCTCCCGGTACGGCATGATCCGGCTGTCCCAGTTGGACTCCAGCAGATCATCATAGCGGAACCTATTTCCAGTAATCGGGTGATAATGCGTATGGAGCATATTAAAGAGCTCCGCTTTACTGCAGGGCACCGCTTTTACATCACACTCCACCAGGTTGTGAAGCAGCTTTTTGATATCTTCTTTTAAATGTTTTGTAGCTTCCTGATACAGTTCCTCTTTCGTTAGGACCGTTGCCAGGTCCGGCGGAGCGCTCCAGGAAAGTACATATGTCTGAATAAGGTTCTGCCTAGCTGCATCCGGTCCTGACACTTTCGCGATATAGGCCAGCTGGCTTTCCACATGACGGATGCGCCAACTGTATGCTTTTATCTTTTTCTGGAGCAGGAGCAGTTGTTTGGAACGCTCCCGGGTTTCTGCGGAATCAAAATCACTCTTTACTGTTTCAAATTCTTTCCGGAGAGCTTTATAATCTTCATTCGTCTCAAAAAGCATGTCCTGAAGACCGGTTAAGATCTTCTCATATTCCCGGACAGTGCCATCCATGTTAATGTCTTCCCCATATATGCGGTATGTAACCCTGGACGTAAATTCTGAAATAAAGGCAGCACAATTATTTTTGACCCTTACTTTTTCCCCAATCGGCTTTGTGTAAAAGTCGCTGCCACCGCATTTTAGTACAACAACAAATTTCTTCCCACCATTTGTCACGATGAAGCCCGGCCCGATCTCATCAATCGGTACCAGTTCATCCGTCTGGGAAAACAGCCCTCTTTCTTCTGTTTCTGCCTTTTTTGTCTTTAAGCTCTTTTTCCTCATCCGGATAAGCCAGATAGCAGCTATTCCCAGAACCAGAATGGTCAGCCCTAAAAACGCAGCCGTAAGCCTGGTAAGATGATTGATACTTTCCATCTTAGAATTCTTCCTCCCATTCCGTGTTTTTGTAATAAGTTCTGCGATTTAACCGATGCGCAATCAGGCTGATGATAAGCTCATCTGCAGTACGTCCGCCAAATGCCAGCAGGGAACTTCCAAAATCAGGGACCGGAAATGTGACCCCGATAAAAAGTCCTGCCTCAAGCATCACGCCAAGCCACACACCCAGAAAAGCCAAGTGGATCATTGCCGTGATCTTAAAAAGAAGATAGGCAATCACTCCGCCGCCCAGGCACACCAGTAATGATTTGTTTGAAAAGATCCACCATTTTGTCACATCTGTAAAATCCGGTGGTCTAAGTTCTGTCAGCTGATCCATGCCATTCCTCCGTTTCTAATGCTGCAGCATGCCCAAAAACAAATTGATAAGTCCCACTAAGCAGCTAATGCTAAAAAACACGATCACTTTCGCTCCAACCACGTCAAGAAATTGATGTTTCCCATGGCCGGTATCATTTGCCGCCAGCTTAATTCCTGCTACGATCAATGACAGAACCATACCGCCTATGGACAAATACAGGCATAAACTGTAAAAAGAGGCAATCGGGCTCTGTAACGCTTCGCTGTCACTAAACCCAAAGTCGGATACCTGATCGTATGGATCCAGCTCAATCTGCCCATCTCCCATTCCAAAATCCATATCCGACAGTCCCGCGCCGGTTGAAGACTCTGTGATTTCTGCCGTTTCGGTTGATTCTGCCGGTTCCGCATAAGCACTCATTTTCATCGCACCTACCAGCAAAAAGGAACTCGCTAAAACAATTCCGATCCATGCACCTGGCCGTTTTTTTCTACTGGAACGCATCACCAGCCGCCTTATAAACCAGACTTACAAAGAAGATTGCCCCAAACGCACAGATCATGCCCACGAAGATCCGGAATATCTTCTGCTTCGTCTGCTTTGCGTCAGAAGTATCACCAAATGACAGTTTTACGCCTGCATAGATAAACAACAGCACAAAAAGTCCCACTGCCACCACAATCGCAAAAGCATAGCCGCTTCGGAACACATCCTGCACCTTCGTGATTGCTTCCGTAAAAAGTCCTCCGCTTGTCGCATCTTCTTTCATCCAATTTGCATCCTGGACCGTCTCCGCATAAGAGCAGATCGTCATCATTCCACTTAAGACTGCCGCCTGCATGGTCAGAAGTGCCTTCCTTCCATTTTCTTTCCATCTTCTGAACATTCCTGATGTCCTCCTTCATCTTTTCTATTGGTTATGAACAGTTTCTGCCCATATCCATTACCCTAACTTGGTTGGGATACTGGATATATGCAGAACAACCAGAAATTCATGGGAAACTGCCGCAGATGCAGCAGCTTTCCCATAAACAAACAAATTACTTGTTGGAATCTTCTTCGGAACTTTCTTCCGTTTCTTCTTCCTGTGTTTCCTCTTCCTGATCTTCTTCCCCTTTTGTCGACTGATTGCCCGGTCCTGTATGCAGCGTTACCAGATGAATGAAATGGTTTTCATCATCCTTGGTCCAGATGCACCAGCCCTTATAAATTTTCACATCTTCCGTATACGGTTTCAGAAAATTCATAAACAGGGACAGCTTCTCGTAAAAGCACTCTCCGCTTTCCGCAGTCGTCTTGACATCAATAGCTGATACAAAATTTTCATTTTTCATATCCGAAATGCTCATCGTCTGTCCTTCAAATGAAACTTTTACCGTATCAACCTTCTGGGCACCTGCATTCATAACGCTAAGCGCGCGTCTTAAACTGTTGCTGTTGGCCTGAAATTCATACTGCACGGTTTCCGTATTTCTGAAAGCCGCTTCATACATCCGCTTATCAACAGCACTCTGTATATTCAGGCGAAGCTGATAAATCGCATCCGGCCACTTAAGAGCGATACCAATGATGCTTTTATGCTCCTCATCAAACTGAAATGAAATACCGAACTGGTTATATTTGTTGCATGCCAGAATCTTGATCAGGGTTCCCGGGTGGATCGTCAGATAGGTCGAAATTGCATCTACATAAGGTTTATAATCTTCCTCTTTTACCTCAGACCGGTCTTTACTTTCAAAACGGACCATCGTTGGAGATAAATCCACCGTTAACATCGTGTTCTGGCGATCCGTGGATGCCATTTTCAAAATCGGGCCCTCTCCGGATAATACCGGAAGGAAGCCGATCCCACTTTTTGTAGTTGCCATGTGGGGTAAATACTGTGAGATTTTCTCCAACGGAATACTCATGCTAAATGCATCCGTTTTCGGATTTTTCACCTTGGTCGGTTCTTCCACGAAGCCTACCGGGATCTGAATAGCTGGTTTTTGGGAAAGCAGTGTCACCTGCTTTTCCTCAAACTGCATATATACAATGTCGGTCTGCTCCGCAACAGCTCTGACCGAACCAGCAAACCGCGCCGGCAGATAAACCGAAATTTTCTCAACCGGCATCATCTCGCCCTTTTCATCAAGTCCTTTGATCTTGGCCTCGAACTTCACGCTGGCAGTGGTCGTTTTTCCCTCTACGGAAAACATGCACGGATAACCTTTTGCCGTTGCCTTATTACTGGCCAGAAAGCTGATAACCCCCTCTTCAATCGTGATCTTATCCATCAGTTCCAACATCTTTTCGCTGGTAGCCGCAACGATCATCATCTTACTCATATGTTTCCCCTTTCTCTTCTACTGAATTTTCCAGTTCATCTGTTGAGATACGCTCATGCGTCTGCGTATCCATTTCATACATTTCCAAAATCATCCTTTTGGCTTCATTCATGGTGCCATCCGTATCCACCTGGCCGCCATCCCACTCTGAAAAATCGGAATGGTATAACTGGTAATCATAGCCATCTTCTGATACCTGTACATATAAATAGCCCTTATTACCCAGCTTCCACTCATCTTCCGTAATCTCCGGCTCCGGAGTACACGTTGCCTGGCATCGTTCCAGACGTTCTGCCAGTTCGCAGATATGGTAAACTTCACTTCCAAAACGCAGATGATACTCATCCATATATCTGCAGGCCACAATGACTGTGCTGTTCGGATACTTCACCTCTACATACGCACCATCCGGGATTTGAAACATTTCCCGGTAATTCGGATCAATGAAGCGGATCATGCGTGTCTCATCTGCCTTATCATTTTTGCATCGGTTCATAACGTCCTCCTTTTTAGAAATCAAACAACGAAAAAATATTTGCCATACCTACCATGGGCTGCTTTTGTGGCACTACCACTGCCGGTTCTTCGTTTTCCGGCTCCTGTAGATCCATAAAATCTTCATCCCACTGGCCGAACAGATTTTCAAACATCTCATCTTCTTTTGCTTTTCTGCGTCGCTCTACTTCTTCTTTTCCAAGCAGCTCTTCATATACCTGCATCGTCACATACGCCTCAGCCTGTTTGTCCGAGCTGTGAAGCACATCAAACATCTTTTGCAGGGCATTGCCAGACTTTACATCCCGATCTGCCAGGCTTGACGCCAGTGCGACTCTCGCGTCGACACCCTCTGCCATGGCAGAAATTCCTTCCACGGAGAACTTTCCCTGAATAGCTGCCGTTGCTACCTGCTTCTCCGCGATCAGCTCAATCACTTTCGCCTGTGCGGTTCCTTCGTAAGCCATATAGTACGTTCTGCATTCCATGGTCTGGTTCATCCGGTAGTGACGCCTGGAAGCCTGCCAGACAGTAAAAAGGCTGTACCCCAGCTGATAAAAGATCAGGGTCGGAGTTGTACCTCTTCCCGCCTTCCGTCCAGCACAGATCAACTCCTGTCTCGATGAGCTTTGGATTGGTGATAAATACTTCCACGCCATCCTTTGCCCGCTCACGGATCCAGTTTTCCCGCTTTAATGCTCCCGGGCTCTCCGCTTCCACAACGACGGCAAAGATCCCCGCGGCTTCCAAAATATCTCTGAGCCGGTGTATGACGTTCCAATCATTTTTTCCAGAGCATTCAGCAAATACTACGGATTTTCTGCCTTCCGAAAGTTCAGATTTTATCAGTTCAATGAGCTTTTCTTCTTTCGGCAGCAGTTTTTCTCCCGAACGGTATTCATCGTGCTGAGCGGCTCTGATCAGAATATCCCCATCGACCGGATTACGGATCTCTTCGTTGCCATATGGCATATCCGGATAAAAAAGCCCATACTGTAATGCCTGGCTGAGTAACGCAAATCCACCGCTTTCTCTTCTTTTGGCATACGCAGTCAGTCTTGACACCAGGATGGAATAATCCCTGGCCACGTCTCTTGCCATCGGAACGGTCACAACCATCTCCTTTAGATCCGGTAAATAGGATGACATGTCCGAAAGATCAAGAAATACAGCACAATCCAGCAAAAAGTCTGTAAAGATCGTAGGGCTGATTCCCGGCTTTGTCTTTGGTGACGATAAACTCCGGCCGCGGGCAGATACTTTCTCCGCAAGCTCCTCATCTGAGGAATAACCCGCATATTCATAGCGCTGCTCCACTTTTCCGTATTGCTTGGAAAAATTTGCAACATCTGTCCAGCGGTAACCCTTCGACGTCATTTTCCACGGTGCCAGCCGGTAAATCAGATAATAAAGATCCTCTGCTTTTCCGCCAGCGATGGTTCCAGTCAGTGCAAGCTGTTTCTTTGTTGCCTTGATCAGGCAGTGCATTGCATTTCCCTGGGCACTGTCTCCATCCTTACACACATGGCACTCATCAAAAACTGCGATGTCAAAATACCCTTTCATGTATTTTTTAATATACGAAGCAGGCGAGTATTTTCTTACCCCATCTCTTTCTGAAACAGATATCGGTTCCGTCTCATTCTCTGCGTAATACTTTCTTGCATATTCTTTATGTACCCAGACCGTAGTCTTTCCTTTTTGGGCCCTGTTTCTATAACAGGTTGCCCGGTACCAGGGGCTGATTATCTTTGCACCGATGTTTTTCACATGTGGCATCCACAAGGATTCTCCGCACCAGATGCAGTTTGAATTCCGCCCTGTTTTATACGCAAAGTCATTGGCTGTCAGTCCGCCGATCCCGCCGGACGCTGTATAGGCAGCCAGCACCTCTCCACAATACGGGCATTTCATTCCGTAGATTGTCTCGATCTTAGTTGTCCCTTTTTCAAAATCTTTACCGCCGCAGGAAACGCATTTTCGGACGGGCATATTTTCTACTCCGCAGTCTGGATTCCTGCATTTCTTCATATACGCCATCTTGGCAATTTCCTTTTTCGGTACCGGCTTCAAGCTATAGGAGAGCTTTGCAAAATCTTTCGAGAGGATATAAAATTCTTTTCCAACCCTCAGACTCCCGCGCTTTCTAATCTCCAGCAACTGGGAAAAATCGGTTATGATCGTTGCCTTTGCATATGGAATCTGGCGTTCGATCTCCCCTTTCCATTTTTCAAGGAGATGACCAGGACACATGACGAGATTCCTGTATTTTACCAGGGACTCATCCATATAAATATCCTTGAGTGCTCTATGGCTGCGTCGCATTTCCTTCTGCACAAAATAGCTTTCGCAGATTGCAGCAGCCTGCGCTGTCTTTCCTGTGCCCATCCCCTCACAGATGATGGAAAAAGTTGCGCCATTTAAGAGGTGCGTGGTAACACCATTCACCATGGCTGCCTGCTGAGGGTAAAGTCGGATAGAGTTTAGGGTAAATGCATCCACCTCACCTTTCAGTTCGCTTTCCGGGCTCAGCAGATTTTCAAGATTTTCCACGAGCGTCGATCCGTACTGTCGAAAATACTCATCCATGCTGTTAAAGTTGATCGAGCGCTGCTCTTTCTTTGAGATCCAGATCTGTTTTTGCTCAAACAGGACCTGGATAGCAGACTTTAAAGCCTCATAATCAAAGGTTACAAGATCATATATCTGCATTTCTTTCAGGTCATCCGTTCCCTGTAGAGAATATTCCGTCTCAACGCATTCCGTATGAAGCCGATTGGAATAAGCATTGATCAGGCCCTCTTTTAAGGCATATGAAAGGATTGGTTTTCCCCACCACTTAAGCAGTGGCAGCGGATATTTTTTCATCAGAATTTCATAAAGTTCTTCTCCTGCAGTTTCCTCTTTGGAAACGAACAATTCGTTTCCAATCGCTGCATTTAAGATTACTCCATGATAAAACCGCTCTTTTCCGCGCATGATCGGCACATAGTAAGCTTTATAGGTACCAACCACGTTATATCGCTTCTCCGGCCCGTTATTGTTCAGCCAGATTGTGTTCTGCTCTGTGGTACACATCGTACTTGCTATTGCCTTTGCTTCCTGCAGCGTCCGGGTAAAATAACTGATGTAGGCCACCTTGAGTCCCCGGATCAGCATTCGCTCCAGATAAGCCTCAAACATACCGATTCTAATCATTCCGTTTTTCATCACACTGCCCTCCCCTATGCTAACTCTCGGATCGTCCCGAAATTATCAATCACATGCAGCGTGATCTGGTTGCGTGTTGTGATTAAAACAGAATGAATATCTCCATCATCATTAATCTCCGGAGTTTCGACCTGAACTGGCTTTGCCTGTCCTCTTTGCAGGTGTAAATCGCCGCGGTCTTCATTTCCGGCCAGGCCCTGTCTGCGATTGCGGGAGGCGGCCAGGCCCTGTCCGCCTCCCGCAATCGCAGACAGATACAGCAGATCTTTTTTCAGCGGAACAATTGGCTTTCCAAGGCCAACCGACTGATATTCGTTGGTCTGCAGAGCTTTTTTAAGCACTGGCACCAATGCACTCGTATTATGAAGCAGAATTGCCTCATCGAATTCCTTCGTTGTAAAGAGCTCAATCTCACTCTCCAGCGATGCGGGAACTTCCATGCGTGTATCTGGGTCTTTGGGAATGTACGGAATATTCTCAAGCGGTGCCCCAGGATTTGTACTCATCCACTCCTCGTACTCTTTCCGGTATAGCCCGATCGATGCACGCTTCTGACCAATGAAAACCACCTGTTTGTATTTCGCAAACTCCTCATCGTCAAAACGATAGAAGGCCACAGGCTTAAACCTTGCCAGCAGAGACTTTGCAAATTCATCCAGGTTCATTGTGGTAAGGGAAACAACCAAGACAAGATATCCTTTCGTTTTCATTAACTGGAAGATGCGTTCAACAAAGAGCCTTTCTAGTCTTGTTGATCCATCATCTCCGCCTACGCCATATGGCGGATTGGCAAAACACAATGTAAATGACCGGTTCGATGCCCGGATCCCGCCAATGAAATCTGCACATACTGGAAATTCAATCTCCTGCTTATACTGCTCAAAGGTTTCCCGATTCAGTTCCACACCAAATGTATGGACAGAACCGACTTCATCTGCCCTCTCGCACTGACTTAAAAACGCCTTCAGTGCTTCTGCATTACCAAACGATGGTTCCAAAACGCAGCATTCTCCCTGCAATCGGAACAACCTTCCTATTTTAGTGGCATGCACCGGATCCGTGTAGTAAGCGCCAAGCTTACTGTCATTAAATACCGTTCTTGAGAACGTATTCTGTTTGATGATTTGCTCCATCACCGTTTCCTCCTTTTGGAATAGTCTTAAAATAAAAAAATCCCAGTTATCGCTAACCGGGATTTGAATATAAAAAAATAGACTATTCCCTCCAAAGGCCCATATGGGCTCACTCACCGCCAAAAGCGGTATCTTTGAAAAAAATAATCTAATGAAATTATTATAACAAAGCAATTCTAAGATTGCAATATCGAAACTGGCAACATACTCGCTGCATATCCTGATGAATTACCAACCCCCACTTCAATTTCTTATAAATATGAAGTGAGGGCTTCCGATAATTCTGTCTCTTGGAATATGCCGCACTGGTATTAGAAATTTCAGGCAGCCACCATCCTCTTTTCCTGTCAAAATCGGTTGTGGCTATTGAAAATCTATATGACCCCAGTCAATGCAGCCGTCTACCTGGTTCTCCAGAAGGTAACGTATCAGTTTCACGCAGGTTTCCCGTTGGTCAGCATCAATTTCATCACGAACATCCATCAGGTAATCTTCATACCAATCATAAGGATAGATATCCCCATAAGTCTCCCTGTAGTCTTCTTCTGGATCTTCGTCATACACCTCTTCTGGATTGTGATCAAACGTAACCGCAATCCGTTCAAGCTCATCTATATCTACCTGGTGGTCATAGAGGTAGTAAAGAAATGAATCACTACCGCCCATTCCACTATAAGCCCGCGAAAACCATTCGCCTGCAAGTTCCTCCTCATCCGATCCATTTCTGTGCCATCCACTTAAATCACCAACAAACGCTTCCAGCAGCTGCGCCGGATGCTTAAAACCGGCTTTAAATGTATAATACAGAAGAGCATGATACTGCTCATCTGTAAGCTTTGGGCTTATATCTCTGTCTGCTTTTGTCGCAAGATCGGACGCTCTCTGTTCTCTGTCTAATATCATTTTATCTCTCCCTTTAGGCATAAAATTTATAATGCTGTATTGTTTATTCTCTAGGTGTCCCCTTCCAGTCGATTTTTTGGCCGCATCCATGACAATAATTCGCCAGTCTCGCTGCATTTGGTCCCCATCCCAAACGGGTACCACAACTGGAACATGTATACAGCGTACCTTTTTTTACATCATGTAAGGCTCCAAGTGGATGAACCTCTATTCCCTTTTTGAGTGCTCTCTTTGCAACTTCCATGGCTTCGTGAAATTTCTTTACTTCGTCCTCTGTTCCATTTATTTTAACATTCATTTTCTGTATTACCTGTAATGCCTCATCTTCCATCATCTGACATACACCTCCGTATTTCGTTTTACAAAAAAATCCATTCATCCTCCTCACTTTCTCTGTAATATTTTATATAAACAGGGAAAGTCTCTCCGTAGACATTCCCCTGATCATATCAATCTCAGGGCAATGCCCACTCATTTTAAATTATTCTACTCCTGCCACTAATGCCAAAGCCACGCTCCAGACACTTCCTGATCCAAACGATCTGTTTTCGATAACCAATAATGTACAATATTATCTTACCATAATTAAAACAACGTCTCAAGATTCCTCCGATATTTGGCCATTACTCTGTACCTTGTATCAACCTGCTATAAGTATGGATATGGGTAATTGAATTAAACAGCTTTTTCGTTGAAGAGTTCGTCCAGATAAATATAATTAACAGACGCCGCTGGGAGATCGAAGAAAACTTCCGGATCATAAAAACAGAATTCGAAGCAAGACCTGTTTTTGTAAGACGGGAAGACAGCATAAAAGCACACTTTCTGACCTGTTACATCAGCCTTCTGGTGTACCGCCTGCTGGAAAAGAAGCTTGGAGAAGAATTCACTTGCAGCGAAATTTTGAAGGCACTCCGGGAAATGAATATAACTCTGCTGTCCAAAGACAGCGGCTACATTCCTTCCTACAAACGCACGAAACTAACAGATGCCCTGCACACAGCCTTCGGTTTCCGAACGGATTATGAATTCATCTCGAAGGCAGATATGCGGACAATCATCAAAGAAACGAAGCAGAAAAAATAGCACAATTTCAAAAATAGTACATATCAATGCAAAAACGAAAACAGCCACGCCCCTGATAAACACTGGGGCTATGGCTGTTTTGGCTTTATAAAATGTCAAAGATGGGACTATAACATCAAGTGCCCTAAAATGCAAGCATTTTCGGGGAAAACTTGCTCAGTTCAGGCATTTCCTGCCTCTGCACCAGGTCTGGAGCACATTGTAATCCCTGTCCAGCACCGTAAGGTCCGCGTCAAAGCCCGCCGCGATGCGTCCCTTCCGCCTGTCCGCCCCCAGACATCTGGCCGGATTGATGGTGCAGGCGTTCACCGCCGTGTCAAAGGGCACCAGCGCCTCCTCTACCAGAATCCGCAGTCCCTGATTCATCCGCAGGGTGCTTCCCGCAATGGTGTCCGTGCCCTTTAAGCGGGCCAGTCCATCCGTTCCAATCTCGATGGCATGGCCGCCCAGTTCATAATCTCCCCCTGGCGGACAGCCCTTGGCCCGCAGGGAATCCGTTATCATAATGCCGCAGTCCCGGCCCTTGGATGTAAAATAATTGTTCAATGAAGCCACGTCCGAATGGTGGCCGTCGCAGATAACCTCCCCGTAAATGTCACGCACCCGGAAGGCCGCTCCCACCAGCCCCGGCTTTCTGTGATGGAAGGGCGTCATGCCGTTGAA
>OOAZ01001879.1_pt1 | contig 12627 bp, 14 predicted proteins | sample 1671221 | NCBI WGS metagenome assembly OOAZ01 (sample SAMN06348134, study PRJEB24527) | human gut metagenome | biome: human gut; feature: ankylosing spondylitis patient; material: feces | host: Homo sapiens | place: China | collected 2015-10
ACGCTGACGGGGATATGGTAATCGTTCAGAACCCTACCCTTGCACCAGCAATCGAAAAATCAGACTATGAGCCTAAGACACCAGAAGCAGACGCAAGCGTGGACGCTGATACGGTAAATGACGCTACCGCATTTCTGGAAACATTCTTTAAGCTCTATCCAACAGCCACAGAAAAAGAGCTTGCTTACTATGTATCTGGAAATGTGATTGAGCCTATCGGCAGGGACTACCTTTATTCTGAACTGGTAAACCCTATCTTTACAAAGGACGGGGACAATGTGAAAGTCAAGGTAGCTGTGAAATTCCTTGATAATCAGACAAAAGCGACGCAGGTGTCGCAGTATGAGCTTGTATTACATAAAGATAGCAACTGGAAGATTGTTGGGTAAATGATATAAAAAGACCGTAGCCTGTAATATAACACTCTTATGTGATATACAAGCTACGGTTTTGTCATTGATTATTTATAGGTAAGGAAATAGTTGTAGAAAAGCCTTTATTTAATGCACTTGAAATGGAAACTGTTCCTTTATGAATAGAAATGATTTCTTTCACAAGAAGAAGTCCTAGACCATGTCGTAAATCTAACCTATTATCTGTACTTTGCAAATAATGAGGTGTCGAGTGTATTTTTTGTAGTTCTTTTTCGGAAATGCCTTTTCCATTATCGCTGATTACTAATTCTAAATTATTTCTTTTTATTTCTAATCCAACTGAAATTATACAGCCGTTTTCATTATGATTAATACTGTTAGAAATAATATTTTGTATTGCTCGACATAGCAATCTTTCGTCGCCTATAATAGTGATTTGTTCTGTATTATGGTTTAAATTCAATTCAAATTCAAACTTATTATTTATATTGCTGTTTAGATATTCAGCCACAATTTCTCGTATCATTTTACATAAATGAACTGGTTTTTCTTGATGTGGTTGCACATTATAATTTAATTGGCTTACAAGGTTTAAATCTTGAACCAAATTTTTGATTTTTATACTTTGAATTTTGATAATATTAGCTTGTTTTCTAGCATTTTCCTCAACATTTAATGAAGAAGATATTCTATCTGCATATCCCATAATCATGGAAAGGGGTGTTCGTATATCGTGTGAAACGCCACTTATCCAGTTTGCTCTTGCTTGATTTTGTTTTTTTAATTGCAATGACGTTTCGTTGATACGATTTCCAATTTCTTCCAATTCTCCATTTATATTAAGTGTAACCGTTTCGCCGTGTGATAGTTTATCTATTCCATTGAGTATAGGGGAAATTTTTAACATCACATTTCGTTTTGATAAGTAGTACACAATAAATAGAATGGCAATATTTGATACTAACATAATCAAAAGAAGAAAGGGTGTTTTCTGTATTGCTGATAAGGGAAGATAGTTCGTCATAAATTTTGAATAGCTGTTCTTTGGATAACCTAATACTAATAAATCATTTCCTTGTTTCCATGTAAATACGGGATAATCTTTAATATACCCCTTAGAAAAGGTAGCAACATCTTGTAATGAATAGTTTAATGGTATTTCTTTTGGTAGATTGTATTGCCATACGACATTACCATTATTATTTATTACAATTCCCCAGATATTGTTTGTAATTAAATCTTTTTGACACTTATTACTTAATATGTATTCTCCATTTTGAATAGTAAGGTTATTAGATACTTTTTCTATTGTTTGTACAGGATTATCTTTGCTTATACTATTAACAGTACCATTAAAAGTTAGGAAGAAAAGCAGTAAATCAAAACCCACTATAAGGATTATTACTGACAAGTATATGAATAAATGTTTACTAATAAATTTCCCAAAATTCCGCATTATTATAACCTGCTCTCCACATTTATTTTATATCCCAATCCTTTAACCGTTATTAGTGATTTCGGCTTTGAGGGATTGAGTTCAATTTTTTCTCTTATCCGTCGAATATGAGCAAGTAGAGAATTTCCATATCCAAATGGGTTGTCGCCCCATACAGCTTCACAAAGAGCGTCTATTGTCACAATATGATTAGCGTTTCGTACAAGTGTTTCTAAAATATCATGCTCTTTTGCAGTAAGAGGTAAAACTTCATCATTCTTTATAACCTGTGCATTAGCTAAATCAATTTTACAATCATGTAATTCTATAAGAGGGCTATCTTCCTTATAACATCTGCGTAATACAGCATTTAGACGAAATATAAGTTCTTTTGGCATAAATGGTTTCGTTATGTAATCGTCAGCACCTAACCCAAAACCAGAATATTTATCTTGTATATCATCTTTTGCAGTCAAAAATATTACTGGAATATTCGTGAAACTTCTTAGTGTGTCCATAAGTTCAAAACCGTTTCCGTCTGGAAGCATAACATCTAATATTGCTATATCTGGTCTTTCCTGTTGGCAGATTTCCAAAGCTGATTTTACACAATCAGCAGTAACAATATTATAAAAATTTTCATCTTCTAATATGGTAATAAGCATACTTCTTAAACATTCTTCATCATCAACTATCAATATTTTTTTGGTTTTTAAGTATGTATCATTCATTTTTTGTCACGCCCTCTTTATATTTTTCTTTATCCTATTATAACATTTTGAAAAAGGTTGAACAGTCATTTTCTCATTTGTAAGGTAAATGTAAGGTAGAGAGAATGTTGCTGTAATGTAGGTGTTTTATATTATAAGTAACAAGAAAGGAGTTCAGAATTATGAAAAACATGATTGAAACTAAAAATTTGACAAAAACATACAACGAGTTTACCGCAGTAGACCATGTATCTTTAAACATTAAGAAAGGCAGTATTTACGGATTTCTTGGTCCAAATGGTGCTGGAAAATCTACAACTATGAAAATGCTTTTGGGCTTGACTGCACCTACTGATGGAGAATTTCAAATTGATAACATGACTTTTCCAAATGACCGTGTTCAGATTTTGAAAAATGTCGGTTCATTTATTGAGTCTCCGTCATTCTATCCGAATTTAACAGGCAGAGAAAATCTTGATATTATTCGTAGAATTTTAGGACTTCCTGCGTCAAGTGTTGATGAAGCATTAGAATTAGTAGGATTATCTGAATTTGGCAATCGCTTGGCAAAAAAATATTCTTTAGGAATGAAACAACGTTTAGGACTTGCTTCTGCTTTGCTTGGCGAACCACCAGTTTTAATTTTAGATGAACCAACAAATGGATTAGATCCTGCTGGCATTCACGAAATTCGCAACCTTATTAAATCACTTCCAAAAAGATATGACTGCACGGTTCTGATTTCATCACATATGTTATCAGAAATTGAGTTACTGGCTGACAACATTGGTATTTTAAATCACGGGAAATTACTATTTGAAGGAAGTCTTGATGATTTGAAATTGACGGCACATCAAGCTGGTTTTGAAAATGATAATTTAGAAGAAATGTTTTTAGCTATGATTGATGAGGATAACGCCAACAGAAAGCAGAGGTTAAAATTATGAGAAATTTAACCGTAGAATTAAAAAAATGTAAACGTACTGGGATATTAGAAGTGTTACCGATTGTTGGACTTCTTGGTGCATTATATGCTTTTGCAAATTTTATAGTTCGTAAAGAAGTTTTGTTAAATTTACCACTTCCACCTATGGACGTTTTGTTGACACAGCTTTACGGAATGATTATGGTTCTTAATATGTTTGGCATTATCGTAGCAACAACTTTAACATATAATATGGAGTTTCAAGGAAATGCAATTAAAAAGATGTATATGCTTCCTTTTGAAACATCATCTATTTTCAAAAATAAATTTTACATATTATTTGTTTTGCTTGCTTTTTGTATCGTCTTGCAAAACGGAGCATTGTGTATTATTGGAAATATCTTTTTACCCAATGGAACTTTTGAGTTACTAACACTTGTCAAATATACAGGATATTGCTTTGTATCATCTTTACCTGTATTGGCATTTATGCTCTTGGTGTCATCACGATGTGAAAATATATGGTTTACATTAGGTATTGGAGTAGCAGGTTTTTTTAGCGGTATGGCAATGTCACTTTCAGATATGTCCCTATTTCTTATCAATCCATTTGTACTAATGATGAAACCTGCGGTGGCTTCTACGGCAAGTATTGATATGAATGTTTTAATTTTAGGGGTTGCTGAAACAATCATATTCTTCGTAATTGGCTGGTATCTTGGTAAAATAAAACATTATGAATAAAGGAGGAAATAGTATGTCAATCATTGAATTGATAAAAATAGAATTTATGAAAGTAAAAAGGTCTATGATTTTACCTTTACTTTTAATTCCGCCTATCTTAGTTGTAGTTTCTGGCGTATCTAGTATTAGTATGTATATGACGCCAGAATATACAGACGCTTGGTCGGCAATGTTCATTCAAAGTGCATTACTTTTTGGATATTATTTACTTCCATTCTCAATGGTAGTTGTTTGTGTTATGATTGCCAACAGAGAAATAAAGAATAATGGCATATTAAAAATGCTTGCTTTGCCCGTTAGTAAAGGAAAACTTGCATTGACAAAGTTCTTGGTATTATTGAGCTTTTTAGCAATTGAGTTACTTATATTTTTCAGTTCATTCATTATTGCAGGTGTTATCGCTACTAAAATAATGAATGTAACTGAAACTATTCCCGTTTTTTATTTACTAACATGGACAGTAAAATTATTTGTGACAATGGTTCCAGCTATTGCTTGTATGTGGACGATTACTGTACTATTTGAAAAACCACTATTGTCTATGGGATTAAATTTGCTCTTAATAATTCCGGGAGTTTTAATTGCTAATACGCCTTTATGGTTAGCGTACCCTTATTGTTATAGTGGTTATGTCGTATCAGACGCATTACATACTGTAACAACGACGGGAACAGGAAGTACAATATCGCTATTTCCTTTTATACCGTGTGCTGTAATCATATCAGCCCTTGCACTATATGTTTCTATTAAATGCTTTGGACGAAAAGAAATGAGGTAATATAAAATGAAAAAAAATAAATTAAGTGTTATTACATTTATCATTTCGCTGTTACCATTTATCACGTTATTGATTTCTCTTTTTACAGAAGAAATTACAGGAGGACTTCAAACGGGATTGATTGTATTAAATGTAATCTCGATATTATCTGGTTTTGTTCTTTCGGTTTCGTTAGTAAAAAATCCCAAACGACGAGATGTATTTTCAATCGTCGCTTTATGTGTTAGTGCTTTTTTCGGTTTTCTTATGTTGGGTATTTTAGCTTTTGGCTTAATAGCCACTTTTATGTAAAAAATGTTTATGAAAAATATATAGATTAAAGGTTATTTGAAATATGATAGGTCTAAAAAAACGAGATATAAAAAAAGCTTTGAAAGCAGGTGCAAAGGCTGGCGGTGTTTCATTGGCTGATATACGGGCTGATATTGAAGCAACGATTGATGAAGCCATGAACAGCCCAGACCCAGAGGTGCAGGCAAATTTCAAAAAATATTTTGGTAATAAACGCCCTACCCCAGAAGAATATATTTACAAGATTACCAAAAAGACAAAGATTTGAAAAAAGGCTTGCTCCATACATAGTGTATGATCTGCAAGCCTTAATCTATTTCAGAGGAAATTTAACAGTAAAAGTAGCACCGCCACCAGCAGTATCATTGATAGTTATTGTGCCGTTCAGCATTTGGGTTAATTCTTTGGCGATACTTAGTCCCAGTCCAAAATTCGATTTGTTCGTATGGGACTTGTCGCCACTATAAAATCGGTCAAAGATATACTGCTTATCTTCATCAGAAATGCCTTGCCCGTGGTCTACCACAGAAAAAGCAATATTTTTTTCGGTGGCGATTACTTCTATCTCTATCAAAGAATTATTCTTGGAATGTTGAATGGCATTATCCATAAAGACACACAAGATTTGAAACAGTCTGTCTTTGTCAGTAAGCATGGCAGGATAACTTTCTTCGGATAAATGTAGTTTTAGTTCTAAATTCTGCTTCATGCAGACTGGTTCGTAGGTTTCATATAACGTAATGAGCAAGGTATCTACATTGATTGTGCTTTTATGCAATGTCCATGTTTTAGCGTCGGAAGAAGCCAAAAGCAACATATCTTTGACTAAACGGGATAACCGCATACATTCAAAATCTATGGTCTGTACGGCTTGCCTTGCCTGTTCGTTTAAGGGAACATTATCAAGAAGCATATCCGTGTTGGAAATCATAACAGCAAGTGGAGATTTTAATTCATGGGACGCTGTTGCAACAAAATCTTTTTGGCTTTGCAGTATCCGTTCCGTTGGAGCAAACGACTTTTTCAGCAGATAACGGGTTAGTATGATAACAACGATACAAGCCAAAAACCAGATAAGAAGATAGATAGGCAATGTCTTTTGTAAAATATCCGTCAAGCCAGCTGTCTGATAAAGAAAAGTCCCATGATATACGGTATCATTTGCTGTCATAATTGTAGCAGGAATAACAAAATAAGTATCGTGATGTTTTCCTTTTATTTCCAGAAAACCGCCTTGTGAAGTTGTGGTGCTTTCTGTTTGTGATAATGGCTGTGTAGAAATCTGTTTTTCTACATCATGCAACAACTTGTCCGCAGAAGTTGGAAATGGAAAATCACTTTGATAAACGGTATTCCCTTTTGTATCGCTAATCAAGGAAAAAATATGATAACTTTCTTCGTAGGCTTTGAGTGCTTTATCCATATCCGAAGAAGCACTTTCCACTTGATAAATCAGCAAGGTTGTCAATCTCTGAAATAAGGTGCTTTCGTTGATTTTCTCTGTATGAACTGTGTTCGCAACGACAAAGGAAATCACAAGGGTAATAATCAGCATAACAGAACTTGCAAACAGAATATGAAGTTTTCGGTATAAATTATTTAACATGTTTCTTTCTCCAGTTTGTACCCTGCCCCGTAGACCGTTGTTATTTTACAGGAACTTTTTAACTCTTTTAGGCGTTTTCGCAGAAAAGAAATGTAACTGTCTACATTGCCAGTTTCTACCTCGGAAGAACTGCCCCAGATTTTAAGGATTAGCTGTTCACGGGAAAATAGTGTTTCTGGGTTCTGCATAAATACAAAAGTCAACTCGGTTTCTTTTGAAGTTAATAAAAGAGAATTGACGGGTGTAGATAAGGTTCGGCTGTCTTTATCGAAAGTTAAATCTCCATATTCTAATTTGGAAGATAACTGGATATTGGCAGGGCGTCTTGTTAATGCCCGAACTCTTGCAAGCAATTCTTTGATATGAAATGGTTTTACTAAATAATCATCAGCACCGCCGTCTAAACCCTCAACCCGATTGTCAAGGGTACTCATGGCAGTAATGATAAGGATAGGAATAGAAATTCCTTTTTTACGCATAGATTTTATGATTGTCAAACCGTCAATAATCGGTAACATACGGTCTACAATGGCGAGGTCATAAGCATAGTCTGTATTTAAGGCATACAGCATAGCAGTTTCCCCGTCATTGCAACAATCAACCATATAGTTTTCTTTTTCCAGCGAATTTTTTATATTTTTACATAATTCTAAATCATCTTCCAGAAGAAGTATTTTCATAATGTATCAATCCTTTTCTATATAAATTATAGACAGTATAACAGAAAAGTCTGTAAAAATCCTCTAAAAAATGATGATGATTTTCTTACTTTTTTACAGGATTTTTAGAATGGTTTGCTTTTACAATAGGGGCATATCGAACAAGAAAGGTGGAATACAAAAATGAAAAAGACAAACATCAGTAAATTCATAGCAGTTGGATTATGTATCTGTGCATTGACGGGGTGTGGTGCAAGTCCAGATGAGAAACCAGATACGTCTAATCCTATTGTCAATTCTAATACGAATGAAGAAAATGCAAATGGTTCTTCAGAAAATAAAGGAAACGACATATTAGAGTCTGCTAATTTGAGAGGAAGTGTTTTGGAATTTACAGACAATGGTTGCTTGGTAAATCAAGCAAAAGATATTGAGGGGGGAGCTGGGATAAAAATAGAAGCACCGGGAATGGAAAATAAAGACAATGCTGTTTCTGTAACCTATAACCCAGATTGTGAATTTGTCATTGCCACAGTAAATGCACAGTCTGGTGTTACAAATGTAACAACGGGTTCTATATCCGATGTGAAAAAGCAATCTGAAGTATATCTCTATGGAGAGTTTGCAGACACAAATCATTTCAATGCAACAAAGGTTGTCATAGCCCGTTGGGAATAGAGGTGTGAAGTATGAAGTTTTATCAACTTGGTTTTCGCTATTTACAGCGAAAAAAAGGGAAAACCATTCTTCTGTTGATTGTTTTGATACTTGTAAACAGTATGATTTTAGGTACAAGCATGATTTTAAGGACTACAAATGAGTCCAAACAAGCCATGCAGGAAAAGACAAACTCTAAGATTGTGGCTGAAATTACAAGTAAGGACAGCAAGATAACAGAGAATGAAGTAAACAAGATTGAAACGCTAGAAGATGTTTCGTCTATCAACCGCATTGGTAGACAAGAGGTATTTCCGAATAATTTTGCTCCCGTTACGCTCAATACTTCTACGAATGAGGAAAATTTGAAAATAGCGTTGCTCTCCTATGATGATTTGGAAAAGGACAGCCCTTTTTCAGAAATGCAGTACCGCTTAGCTTCTGGCGATTATATCAAGCGTGAGAAAAAGGGTGCTGTTATCAATGCGAACCTTGCAAATCAAAATGAGCTAAAAGTTGGAGATACGATTGAATTAAGTACAGAAAACGGAACAAAAGTATCTGTTCAGATTATTGGAATTTTCATGTCCGCAGGAAATGTGGAAAAAGACCAGCCAACAGAAACTACCGCAGTCAATCGAATAGAAAATCAAGTCTTTATTGACAACAGCACTTATAAAGAATTGTTCAAAGAAGCTGAATTTGAAAAAATCTGCATTTACTCAAAAAGACCAGAAAAATTAGATGTGCTGGAAACCAGCCTGCAAAAAATATTCGGAAATGATGTAGCACTTAGCACGTCTGATACCCTTTATCAACAGATGTCTGCTCCATTAGAGCAAATCAGTAAGGTGGCAAATCTTATGCTGGTACTTACATTGGTAACTGGTACTGTTGTTGTTTCCCTGCTGTTATGTATGTGGATGCGGACAAGGCAAAAAGAGGTGGCAATCTTTATGAGCCTCGGCAAGACAAAAAGTGAAATTTTCCTGCAAACTTTATTAGAAGCAGGCAGTGTATTTACACTTTCGGTTTTAGGAGCAACAGCCATTGGTAAATTGTTCTCGGGCGTTTTGCAAAACGTCATTACCGGTTCAGAAACAGTAACAGAAAATCTGAAAGTGGTTTTGCAGATACAAGATATTGGAATGTTGTTCCTTTTAGGCGGTGCAGTTATTTTGGTGGCATTGTGCTGTTCCATTCTTCCGATATTACGAGCAAACCCAAAAGATATATTAGCGAAAATGGAGGGATAGTACATGAATTTTTTTGGATTGGCAAGGCGTTCTGTGTTCAGAAAGCCCGTAAAAAGTATTCTCTTATTGTTGATTGTTTTTGCAATCAGTACCTTGCTTCTTGCAGGTGTGGCGAGCAAAAATGCCAGTATTGAGGTGCAGGACAAAACCAGACAAGCCATAGGTGCAGGCTTTCTTTTAGAAAGAAATGCAGAGTACCGAACAAAACGAGTTCGTGAATACTCAGAAAAGATTGGTAATGATAAGGAAGGTAGTTTTGGTGGCTACCATCAGGAAAAAGAGATTATCAATGGTGTGGAGACTTGGACAGGCTGGACAACAAATGAATTTGAAAGCTTAGATATAAAAGACATTGAGAAATTGGCAAAAGCAAAAGGAATTGCTGATTACAATATTACAACAGTAACAACTCCCGTAAACCCTGTAAATTTCAAAAGGATTGAAGATAAAGATGTAGACCAGAATGCAGATGTTGGCGGTGTAAGTTTAATTGGAAACAAAGATATGAAACTAGACAGAAATGTTTTATCTGGAAACCTGCATATCAAAGAGGGACGAATGATAACCCCAGAGGATAAAGATATGTGTGTCATTTCAGAGGAACTGGCAAAGCAAAATAATCTGAAAATCGGCGATAAGATTTCTTTTAATGATTACCACGATACTGAAAATTCAAAGGTATCAGAAGCTGAGATTGTTGGAATTTATCAAGTGGATCAAAAGATGTCCCCACTTATGCAGGGAGATACTTACCGTTCGGAAAATGTAATATTTACAGATTTGAGATTTCCAGAAAAGGCAGAGGGTGAAACAAGTCCATTATATGAAAGAGCCTATTTCAAAGTGGAAGATGTGGAAGCTTACGACGAAGTAAAAGAAAATCTGCAAAAAGTAGACATCAATTGGGAGCAATATGATTTGATTGACAATAACGGAAATTCCGAAACCATGTCCTCAAACTTCAATGATTTAGCAAAAGTAAGCGAAATGATGATATTGGTAATCTCTGTTGCAAGTTTTGTTATCCTTGTTTTAGTATTTCTGTTCTGGCTGAAAAATCGAGTGCAGGAAGTCGGCATTTTCTTATCTCTCGGTGTTCCGAAATTCAGAATTATCGGGCAGATTTGGAGTGAAGCGATTATGATTGCTGTTCTTTCCCTTATGTTATCCTTTGCTGTCGCTCCTGCCGTTTCCAAAGCAACTGCAAATTATCTGGTATCACAGCAGGTTCAGCAAATGCAGGAGGAAGAAAAGAATAATGAGGGAAAAGTATCCACAGAATACGTTGCACCAAAGCAGGACGTGCAGAGTATCAGCGTAGAGGTTACACCAGAAATGTATCTACTGGACGGTGTAAGTGTTCTTGTGTTGATAACGGCTTCTGTTCTGGTATCTGGAATTGTAATACTAAAGAGAAACCCGAAAGATATTTTATCGGAAATGAGTTAGGAGGACGACGAAAATGTTAGAAGTAAAGAATGTAAGCTATGCTTACAAAACAAAAAAAGATAAAACCATTTTGAATAATGTATCTGCTACTTTCGAGGAGGGTATCTTCTATACCATTGTCGGTCCGAGTGGTGCAGGAAAAACAACACTCTTATCGTTGTTAGCAGGCTTAGACACAGCGGTAAAAGGGACTGTCCTTTGCAATGGCGAGGACATTACAAAAAAAGGGCTGAATTACCACAGAAAGCATAATATCTCATTGGTATTTCAAAATTATAATCTGATTGATTATTTGACAACGGTTGAAAATGTCAAATTAGGTGGTAGTGGAAATGCTGAAAAATTATTGGAAGAAGTCGGTATTGGAAAAGAATACTGGCAAAGAAATGTATTGCAACTATCTGGTGGACAACAACAGCGTGTGGCGATTGCAAGAGCTTTAGCCAGCGACGCTCATGTACTTTTGGCAGATGAACCGACGGGAAATCTTGATGAAACTACCGCTGATGAAATCATTGCTTTGCTGAAAAAGACTGCACATGAATTAGGAAAATGTGTTGTTGTCGTTACACATAGTAAGCATTTGGCAGAAGAAGCCGACGAAATCTTAGAAATTAAAAACGGTGCAATTTCTTTTCTGTCTGAATAAACAAGAATAGTGCCGTAAAGGAGCTGTCATTATGGAATATTTTAGATATACCTCGACACAATCAATTTGACCCTAACGGCATTTTTATAAGAACTAAATACAATACAGTTTCAAAGGCTCGTACAGACTATATGTTTTGTGCGGGCTTTTTTCATGCCAGAAAAAAATTTTTTAAAGTTTTTTCGATTTTGGTTACGCTGTCCCCCACTTTCAACGCGGTATATATGAAAAGGGGCAGACACCTCTTTTCGACTAGCGAAAGGAGGTGAGGAAAATGAAACCGTCAGAACTACAAGAAAAAACCTGTCATCAATTCGATTGTGCTATTAAAACAGTTATACGTCATAGAGCGATTGACTTCTATCGAGCGATACGTCGTTCAGAGAAAAAAGAAATGCCATTCGCCGAAATTATGGACGACCTCTTAAATTCCATAGGTACAGAAGATACATATTCTACGGATTATGTTGCAGTATTTGAAGTCTGTGGAGAAAAAGTATCAATCGAAGATGAACAACTGGCTCGTGCATTGAAAGCTATTGAAGAACGAAAGCGTAATATCGTTTTACAGTATTTTTTCATTGGGGACACGGACACTTACATTGGGAAAATGCTTGACTGTTCCAGAGCGAATGTAACGAAGTGCAGAATACAAGCACTAGACAAGTTAAAGCAACTGATTGAGGAGGAAAAAGAAAAATGCCAAAAGAGCTGACACCGACTTTCACGGTTATTTCCAAAGCCTGCGACGGCGACGAAACAGCAATTTCAAAAATCTTGGAATTTTATGACCCATATATCAATCAGTGCTGTATGCGTCCGTTTTACGACGATAACAACAACTTACGTCTTGCGGTAGATTTGGAAATGAAAGGTTTTATCAAAGAAGCGATTATTCGTAAAATCTTAAACTTTGATATTAAACGCTTCTAATTCATATCGGGATTGATTATGCCCGTCTGGTCTTTGACAACTGAATAAAGCAGACAGATACGTTTGTGAGATAGCAAGCCACGGGGACTGTACGCCATGACCTTTCCAAAAGAAAGCGAGCGACCCACGCAGTGATCCGAGAGCGACTGTTGGAAAAGTCG
>OOAZ01001880.1_pt1 | contig 12618 bp, 9 predicted proteins | sample 1671221 | NCBI WGS metagenome assembly OOAZ01 (sample SAMN06348134, study PRJEB24527) | human gut metagenome | biome: human gut; feature: ankylosing spondylitis patient; material: feces | host: Homo sapiens | place: China | collected 2015-10
GAGATGTGTCATCCGAACACCGGCTTCGTCGCGGGAGATCTTAAACACTTTTGCACCGAAATCTGCCGGATAGTCCGGACATGACGCGAATTCCCCGAATGCGGTCAGAAATTCCCGGATACCGGTAAGCTTTAAGGCAGAGCCGAAAAAGCACGGGAAGAACTTCCTGTCGTGGATCGCTTTACGCACATCTTCTGTTTTTAAGACTCCGTCTGTCAGGTAGGAGTCCAGGAGCTCTTAGTCACAGGTGGCGATCTCCTCAAAAATCTCTTCACCGGATCTCTCATTTCCGGAACTGGACCGTGCGAAAGAGTCCACTGTCATTCCGCTTCCGGAACCGTCTGACGAAACATTCCCAAAGTCAAGAATCTCTCCGTATCCGGAAATCCCCGTAAAATCCACGATCGCCGGATCCAGCCGTTCTTTTAAGGATGCCAGGACCGCTTCTTTATCGGTCCCTTTCTGATCCATCTTATTGACAAAAATAAATACCGGGATCCGGTAGCGTTTTAAGAGTCTCCAAAGAGTTTCCGTATGTCCCTGCACCCCGTCGGCCCCGCTCACGATGAGGACCGCATAGTCGAGGACCTGCAGCGTCCGCTCCATCTCCGCGGAAAAATCCACATGTCCCGGCGTATCAAGGAGCGTCACGGAGGCGTCGCCTAACGGAAAGACCGCCTGCTTCGAAAAGATCGTGATGCCCCGGGCGCGTTCCAGCGCGAAAGTGTCTAAAAACGCGTCCCGGTTGTCCACACGCCCCATTTTCTTTAATTTTCCTGTTTCATATAAAATTGCCTCGGACATGGTCGTCTTGCCGGCGTCGATGTGCGCCATGATGCCGATATTTCTGATATTTTCGAGCTTTGTTTTTCTCGGCATATGATTACTCCCTTACCAACGATAATGTGCAAAAGCCTTGTTGGCCTCTGCCATCTTATGAGTATCCTCGCGACGCTTGACAGAAGCACCAAGGCCATTGGAGGCATCGAGGATTTCGTTGGCCAGACGCTCAGCCATGGTCTTCTCACGACGGGCGCGGGAGAAGTCGGTCAGCCAGCGCAGGGACAGAGTGTTCGCACGAGCCGGCTTCACTTCGACCGGAACCTGGTAGGTAGCGCCACCGACGCGGCGGGAACGAACCTCGAGGGATGGACGGATGTTGTCAAGAGCGCGCTTAAGCACTGCCACCGGCTCCTGATCAGTCTTTTCCTTGACCATATCGAGAGCGGAGTAGACGATGTCTTCGGCGATCGACTTCTTGCCGTCGAGCAGAATCTTGTTGATGAGCTGTGCCACAACAGTGGAACCGTAAATCGGATCCGGCAGCAGCTGATGCTTCTTGGAAGGTCCTTTACGTGACATATCTCTTACTTCGCCTTCTTTGCTCCGTACAGGGAACGACCCTGCTTACGGTCCTTGACACCCTGGGTATCGAGCGCGCCACGCACGATGTGGTAACGCACACCCGGGAGATCCTTCACACGGCCGCCGCGCACGAGCACGATGGAGTGCTCCTGCAGATTGTGGCCTTCGCCCGGAATGTAGGCGGTGACTTCGATGCCCGAGGACAGGCGCACACGAGCAACCTTACGCAGAGCCGAGTTCGGCTTCTTCGGGGTGGTGGTGTAAACACGGGTGCACACGCCGCGACGCAGCGGGCTGCCCTTCAGGGCCAAAGTCTTGGACTTCTTCGGCTTTGCCTGACGTCCCTTACGGACGAGCTGTTCAATAGTAGGCAACTTGAATTCTCCGATTCAGTGGTTTCTCTTGCTTTTGTGTGACCGCCGCACTGCACCCACACTTTTCAGCACACTCGCTTGGTATCCGCCTGTTGGCGGCACCCGACGAATCGGAAAAGATAGCCCAGTCCACCGGCCCGATGGCCCATCCCTCTCTCACCGTCGCATTGCTGCGCGTGATGCAATCGAGTTCCGGGATATCCCAACCCGCACGCCTGTCACATAAGGCATGCCGTTGGCACACACGAATTATCAGTATACGGATTCCCAAGACATTCCAACATGCCGTGTCGCAAATCGCAAAAGGAATGGCCCCGGATCCTTTCGAATCTTCTTTGCTACGCGCTACCTTACGCGCACTCTTCAGTCTCGTTGTCTGTTTTGCATTTGCGGCCCGGCGCCTGCGCCGTACTACCCCATTGCCGCTGTTTCGAATCGCTATTGTTCAGTTATATCTTAAAGGCGTTGCGCATGAACCTCACGGCCATCGGCGCTTCGTTGCGACCTGACGAATTCTCGACTGATCCACAACTCCGGCCTTCAGTTACAGTATACCCCAAAACGAACAAAAAACACGGGTGAAGACACCCTTAAATCCCAATAATTTCAATCATTTTGCCTACATCAGCGCAAAGCAACAAAACATCACAATGACACGTTTGCACCACTCAAAACAAAACATTCCCTGAATCGTTTTGAAAGATTCAGGGAATGCGCAATATGACGACGGAATCTACTGACGAATGTCAGCTGTTAGCTGTTTCGGCAGCGTCTTCGCGGGCCTTCGCAGCCGAGCCCTTCTCGCCATTGTCGGAATCAGGATGGATCTGATGCCTGTCATCATGCTCACGCCACCAGCTGGACAGCACGGAACCGGAAATGTTGTGCCAAACGCTGAAGAACGTGGACGGCACCGCGGCCAACGGATTGGAAGCGAACGACGTCAGCGCCAAAGTCGCTCCCAAAGCGGAATCCTGCATGCCGACCTCGAAGGTGATGGCTTTCTGCTGTGCATAACGGAAGCCCTTCGGATATACCTTGTACATAAGTTTGGAGAAACCGAAGCCCAACGCGTATCCGCACAGGTTGTGCAGAATGACCACCGGGATGGCAAGCAGCGAGGAAGCCACGAACAGCTTCGGACCGTTGGCTGCGACGACCACGCCGATGATAAGCAGGATGGCCACCTGGGACACGATCGGCAGAGCGACCGTAATCTTCTCGATCTTCTCGCCGAAAATAGCATGACAGATCACGCCAAGAGCGATCGGGAACAGCACCACCTTGACCGCATTGAGGAACAGGGATTCCACCGGGACCGACACATACTGGGAAGCCAGCCACTGCATCAACAGCGGAATCATGAACGGCGCGCACAACGTGGACAAAATGCCGATGGACACGTCCAGCGCCACATCGCCACGACTCAGATAGCTCATCACGTTGGACGAGGTTCCGGACGGGCAGCAGCCGACCAGAATCACACCGACGGCGAGCGCACCATCAAGACGGAAAATCCAGCACAGCAGCACAGCCACCAACGGCATGATGACGAAGTGGGCCACGGTACCGACGATGACCATCAGAGGCTGGGTGAGAATGCGCCTGAAATCGTCAAGGGTCAAGGTAAGACCCATGCCGAACAGCACGATACCCAGGAAATAACCGGTATAGGATTTGCCCCACAAGCTTGCCTGCGGCACGAAATAGTTGAACACGGCCCACACGATCACAATCGCGGTGAACCACTTGGTGAGCCAATCACCAAACGCTTTGACCTTCTGCATGAATCTCTCTTCCTTCACATTTCACAGCTTTTCGGCCGATGATCCGCATACACCGAAAACACTCCGAGACGGCCCACACCGCCATTACAGCACACCCTTACGCATGCAGCGACTACAAGGTACGCATGAGTTTCGGCCTTGCGTAATATGCCGTTCACATAATGAACAATCCACAGCGCAAGCCGACGACAGGCACACGCAACACGCCGATGTAGACATAGCTGGAAAATCGTGTATAGTTTTCATCTGTTGCGCTTCTGTATGAAGCGAAAACATGGTGGCTATAGCTCAGTTGGTAGAGCATCTGATTGTGGTTCAGAAGGTCGCGCGTTCGAGCCGCGTTAGCCACCCCGGTAGAGACCTCGGAAGAAATTCCGAGGTTTTTTGCTATCCGGACGGCTTGAATACAGCAAACAGCCGGTCGCAAGTCATCAGCATAGGTCAGATACAAGGAGCGCATCATGCTGTCTTTTGAAAACGACTATTCCTGCACGGCAACACCGGAAATCATCGAACGCATCAGCGAAATCGCACAAAACCAATATCCGGGTTACGGCAACGACAGCATCTGCGAAAGCGCGAAAGCCAAAATCCGCGAAGCATGCGCCTGCCCTGACGCACAGATTTTCTTCCTGGTAGGTGGCACGCAGACCAACCAGACCATCATCGACTCCATCACACCGCAGTATGCCGGCGTAATCGCGGCAAGCACAGGCCATGTGAACGTGCATGAGGCGGGCGCCATCGAATTCACCGGACACAAGGTGCTGACGCTCCCCCACCATGACGGCAAAATCGATGCGACCGAACTCGACGAGTACTGCGCCACGTTCTACGCGGACGGCAACTACACGCACATGGTGTTCCCCGGATGCGTCTACATTTCGCAGGCCACCGAATACGGCACGCTCTACACGCTCGCCGAACTTGAGGCGATCCGCAAGGTCTGCACGAAGTACGACATGCCGTTGTTCATCGACGGCGCACGACTTGGCTACGCGCTGACCGCAACCGGCAACGACGTGACGCTTGAAGACATCGCGCGTATCGCGGACGTATTCTATATCGGCGGCACCAAGGTCGGAGCCATGTTCGGTGAAGCCGTGGTGTTCACGCACGGCAATATGCCGAAAAACTTCGTGACGCTCGTCAAGCAACATGGCGCGCTGCTCGCCAAGGGATGGCTGCTGGGCGTGCAGTTCGACACGCTGTTCACCGACGATCTGTATTGCAGGATCGCCCGCCACGCCAACGATGCGGCCGACCGTATTCGCGAAGTGCTGGTGGAACGTGGCTATACGCTCACCTTCGACGCGCCGACCAATCAGATCTTCATCACGCTCGACAACGCGACATCCGAGCGTTTGCAGCGCAATGTGCGCCTCGGCTTCATGGAAAAGGCCGACGACACGCACACGGTGATGCGCATCTGCACCAGCTGGGCCACCACCGATGAGCAGGTGGAGCAGCTGATCGCATTGCTGTAGCGCGCATCGTCGCTGTCAATCGGAAAAATAATCATTACGACAAACAACAAAAAGGCGCAGGAATTACATCCCGCGCCTTTTTGCTTACGTTACGATCATTTATCACGCATGTGGTTCCATTTATGCTGATTGTTACGCATTGATTTGCTTATTGGCATTATCGGCGATCGCCTCGCGTTCCATAGCCACGAATTTACGCACGGAAGCAGCCACCGAATAATGCTCTTTAGTGTGTTCGGCATAGATTCCGCCCCATTTCGACAGTTCATCGGGGTGATCGACCCACCAATCGATGCGCCTTGCCAACGCTTCCACATCGTCGACAGGGAATAGCGATTCGTCACGTAACGCGAACTGGCCTGCGGCGCTCAACGGAGACGATGCGATGACCGGCACCAAACCGGCGGCCATACCTTCAATGACGCTCACCGATTCGAGATCGGCAATCGAAGGATGCACCAGCAAATCGCCGGAACGCAGCAACGCGGGCATTTCGGTGTTCTTATGAAATCCGATCGATGCCGGTCGGGAAAGCAAACGTGCGGCGAGTCGCTTTTTCAAAGGACCGGTGCCGGCAATCGTCAGTTCAATATCTTGCGCATGCCTGCAACGGGCGATCGCATGAATTAATGCGACATGATTCTTTTCGTTCGTCAATCGTCCGGAAGCGACAATGTGGAACGGAACCGGAGCAGACTTCCCCGCATCGCGCTGCGTTTTCGCAGTGAATCGTGATTCATATCCGTTGGAAATCACATGCAGTTTCGATTTGTACCCGTGAGAACGCAGCAAACTTGCGCCAAGCTCGGTCGGCACATGCACATGGTCGATTTTGCGGTACAGCCACAAATTGAACAGCCAGTAGATGAACTTGTCGATGCCCGGAATATATTTCAGCGGACCTGCCGAATACGTGATGTTCTCCGGCTGCACATGATAGCCCGCAGTAACCGCGATTCCCATCTGTTTGGCGACTTTGCACGCATGCTGGCCAAAACGGAACGGCGTGTAGATGTGTACCACGTCCACGCCTCGGAACGCGGTTCTGAACAGCGTGTCGCTCGGTTCGGCGAACTGCATCTGCTGCTTTTTCGCCACCCAACTGACCAGAGGCACATGGTTGACTCGTGCCGGGTATTCAGGCGCACCAATGCCCACAAGCCTGACCGTATGGCCTTGCCGCTTCAATTCCTCCGCCCACTGCAACGCCGAATTCGACGTGCCGTTACCTCGGTTTCCCGACGTATCGACCACCATGGCGATGGTCAGGGGGCGCTGTGTTTCTTCCTGTTCCGTCTCAGACATGCACTCCATCCTACGCCGATGGCACAATGGAAGGCATGACTGAAGAGAATCGTGCCTTGGGCACTCCGCTTGGTAAGCATCCGACTCGTGTTCTGTTTCTTGGCTCCGGAGAGCTGGGCAAGGAAGTCACTCTCGAACTGATGAGGCTTGGCGCATGGGTGTGCGCGGCCGATTCCTATGAGGGTGCCCCCGCGCAGCAGGTGGCGCATGAATACCGTGCGCTCGATATGGCCAATGCCGAACAATTGCGCGTATTGTTTGACGAAATCCAGCCGGATATTATCGTGCCGGAAGTCGAAGCGATCGCCACCAGCGAATTGGCTGCCGCGGCCGAGCGTGGCGCACAGGTGGTGCCAAGTGCCGAAATCGCATCCATTTGCATGGATCGTGAACGTTTGCGCGTACTTGCGCATGAGGAATTGGGATTGCCGACCACGCCGTACCGCTTCGCAGGCTCGCTGGAAGAGCTTCGCGCTGGGGCAAAAACGGTTGGCTACCCGTGCGTGGTCAAGCCGATTATGAGTTCTTCCGGTCACGGCCAGTCCGTGGTGCGTTCCGCCGATGCGATTGATGCGGCTTGGGTTGAGGCACAGGAAGGGCGTCGCGCGCACGACGAGGGAGACGTTTCCCGAGTGATTGTAGAAGCGTTGGCTCCGCTTGATTACGAGCTGACGGTGCTGACCGTCAGCTCCAGCGCCGGCATCGTGACCTGCGCTCCGATCGGACAGCGTCAGGAAAGCGGCGACTATCGCGAATCCTGGCAACCGGCCTCCTTCACACAGGATGTGCTTGCGCAGGCGCAACGCATAGCGTGCACCGCAGTGGAAGGTCTGGTGGCGAAGGCCAAGGCTTCCGGCGAGAAGGGTTGGGGTGTGTTTGGCGTGGAATTGTTCGTGCTGACCGACGGTTCCGTGCTGTTCAATGAGGTCTCCCCACGTCCGCATGACACTGGCATGGTCACGATGGCGTCGCAACGGTTAAGCGAATTCGCGTTGCATGCGCGTGCGATTCTCGGTTTGCCGATTACGCAAGAACATGTCGCCTTGTCGATCCCGGACGGTGCCGTCGCGGCAAGCCATGCAATCGTCATTCAGGGCGATGGTGAAGCCGAATTCCGCAACGTCGCCACCGCTTTGTCTCAGCCGGGCACCGATCTGCGTATTTTCGCGAAGCCGGAAGTGCGCGGCCATCGTCGCATGGCAGTCGCGCTGGCCATCGGAACAGATGAGGCCGACGCGCGTGCTAAAGCCGAGAATGTGGCCGAATCGCTCGAAATCGACATCGCCTGACGCACTATTGCCGGATACTGACGGAAGACTGCCGGAACGCGCCCAAAAACCATTCGATTGTAGCCTCCCGTTGGTATCTTGTTAACCGTCAAGTTCACCAAACTATCTACCTCCCAAACACCAGGAAAGGCGAGTAATGGAGAAGTTGGAAAAGCTCTACGAGGGCAAAGCCAAGCAACTGTACGCAACTGACGATCCGGAGGTGCTCTGGGTCGAATACAAGAACTCCGCTACCGCAGGTGACGGCGAGAAGAAGGAAGACTTCGCCGGCAAGGGCAGGTTGAATAATCTCATCACCACGCTGATCTTCGATCTGCTCAAGAAGCGCGGTATCGACAGCCATCTGGTGGCTCGCGTGGGCGAAACCTCCCAGCTGGTCAAGAAGGTCACCATGTTCCCACTCGAGATCGTGCTGCGTAACACCGCCGCCGGCCACTTCTGCTCTCGCTTGGGCGTGGAAGAGGGCATCGAGCTCAAGGAGCCGGTGCTGGAGTACTTCCTGAAGAACGATGATCTGCACGATCCGTTCGTGAACGACGACGATCTGGTTGCATTGGGCGTCTGCACCCGTGAGGATCTGGCTGAGATCGCACCTCTCGCCCGCCGTATCAATGAGGCCCTGATCGAGATCTTCGCCAAGATCGACGTCAAGCTGGTCGACTTCAAGATCGAAATGGGCCGCGCCACCGACGGCACGCTGCTGTTGGCCGACGAGATCACCCCGGATTCCTGCCGTCTGTGGGATCAGCGTGACGGCTCCGGCAAGGTCGAGCACCTTGACAAGGACCTGTTCCGCCGTGGTCTCGGCAGCATCATCCCGGCCTACGAAGAGATCGAGGAGCGCCTCGCCGAACTCGCCAAGTCCGAAGGCATTGAAGTAGCCGAATAATACTTGCGATAGCCCGCATCTGCAGTACAAACTCGGATGCGGGCTTCATCGTTTTTAAAAATCTTATTTTTATCAATCTCACCAAGCCCCTCTTTCAAGGAGTCAACCATGGTTTTTCGCGTGTACGTGGAAAAGAAGCAGGGTTTTGATGTCGAGGCCAAGCAGCTCGCCAACGAGCTGAAGACCATTCTTGGCATCGCATCGCTGAAGAATGTGCGTCTCGTCAATCGTTATGATGTGGAAGGCATTAGCGAGGAACTGTTCGCACAGGCCACCCCTACCGTGTTCAGTGAGCCGCAGGTCGATAATGTTTCCGCCGATTTGCCTGATTTCGGTTCTGATAATGTGTTTGCTGTGGAGTATCTGCCCGGCCAGTTCGACCAGCGTGCGGATTCCGCCAGCGAATGCATTCAGCTGATCTCCCAGGGCGAGCGCCCGACTGTTCGTTCCGCCAAGGTGTATGCACTTGAAGGCGAGCTGAGCGACGCCGACATCGCCGCCATCAAGCATTATGTGATCAACCCGGTCGAGGCTCGCGAAGCTTCGCTGGATACCAAGACCACGTTGAAGACGCAGGTGCCGGTACCGGGCAAGGTGGAGATCATCGAAGGTTTCCGCACCATGAGCGACGCCGATCTTGAGCAGTTCATCGCCGACCGTGGCCTGGCCATGGATTTGGCTGATCTGCAGTTCTGCCGTGCTCACTTCACCGAAGAACAGCGTGATCCGACAATCACGGAAATCAAGGTGATCGACACGTATTGGTCCGATCATTGCCGTCACACCACGTTCGGCACGCAACTTGATGATGTGCAGATTGACGACGCGACCGTGCAGACCGCGTTCGATAAGTATCTTGAGATGCGTCACGAGCTTGGCCGCGACGAAAAGCCCGTATGCCTTATGGATATGGGCACCATCGGCGCGAAGTGGCTCAAGAAGAACGGTATTCTGAAGAATCTTGACGAATCCGAAGAAATCAACGCCTGCACCGTCAAGGTGAAGGTTGATGTGAATGGCCATGATGAGGATTGGCTGTTCCTGTTCAAGAACGAAACCCACAACCACCCGACGGAAATCGAACCGTTCGGTGGTGCGGCAACCTGCATCGGCGGCTGCATCCGCGACCCGCTTTCCGGCCGTTCCTACGTGTATCAGGCCATGCGCGTGACCGGTGCCGCCGATCCGACCGTGCCGGTGTCCGAGACGCTTGAAGGCAAGCTCCCTCAGCGCAAGCTCGTCACCACCGCCGCCGCCGGTTATTCCTCCTACGGCAACCAGATCGGCCTTGCCACCGGTCAGGTGGATGAGATCTATCACCCCGGCTATGTGGCAAAGCGGATGGAGATCGGCGCTGTTGTGGGCGCAACGCCCGCTTCCCACGTCCGCCGCGAATGCCCCGCTCCCGGCGACGTCATCGTCCTGCTGGGCGGCCGCACCGGCCGTGACGGCATCGGCGGTGCCACCGGTTCCTCCAAGGCCCACAAGCTGGACAGCCTCGAGCACTGCGGTGCTGAGGTCCAGAAGGGCAACGCCCCCATCGAGCGCAAGCTGCAGCGCCTGTTCCGCCGCGAGGACGCCTGCAAGATGATCAAGCGCTGCAACGACTTCGGTGCCGGCGGCGTCTCTGTCGCCATCGGCGAGCTGGCCGACGGCCTGTATATCGACCTGAACAAGGTCACCAAGAAGTATGACGGCCTCGACGGCACCGAGCTGGCCATCAGCGAGAGCCAGGAGCGTATGGCCGTGGCTCTGGCCCCTGAGGACGTGGACAAGTTCATCGCCATCGCCACCGAGGAGAACCTTGAGGCCACCCCCGTGGCAAAGGTCACCGAGGAAAAGCGCCTGAACATGGTGTGGAACGGCAAGTCCATCGTCAACATCAGCCGCGAGTTCCTGAACTCCAACGGCGCTGAGAAGCACCAGAACGTCCACATCGAGAAGGGGACTGTCTGGCAGCCCCAGTGGGCCGGCGTGACCTTCGAGCAGAAGATGAAGAACATGGTGGGCGATTTGAACGTCTGCAGCAAGAAGGGCCTTTCTGAGCGGTTCGACTCCACCATCGGCGCGGCCACCGTGCTGATGCCCTTCGGCGGCGCATGCCAGCTGACCCCGCAGAACGCCATGGTCGCAAAGCTGCCCGTGGACGGCGAGACCAACACCTGCTCCGGCATGGCATGGGGCTACAACCCCTACCTCATGAGCGCCAACCAGTATGTGGGCGCGCGGATGGCCGTCGTCGAGAGTGTGACCAAGCTGGTGGCCTCCGGCTTCCGCTATGAGGACGCCTACCTGACCTTCCAGGAGTACTTCGAGCGCCTTGGCACTTCCCCGGAGCGCTGGGGCAAGCCGCTGGCCGCTCTGCTGGGCGCACTGGACGCACAGATCGGCCTCGGCATCGCCTCCATCGGCGGTAAGGACAGCATGTCCGGCTCCTTCGAGCAGCTGGATGTGCCTCCCACGCTGGTGTCCTTCGCTACCGCCATCGGCAAGGCCGGCCGCGTCGTCTCCACCGAGTTCAAGAAGCCGGAGAGCACCGTCGTCCTCATCCGGCCCATCCTGGACCCCGTCACCGGCTGCCCCAACTTCTTCTCCCTGAAGGCCAACTACAAGAAAGTTGAGCAGATGATGGAAGATGGCATGGTGGCCGCTGCTTCCTCTGTGGGCTATGGCGGTCTGGCCGAGGCTCTCTTCAAGATGGGTCTGGGCAACCGCATCGGCTTCAAGATGATGAACAACATGACCACCCACGATATGTTTAAGCCCATGTACGGCTCCATCGTGCTGGAGATGGTCTCTGACGCCCCGGCTGGTGAGCTGCTGGGCGAGACCACCGCAGACTACACCTTCGAGTGCTGCGGCGACAAGCTGGATATGGCTCAGCTGCAGGAGATCTGGGAGAGCAAGCTCGAGCCCGTCTATCCCTACCGCAAGGCCGGCCCTGTCGTCGAGAAGATCGACGGCAGCCTGACCGCCCCCGCTGCGCCCAAGATCGGCGTGGCAAAGCCGAAGGTCATCATCCCGGTCTTCCCGGGCACCAACTGCGAGTACGACACCGCCCACGCCTTTGCCCGCGCCGGTGCAGACCCCGAGGTGCTGGTCATCCGCAACCTGACCCCCGCTGACGTCACCGCCAGCTGCGAGGCACTGGTCAAGGCCATCAACGAGAGCCAGATCGTCATGCTGCCCGGCGGCTTCTCCGGCGGCGACGAGCCGGACGGCAGCGCAAAGTTCATCGCCTCCTTCTTCCGCAATCCTGCGGTCACCGAGGCAGTCCGCGACCTGCTGCAGCACCGGGATGGTCTGATGCTGGGCATCTGCAACGGCTTCCAGGCCCTCATCAAGCTGGGTCTGGCCGCTTACGGCGACATCCGCCCCATCACGGCCTGCGACCCGACCCTGACCTTCAACACCATCGGCCGCCACCAGAGTATGCTGGTGCGCACCCGCATCGCCTCCACCGGCAGCCCCTGGCTGTCCAAGTGCAGCGTGGGCGACCAGCACACCGTGGCCATCAGCCATGGTGAGGGCCGCTTCGTGGCACCTCAGAGCGTGCTGGACACCCTCATCGCCAACGGCCAGATCGCGACCCAGTACGTCGATCAGGACGGCAGCCCCAGCATGGACATGAAGTACAACCCCAACGGCTCCGTCCTCGCCATCGAGGGCATCACCAGCCCGGATGGCCGTGTCTTCGGCAAGATGGGCCATTCGGAGCGCAGCGGCGAGTACCTGTACAAGAACGTCACCGGCGACAAGTATCAGCCTATTTTCGAGGGCGGCGTGGACTATTTCAAGATTTGATGGTAAAATAGGAGAAAACCTCTCCGTCATTGCTTCGCAATGCCACCTCCCCTAACGAGGGGAGGCTTTGGCATTTCGTAAAGCTTTATCTCTTCGCCAGAGGCTCCCCTCGATAGGGGAGCTGTCGAGCGGAGCGAGACTGAGAGGTTGAGGTTTCGTAAAACTTACCCAAGGAGGACATCTTCATGTCTCAGCATGACCGTTATATCAGCCCCTTTTCCACCCGTTATGCCTCCGATGAGATGCAGTACATCTTCTCGGACGACAACAAGTTCCGCACCTGGCGCCGCCTGTGGGTGGCGCTGGCCCGGGCCGAGA
>OOAZ01001891.1_pt1 | contig 12565 bp, 9 predicted proteins | sample 1671221 | NCBI WGS metagenome assembly OOAZ01 (sample SAMN06348134, study PRJEB24527) | human gut metagenome | biome: human gut; feature: ankylosing spondylitis patient; material: feces | host: Homo sapiens | place: China | collected 2015-10
TCAGAATCTCATTTTCGATACAGCGCGACGCATAGGTTGCCAGCTTGATGTTTTTCGTCGGCTCGAATGTGTTGACCGCCTTGATAAGCCCGATAGTGCCGATGGAAATCATGTCCTCGATGCCCGCTGTGGGCGTCTCAAACTTCTTGGCAATGTACACGACCAGCCGCAGATTATGTGTGATGAGCAGGTCCCGTGCCTGCGGCTGCCCCCGGGTCAGCGCATCCAGGGCGGCGCGCTCCTGCTCCGGCGGCAGGGGCGGCGGCAGGGTGTCGGCCCCGTTGATATAGTGCAGGTCCTGCGGCGCGGCCAGTCGCAGCCACAAAAGGTACAGCTCCTTGAGCATAGCAATTTACCCCCTTACATAAAATCGTTTCCGTACAGTGCCTCGTAGGCGGTGCTGCCAAAGCTGCGCGGCGCAAACACCACGGCGCTGCGCCCCAGCCCCAGCACGCCGTTTTCGGTGATCAGCCCAATGCCCTGCACCGCAAAGCCGGGCAGCAGGCTCTTTTCCGCCGCCGTGCCGCAGGGTACCAGCCGCAGCCGGGTGCCGGGCGGCGGGTCGGCCCCGGTGGCCCCGGCAAACCACTGGTCCAAAAAGGTGTTGACCGCGTCCGGCAGACGGGCCTTCGCATCCGGGTAGCTGACGACGAGCACCGGCAGGCAGGTGACGGGGTCGCGCAGATGACAGCCGGTGTCAAGCGCTCCAGCTCCAGACCTGCGGTTTTGGTAGGTGCCTCCCGCCGGGTGAAAATCCGCAGGCCCAGTTCTACCGCTGCGCAGCAGATCCCGGACAGTGCCAACAGCAGCAACGGCGAAACACGCAGGTAGACCGTCAAATTTGCCGTATCCGCCACGCGGGTGCCGGTGCGCAGGATGACGAGAAGGACCGCCCCCGCCAGCGCAATGTTCAGCGCCGCGTACCAGCAGGCCGCCGTCATCAGCCGCCGCCTGCTCCGCCAGCCGAACGCTGCCGCCGTGATGCCCAGCGCCGTGGCGGCCTTGTACGCGACCTGCACAGGGTACGGCTGCTCGGGCGCGAACAAAATCAGTGCCGAGAGCGCCGCCAGCGCGCTGCCCGCCAGCATCCGGGCAAACGGCGCACGCTGGCCGCTCAGCGCCCCCGCCGCCAGCAGCAGAAGGTACGCTGTCAGAAAATTCGTCAGCAGCAGCACATCGAGATACACCACCGTTTTGATACGCCCACCTCCCCTTTTTGCCGCCATGCTACCACTATATGCGCCGGTTGGGGAGAAAATCCGCGGACGGTGGGATGTGCGAAAAGCTGACAAGATGAATGCCTTCCTCACGGGGGAAGGTGCAGACTGTCGAAAAAGGCGCGTCCCCCCGTGGCCCCCTCTGCGAGGGGGCTCCGCCCGCAGGCGGTGGGGGAGAGAACTGTACGGTTGCCCGAAATATTTCGGGTTATGGTAAGGTTCTCTCCCTCTGCCCCTACGGGGCACCTCCCTCGCAGAGGGAGGTTTTTCGACACGCTGTGCCTTCCCCCACGGGGAAGCCAAACCAAACAAAAACGCCCCGCTGCAAACCACAGCGGGGCGTGAAATGTTATTTATGCAATTTTACTTGGATGCGCAGGCGGAGCAGCTGGCGCAGGAAGCGCAATCGGGGTGCTCCTCGACCCAGATGCGGTCAGCGGACGGAGTCCACTGGTCAGCGTAGGGGCGGCAGCGGCGGAAAACATCGTCCGTAGATTCCGGCTGCTGCATATCGGTGCTGTGGGCGCCGGAACGCCTGACCATCTCACCCAGCAGTTCGGGGTTCTCGAGCATCGGGCAGGGGCGCAGGTGGTTGTGGTTGAAGGGCTGGCCCTTGTGGTACTCCTTGAACAGCGGCTGCTGCAGGCACTCCAGCAGGCTCTTGTCGTGGATGTTCGCGTTTGAGTAGTGGATAAAGACGCAGGGCTCAACGTCGCCCGCCGGGTTGATGTGGGCATACTGGCGGCCGCCGGCAATGCAGCCGTCGATGTACTCGCCGTCGTTCTGGAAGTCGATGCAGAAGATCGGCTTGCCGCCGGTGAAGCCGCGGATCTCTCGCACGCGGTGGATCATATACTCGCGCTGCTCGGCGTTCAGCATCAGGTCAACGTTTGCACCGTCACCGATGGGCATATAGTGGAAGTACCAGTTGAAGCGTACACCGTGGCTGATGAGCATATCCATGAACTCATCACTCGTGACGGCCTTGTAGTTGGCGCTGGTGTAGCAGATGGAGGTGCCGAACAGCAGACCGTTCTCCCTCATCAGATCCATGGCGTGCATGACGCGGTCATAGACGCCCTCGCCGCGGCGGTCATCGGTGGCATCGCCGATGCCCTCGATGGAGATGAAGAAGGCCATGTTGCCGACTTCCTTGACGCGGTCACAGAAAGCCTGGTCGATCAGCGTACCGTTGGTGAACAGGTGGAACACGGAGTTCTGGTGCTTGGCGGCCAGCTTGAACAGATCCTCCTTGCGGCAGGTCGGCTCACCGCCGGTGCACATGTACCAGTGGATGCCCAGCTCCTCGCCCTCCGTGACGATGCGATCCATATCCTCAAAGCTTAGGTTCAGGCGGTTGCCGTACTCGGCAGCCCAGCAACCCTTGCAGTGCAGGTTGCAGGCGGAGGTCGGGTCGAACAGCAGGATCCACGGCATGTTGCAGTCATACTTCCTGCGCAGCTCCATGACGTAGTTATAGCCCGCGAACATACCCTCATACACAAGGTTCAGGGTGTTCATCTTGAGGATGTTGGGGTCGATCTCGTTGATAGCCTTGTAGGCGTACTCCATCCACTTGCTGCCGGGGTCGGACACAAAGGCGCGAACCTTGTCCCAGTCGGCATCGGGGTAACGGTGGGCCAGCAGAGGCTGGGCCAGGTTGACGAGCTTGACGGCCTGCTCGGCCATATTTTCAGGGCCTTTGCCGCGCACGGCCTTGATGGCAGAATCAATGGCAGCGCTGAATGCAGCGCGCTGAGCGGCATGAACCACTTTATTCATCGGCATGATAGATTGCTCTCCTTTTTCTCTCCGTTTGGGGCACTCATTTGGTATGGCACTATTTTATGCTTATTTTCGGCTTAGTGTACATAGACAAAAGCCGGGGAATGTTCAACTTGACAGCCCGGAAACCCCGTTGCTGCGGGCAAAACCAAACACTCCGCGCAAATTGTCATACAACATCTGCGTGGTCTTGCCTTTTTTTCTTCTTTTGTTCTTCCCACAAAGCATTTGCACTTTATGTCGAATTTGTGTTATAATGCAGGTATGTAATTTTACCACCTACCGTGCAGGAGGATTGCTATGCCTCGTTCCAATCAAACCAAGCAGCTGCTGGCCCAGAGTCTGCAGGAGCTGATGGCCACGGCCCCGCTGGAGAAAATTTCTGTCAACGACATTGTCGATCACGCCAATGTGGGCCGCAACACCTTCTATTACCATTTTGAGGATAAGTACGATCTGGTAAACTGGTATTTCCAGAGCGGCATCACCCGGTTTCTGGTGGAGCTCAGCGCCTATTCCAGCTGGAATGCCCTGCTGGCGGCGCTGGAGACCTATTTTCTGGAAAACAAGGTGTTCTACTGCAATGCCCTTGCCTACAACGGCCAGAACAGCCTGCAGCAATATATGTTCGATTATCTGCGCTCCATCTTTGAGCAGAACGCGCGGGAGCTGAACCCCGATGCCAGCGCCGAGGAGACCCGCAAGATCGGGCAGTTCTTTGCCGGTGCGATGATGGGTATCCTGATCCCGTGGGTGCTCAGCGGCATGAAGAACAACGCCCTATCCAACGTGTCGGAGCTGTCGATCCCGGTGTTCAACCGCGAGATCATGCAGAAGCTGCTGCGCGGCGATCCGCAATAAACACAAAATAAACCGACCCCGTATCCGATCATAGCATCGGTACGGGGTCGGTTTTTGTCATTTTATGCGGCAGTACCTGCCTCCCTCGGCGAGGGAGGCGGCCCGAAGGGCCGGAGGGAGCGAACTTTGCCATAACCCGAAGTATTTCGAGCTGGCGTAAGGTTCTCTCCCCCACCCGCTGCGGCGGGAGCCCCCTCGCAGAGGTGGCCAAGAAGTTAGCCTAACTGCAAAGTGTGCAAGGAACGCGGCCTGACGGATGCCGCGCAGAGGTGGCCAAGAAGTCAGCCCAACTGCAAAGGGAAGGTGCTGCCCTCCGGCAGGACGCTGCCGAAGGTCATATACTCCGAAATACGGTTGTTCAGATAGCGCACATCGCCGTCCCAGTCGAGCAGCAGCACGGGCTTGCCGGTCTCAAGGCGTCCGTTCACGATGCTGCGGCGCAGCTTCCGGGCGGTTTCGTCCGATGTGCCGGGCTTGCGGGCACACATGCAGCAAAGCGTCTCCTGCGCCATGCTCTCGAGCCAGTCGTCCTGCATGACCTCGCCCGCGGTCTCGTCATCGATGAGAACCGTCAGCGCGTAGAACATCTTTTGGGCTTTCAGGCGGCGGGCGGCGCGGCAGACCTCGGGGGTCAGCTCCGGCGTCTGCAGCAGCGGCATGACCACCAGATTGCAGCATGCCGCAAGCGTCTTGACGCAGTCCTCGGTCAGTGCGGACGGGTCAGCCAGCAGACCGAAGGCGCTCTGCGGGTTGGCTTTAGCCAGCAGCACGACCTGCGCGGGGTCGGTGTCCGTCGCATCCAGCAGCCAGACAAAGCTGCCGTGCCTGGCGGCCTTTGGCACCAGCTCGCTCAGGCGCTCGTCGCCGCAGCGGGCCGCCGTGATCCAAGCAATGGGCTGACCTTCGAGGTCAGCCTGCTTTTTCAGCTCACTGGCACCGTAAATCAACCCGCCAAAGCCCATATTGACGCCGACGGTGCAGATGCGATCCTCATCCACGGAATCCAACAAACGGTGGATAAGGCTGTAGTAGCAGCTGTCCGTGCGCTGCAGAGCCTTCTGCGCGTAGGCAAAAAAGTCCTTCTGCTGTTGCTTTTTAGCCAGTGTGGCACACATATCCACATAGTTGCGCAGCTGGCGGAAGCCGCCGCGGCGGATGTCCCCCACCGCGCGGTGTGCCAGCGTCATGGTAAAGCTGCGTATGCTGTTGTAATCCATAGCCAAAGCGTTCACTCGCTCTCCTGTTAATTTATTATTGAAGTGATTATCATAATACTGTTAGCATAGCAAACGCGGTGAATGATTGCCATAGACAAAACACGCGGATTGTTTTGATTTTCACTTTAATTCCACAACGGTCACACCGCTCTCGCCCTCGCCGTAGCGGCCCAGGCGGAAGCTCTTGACGGCCTTGTGGGTGCGCAGATGCTTCTGGATGGCCGTGCGCAGCGCGCCGGTGCCGTTGCCGTGGATGATATAGAGCGTGGACTGCCCGCGCAGCATACCGCTGTCCAGGAACTTGTCCACCTCGTTCAGGGCCTCGTCCACGGTGTAGCCCAGCAGGTTCAGCTCCATACTGGTCTTGCGGCTCTTGTCGAGCTGCACGCGGGTCGAGCGGCGCGGTTCGGCCGGCTTGCGCTTCTCCATCTTATCGGGCGCGCGCAGGTTCGTCAGCGGCACCTTCGTTTTCATGATGCCGGCGCGCACCTCGACCATGCCGCTGCGGTCAGGCCGCGCGGTGACAGTGGCCGTCTGGCCGAGGTCTGCAATAACGACCTCCTGCCCGATTTGTACCTCTTTCAAAGGCACAAACTCCTTTACAGGCTGCGGCTTGGCGTCGGTCTTTTTCAGCAGTGTCTCGGTGTCCCTGCGGGCAATTTCCCGGGCGCGGACAGCACGCTGGGCAGCGCTGGTCTTTTCGTCCTTCTGGATGCGGCGTAGCTCGTCGGTCAGGCTGTAGGCCTCGTTCTGCACCTGCTGCATCAGGTCATGGGCCTGGCGGCGGGCATTTTCGAGTTCTTCCTCACCCTTTTTGATCAGGTCGTCGCGTTTCTTCTCGGCACTTTCCAGCGCGTGCTCCGCCTCATACCGGGCCTGCTCGGCCTCGGCCTGGGCGTCCTTCAGCTGGACCTTCAGGTCATCCAGCTGGGACAGCACGCTGTCGAGGCGCTTATCGTCGTTCGACATGTGATTGCGTGCGGCGTCGATAATTTCCTGCGGGATGCCGAGCTTGGCGCTGATGAGGAAGGCGTTCGATTTGCCCGGCACGCCGACGCTCAATTTATAGGTGGGCATCAGCGTTTCGACGTTGAACTCGCAGCTGGCGTTGACGACACCGGGCGTTTCCAGCGCGTAGACCTTCAGCTCAGCGTAGTGGGTCGTGGCCATGAGCAGACTGCCCTGACGGCGCAGCTGCTCGAGAATGCTGACGGCCAGCGCCGCGCCCTCGGCAGGGTCGGTGCCCGCGCCCAGCTCGTCAAGCAGGGTCAGCGTGGCGTGGCCCGCCAGGTCGAGAATGCCGCTGATGCGCTTCATGTGGCCGGAGAAGGTGGACAGGCTCTGCTCAATGCTCTGCTCGTCGCCGATGTCCACAAGGTACTCGTCAAAATGGCAGACGATGCTGCTCTCGTGCGCGGGGATCAGGAAGCCGTACTGGGCCATCGCGTTGAGAAGGCCCGCGGTTTTGAGCGAAACGGTCTTGCCGCCGGTGTTCGGGCCGGTGATGACGAGGGTGTCGTACTCGCTGCCCAGCTCGATGTCCACAGGCACGACCTTTTTCTTGTCGATGAGCGGGTGGCGGGCCTTGTTCAGCTTGAAGTGCACCGTGTCGCTGACGGCGGGCATAAAGGCGCTCTGCTCCACAGCCAGCCGGGCCTTTGCCAGCAGCAGGTCGATTTTGAGCATCGCGTCATAGCTGTAGGTGAACTGCGGCTCCAGCGAGCCGACCTGCGTCGAGAACGAGGTCAGGATGCGGGTGATCTCCTCCTGCTCCTGCGCACGCAGCTGCATGATGCGGGCGTTGGCCTCGACGACGGCGGTAGGCTCTACAAAGACCGTTGCGCCGGTGGACGAGACGTCATGGATGACGCCGCCGACCTCACCGCGGTACTCGGCGCGGACGGGCACGACGTAGCGGCCATTGCGCAGGGAAACGACGGCATCCTGCAAAAATTTATTGGTGGTGGAGTTGCGGATGATGTTATCGAGCTTGGTGCGGATGGAATCCTCGGTCTGGCGGATTTTGCGGCGCAGATCGTGGAGGGTCACACTGGCAGTGTCGGCCATCTCCTCGGGAGAAATAATGCTCTCCGAAATCTGCTTTTCCAGCACCGGCTGCGGGGCCAGCGCAAAAAACAGGTCGTCGGTGGGCAGCATCTCATGCTCGCTCAGACCGTACCACTGGGACAGGCCCGAGAAATTGCGCAGGGTCGCGGCAATTTCCAGCAGCTCCCCCATCGAGAGGATGCCCCCCTTGCGGGCGTGGGCAACGATGCGGCGCACCTCGCGCACGCTGCCGAAGCGGGGACTGCCGTTCTTGATGAGCAGCGCGTTGATGGCGTTGGTCTGGGTCAGGTCGTAGCGCTCATCCTCAATCGTGGGGGCCGGCTCCAGCGCCTGCATCATTTCTTTCGTTTCCTGGCAGGCGCAGAGCTGTACAGCGCGGTTCAGGACCTTGTCCAGCTCCAGTGTTGTTTTATAGGCGGTATCCATAACAGGGTTTAGGTCTCCTTATTCAAGTACAGATTTGAGAAAATCCAGGCTTTTCAGCCCATGCTCCAGATGCGCCAGCGTGTACTGCTCGCTGGTGCGGGAAAGCTCCTGTAAGCTCTCGGGCGAGATTTTGAATCCGAACAGCTTTTTATCCTCGGCCAGGCAGATATGGCGCAGGGCGTACAGCGCGCCGTTGTCCAGATTCGTGATATGGCGCGCTTTTTCGGCACAGTCGGCGCAGAGCAGACGGCCCTCGACAGGGTCAAGGTAAAACTCTCCCCCGTCGTATTTACCGCAGCCCGCGCAGGCCAGCACGTCCGGCATATAGCCCGCCAGCGTCAGGGCGCGCAGCTCATAGATAGCTTTGAGCTGCGCGCAGGGATAGTGGCGCTCACTGATCATATACAGGCAGTTGAGAAGCAGGCGCAGCTGGGCGTCGGCCTCGGGCGGCGCGGGGGAAAGTTCCGCCGCGATCTCCGCCATGTAGCTGGCCAGAGCCATACCCTCAATGGACGCAGAGATGCCGTGGAACACCTTTTTGACCTGCGCAGTGTCCACAAAATAGTGGCTGCGCCCGCTGGTGAGCGTGAATTCCGAGTAGCAGAACAGCCCTGTTGCACTGAACAGGGCGCTCTTCATCCGCAGACTGCCGCGGGCCGACGCCGACACCACGCCGAGGTCAGGCGTCAGGATCGTCAGGATCCGGTCTGCCTCGCCCACCTTGACCTGCCGCAGCACAAGGCCCGTTGTTGCCACCTGCATATACGTCCTCCCGTGCTGTGTTTTGTTGATTTTTGTACGTCAGATAGTCGTAAATGCTGCCTGTCTGCGCAAAGCGCCGCCAGTCGTCCGCCGTTTTGTCCATGCCGTTCACCCCCATGGCTACAGTGTAGCAGAGGGGGCGCGGGGATGTTGGCGGAATGGGGAATAAAATAAATTTGCGGATGCTGTAGGGGCCGGACATGTCCGGCCCGCGGCCTTACGGATAATGCTCTATAACGGGTAGGCTGCGGGCGGGGCATGCCCCGCCCCTACGACGTGCAGCATCGTTACGGCTTCGCAAATCCCAGCGAGTTCAGCTGCAGTTCGTTATCGCGCCAGTCCTCGCGGACCTTGACCCAGCATTGGAGGTTGACCTTGACGCCGAGCAGTTCCTCAATGTCCATGCGGGCGGCAGAGGCAATTTTTTTCAGCATCTGGCCGCCCTTGCCGATGATCATGCCCTTATGGCTCTTGCGCTCACAGTAGATGTCCACGTCAATGTCGATGAGATCCTTGTCGGGGCGCTCTTTAAACCGCTCGACAACGACGGCGATGCCGTGGGGCACCTCCTCACGCAGGAAAAGCAGTGCCTTCTCGCGCACAAGCTCTGCGACAAGTTCCTTCTCCGGCATATCGGTGAAGGCGTCATCATCGAAATAGTGCGGGCCCTCGTTGCCGTAGGGCTTGAGCATGGCAAACAGTTCATCGCAGCCCGTGCCGTCCTTCGCCGAGATCGTGACGATGTGGTCAAAGCAGCCGAACTCCTCCAGCTGCTTCTTGCGGGCTTCCAGCGCGGCAAAGTTATCCAGCAGGTCCACCTTGTTGATAACGGCAATGGCCGGGCCGCCCTTTTGCAGCGCCTTGACCATCGTCAGCTCGGCGTCGGTGAACTCCCCTGCCGGTTCAAACAGCATCATCGTCACATCGACGTCCTTCAGGCTGGCGGCGGCGGTCTGGGTCATGCGGGCGTCCAGCTTGTTGCGGGCAGCGTGGATGCCGGGGGTGTCCATCAGCACATATTGCACGGGGCCCTTGGTGATGACGCCGGTAATGCGGCTGCGGGTCGTCTGGGGCTTTTTGGTCACAATAGCGACCTTTTCGCCCACAAGGTAGTTCGTCAGGCTGGATTTGCCCACATTGGGGCGGCCCACCAGCGCCACAAAGACGCTGGACGGCATTTCAGGAATCGGTTTTGCCATTCGGTTGTTTGCCTTTCTCTGTTGAGTTGGAAGAACGGAAAATGAATTTGCAGAAGATGACCAGCGTCAGCACCAGCCCTGCCGGGCGTGTGGGGCGCAGCGTAAAGTTAGCCCACAGCGTGCCCAGCCGCGGCCAGAACACGCAGAGGGCCACGATCAGCGTTCCCACCGCCATGACGAGCACTGCCCCCGCGGCCATATCCTTGGCCGCGCCTGCGCTCCACCAGTGGGTGGTGTCGGGCTTGTCCACGGCGCGCTCAATCGCGGAGTTGACAAGCTCCAGCGCCAGCACCGCCGCCACGCAGAGTGCGATAAGCGCGGTCTCCACGGGGTCAAGCTCCGCCCAGAACGCCGCCACAAAGGCATAGAACGCCGCGCAGAGGTGAAACCGGAAGTTGCGTTCCTCCTGCACAGCGGCGCGTATGCCGTTGTAGGCATAGACAAAGCCCCGCGCAAAGCGGGTCAGCTGCTCAAATTTCATCGCTGGTATAGGAAACCGTGCGCGGCAGGCCGAGCTGGATGAGCACAGCCTCCTCCTTCTCGCGCATGCGCACGGCCTCCAGGCCGCCGGCCTCATGGTCGTAGCCCAGCAGGTGCAGCATCGAATGTACCGTCAGATACGCGACCTCACGCTGCAAAGAATGGCCGTACAGCTCGGCCTGCTCCATGGCGCGCTCCATCGAGATGACGATGTCGCCCAGCAGCTTGCAGCCGTTGTCCTCGTCAATGTCATACTCGCCGTTTTCACCGAGCGGGAAGCTCAGAACGTCGGTGGCGGAATCCTTGTTGCGGTACTCCTTGTTCAGCTCGTGGATGCGGTTGTTATCCACGAAGGTCACGCTGATCTCCGCCGGACCGTCAAAATGCTCGAAATCCAGCACCGCGTTGCAGCTGCGGCGGATCAGGATGCGCAGCCCGGAAGGGACCTTGACCACGTTTTGATCGTTCGTAATCAACACCTTATTGGACACGTTAATCGACCTCCATTGTTTGTTTATGGTTGTGGCTGCCGGGAGCCTTCTCCTCGGCGGCCTTTTCATACGCTTTTACGATCTGCTGCACCAGGCGGTGGCGCACGACATCCTTCTCGGTCAAGCGAACCTGCGCGATGCCCTCGACGTCCCACAGGACATGCAGGGCATCAATGAGGCCGCTGCGCACCTTATCCGGCAGGTCGATCTGGGTCACATCGCCGGTGACCACGACCTTGCTGCCGACGCCCATGCGCGTCAGGAACATCTTCATCTGCTCGGGCGTGGTGTTCTGGGCCTCGTCCAGGATGATGAAGGCATCATCCAGCGTGCGCCCGCGCATATAGGCGAGCGGCGCGACCTCGATGACCTGCTTTTCAAACAGCTTCTGGAACGTCTCGGCCCCCAGCAGATCAAACAGCCCGTCGTAGAGCGGGCGCAGATACGGATCAACCTTGTTTTGCAGGTCGCCCGGCAGAAAGCCGAGCTTCTCCCCCGCCTCGACGGCAGGGCGGGTCAGGATGATGCGGCTGACATCCTTGGACTTGAACGCCTTGACCGCCATTGCCACAGCCAGATACGTCTTGCCGGTGCCTGCAGGCCCGACGCCGAACGTGATGGCATTTTTGCGGATGGCGGCGAGATATTCCTTTTGGCCCAGCGTCTTGGGGTGGATGGGACGACCCTTGGCCGTGACTGCGACGAAATCGTCGGTCAGCTCCCGCAGGCGCTTTTCCTCGCCCCCGTGGGCCAGGCTGATGCAGTAGCGCACGGTCTGCTCCTCAAGCGGGGTGTGGTTTTCCATCAGGGTGACCATGCCGTCCACGGCGCGGGCGGCGGCGTCCACATCCTTCTGCTCACCGGTAAAGCGCAGCACCGAGCCGCGGCAGACCGCCGTGACGCGGAATTCCTTTTCCAGCAGGTGGATATTCTGGTCGCCGCTGCCAAAGATGGCTGCTGCCAGTTCAATGCTGTCCAGTTCCAAAGATCGTTCTGCCAAATTTTCATCCTCCCGGTTCCATGGTGTAGCACATAGCTATACATTTAGATTATATCACAGTTTTTCGCAAAAGAAACTATGAATATTGCACAAAATTTTATCAGCCATTTCGTCATCCTAAGCAAAATATGTCGAATCACGGCGGTGCGGCGATGTTGGCGGTGAAAATATAGGTCACAGCTGCCGTTTCTGTGCCTTCCTGCGCGGAAATTTCGCGCTGCTCTGCCTCGATGACCGCATCCGGGAACTCGGCCAGCAGTGCGGCGCGGCAGGCGCGCAGGGCCAGTGCGGCGGCGGCAGCCTCGGAATACTGCACCGTGTCCGGCAGCTGCTCCCAGGTCGTCACGCGGCAAAGGCTGGCGGGCAGTGCCAGGCGGCCCAGCTGCACGGGCAGCCAGTCGGTCTGCGTGATGCCGGTCAGCGGGTCCTCCGGCTCGTCTGTATAGCTGCGCCACGGCAGGTACAGCGTTGTCTGCACGCTGCTGCGGCCCGTGTAGACGGGAGCCTCTGCCGTCAGGGATTGCCGGGCTGTGTAATGCTTTTGTACCCGCGCTATAACGCGCCCGTCGGCGCCCTGCGGCACAGCGTTGCCCTTGCGGTCCAGCCGCTCAGCAGCAGCCAGCAGCTGGCCCCGGGCGACGGTCTGCCCCACCGTCACCGCTGCAAAGCCGCTCTCGATCTCAACGGCGAGTATTTCCCCGTCCGCACTGGCGTACAGACCCTGCCGGGGCGGCGGCTCCCGCACGGTCTGGGTCTGGGAGGGCGTGCTCTCGATGGCAAGGCAGCCGCCCGTAAAGTTCAGGCTGACCCAGCCGAACACCTCACTGCGGCGCAAAGCCTGTGCCTGCGCGGTCTGCAGCAGCGGCTTTGTCAGGAGCACGCCCTCATGAATGCCGCAGTCCGCCAAAAGCCGGCGCATGGCGGGCTGCAGACCGGGGTCCATCGCGCCAAAGTCGATGCACCAGACAAGGCCGCCCAGCGCCCGCACCAGCAGCAAAAACAGCACGGCCCCCGCGGCCAGCCCGGGGCGGGTCTGCAGCAGGCGCTCCGTGTGCTTTCC
>OOAZ01001902.1_pt1 | contig 12499 bp, 10 predicted proteins | sample 1671221 | NCBI WGS metagenome assembly OOAZ01 (sample SAMN06348134, study PRJEB24527) | human gut metagenome | biome: human gut; feature: ankylosing spondylitis patient; material: feces | host: Homo sapiens | place: China | collected 2015-10
GGAAAAGTTAACTATACAAGAAGAAGAAGTAATGATCTACATTTGGGAGTTACAAGACTGTTTCGTAAAGGACATCGTATCTAAGTTTCCGCAACCGGCACCACCTTATACTACCGTTGCGTCCATCGTGAAAAATCTCGAACGGAAAGGATACGTTAAATCGAAACATATAGGGAATACCTACCAATATACTCCCTCTATTCGTGAAAATGAATACAAACGCCACTTCATGAGTGGAGTTGTCCGCAACTATTTCGAGAACTCCTATAAGGAAATGGTTTCTTTCTTTGCAAAGGACCAGAAGATATCTACGGATGACCTTAAGGACATTATCGACCTGATAGAGAAAGGAAAAGAAAAATAAACTGAAACTTTATCGATATGACTCCGGAACTTGCCTATTTCTTAAAGATAAACGTAGCCATCGCATTGTTCTACGCTTTCTATCGGTTGTTTTTTCATAAAGACACCTTCTTCCACTGGCGACGGACCGCTCTGTTATGCTTCTTTGGCATCTCTCTGCTCTATCCCTTACTGAATATTCAAGAGTGGATAAAGGAGCAGGAGCCGATGGTGGCAATGGCAGATCTTTATGCTACGATCATACTTCCGGAGCAAATCATCGAGGCACCACAGGAAACAACGGCCAACTGGCAGGAGCTAATCCCACAAATTCTGGGATTTATCTACTGGACCGGTGTATTACTTCTTGCTCTACGCTTCCTGATCCAGCTGGGCAGTATCATACGATTACATTTCCTATGCCCGAAAAGCACGATACAAGGATCACGTGTACACATATTGAAGAAAGGTACAGGACCCTTTTCCTTCTTCCACTGGATATTCATACATCCGGAATCGCATACAGAATCCGAGATCAGCGAAATAATCACGCATGAAGAGACTCATGCCCGCCAATATCACTCAGCAGATGTACTCGTCAGTGAGATCATGTGTACTTTCTGCTGGTTCAATCCCTTCGTCTGGCTGATGAAACGGGAAGTCAGAGGTAATCTGGAATACATGGCAGATCACCGGGTATTAGAGACGGGACATGATAGTAAATCATACCAGTACCACTTGCTGGGACTGGCACATCACAAGGCTGCAGCAAATTTATCTAATAGTTTCAATGTTTTACCACTTAAAAATCGTATCAAAATGATGAATAAACGAAGAACCAAAAAAATAGGAAGGACAAAATATCTGATGTTCCTTCCCTTAGCTGCCCTGTTGATGATTATCAGCAACATCGAAGTAGTAGCTCGTACAACGAAAGAATTTGCCAAAGAAATGATGACAACACCCGAAGTACAAGGTGTTTCGCAAACCGAACTCGCCAATGGTCCGGAACTTCCCGATGGAATGACGGGAGTAGCGACATTACAGGATAAAAAAGGAACGCAGAAAACAAAAGAGGTAGCTCCTCCTCCCCCTCCGGCACCCGTTAAAAGTGCTACTGTAAACGATTCTGTCGTATTTGAAGTTGTAGAAGAAATGCCCGACTTCCCCGGTGGACAATCAGCACTGATGGAATATCTCGCCAAGAATATCAAATATCCGGCAACAGCTCAAGACGGTAGCATTTCTGACGTTAAAACAGTTCGGGGCGTAGACCCCTATCTTGACAAGGAAGCTGAACGAGTGATTGCTGCCATGCCTAATTGGAAACCCGGCAAGCAAAGAGGACAAGCTGTGAACGTAAGATTTACGGTTCCTGTAACTTTCCGTCTGTCCGGTCCGGAACCTGCAAAAACGGCAGAAACACCCGAAGCAGTAGCAATAGAAAAGTTTGAAGAGGTCGTAGTGGTGGGCTATGGTCCTAAAGAAGCCACACCCAATAATGAACCAACTTTCAAAGTCGTAGACGAGATGCCTAAATTTCCCGGAGGACAGGAAGGATTAATGCGCTATTTAGCCAAAAATATAAAATATCCGACTATGGCCCAGCAAAATAAGGAACAAGGAAAAGTGCTGGTCCAGATTGTCATCGGAAAAGACGGTAACGTGTCGAATATAAAAATATTAAAAGGTGCGTCGGCATGGTTGGACGCTGAAGCGATTCGTGTAGTGCGGGGTATGCCTAAGTGGGAACCGGGAAAACAGAACGGACAAGCCGTTGCCGTAGAATATACATTCCCTATTACATTCCGACTTCAATAAGCAAAACCGGAAATATCATTATTCCCCTAACAAATAAATAACAGAAAAAAGGAGCAATCGTAAGCGATTCCACTCCTTTTTCTGTTTTTGCATAGATTATTACAATAATATGATTACATTTGTTGGAGATAAAAGCCTAATCGTATGAAAAGATTCGCATTAATGATAAGTTTGCTGGTAAGCATACTTTGTATGGCACAAGCTAAAGACAGAATCGTAGAACGTCCTCCCTTTTTAGCTCAGAGTTCCTCAAGTATAGAGGTAGACAAAATTGTCATGAGTGACACAGTCACCACTGTGTATATCAAAGCTTTCTATCGGCCCAAATACTGGATAAAGATCGCAACCGGCAGTGTACTGAAAGACAATAATGGCAACCTATACCCTGTCCGAAAGGGAATCGGCATTACACTGGACAAAGAGTTCTGGATGCCCGAATCCGGTGAAGCCGAATTCCAATTAACTTTCCCACCCATCCCTCAAAACGTGACTTGCCTGGATTTCTCTGAAGGAGACTTTGAGGGAGCATATAAGATATGGGGCATACAGCTGGACAAGAAAACATTCAGCAAGTTCAGACTGCCTAAAGACGTAACAGTCACTAAAGCAGACCATAAAACGACGCTGCCCGAACCTGTTGTTAAATACGCCAAAGCGGTCCTCAAAGGAAGAATCCTTGACTACCAAAAAGGGATGCCCAACAAAGGCAGTCTTTATTTTCAAGATGTAATAAGAGACGAAGCTCAGGAAGGAAAAATCCGCATTCAGGATGACGGAACGTTTTATCATGAGATGAATGTCTTCATGGTCACCCCATGCATGATCAGGTTTCCTTTTGGAGCTGTCAGCTACTTATTGGCACCGGGGGAAACCACTTCAATCGTTATCAATCTTCGCGAAAATGCCCGCAAGCAGTCACATCTTCGCCAAACAGAAAAACCATACGGAAAAGAAATCTATTACGGAGGATATTTGGCCGGAGTACAGCAAGAACTGGCTGATCATCCTATGAGTTTCAGTTTCATTGAAGGCAATAGCTATGAAGAATACCAACAACAGATTAAAAAGCTGAATGGTAAAACAGCAGAAGAATACAAAGCTCAAATACTTGCCCGACTCCCCGAGTTCAGAAAGCAAATCACACAGTCGAAAGGAAGCCCAGCATATAAGGAGATTATTAATACTGACCTCGAATTGTCTGCCGCACTAAAGATTATCGAAACTGAAAGGAACTTGAAATTAGCCCATATCATGACGAATGGACTGGAAGGAGAAAAAGCAAATAAATACTATGCCGAGACTAAGATTGATATCCCGCAAGGATATTATGAAAGTCTTCAGGACTTCACCTATATCCTTTCACCCAAAGCCTGTTACAACAGCAGATACCCGATACTGTTTGACATCATACGCCGTATAGGCATAGATGATAAGATTCTTAAAAGCCTGAGCAATCATACAGCTACCGGTTATTTAATACAAAATCTGAAGGCACAGATGATTGGAGTCTCCATGAGAGACCTCAATCCACTTAACGATGAGCAGAAGTCAGAACTGGCAACTATGCCCGCAGCATACAATGAGATGGCTCTGGCTATGAACAATGATCTGCTGAAACAAATAGAAATCAACAAGAAGAAAACAGGATTCACCGTTAATGAGACAGGAGAAGTTTCGAATGAAGATTTATTCCCTTCCATTATCTCCAAATTCCGGGGACATACGCTATTAGTTGATTTTTGGGCAACATGGTGTGGTCCATGCCGGTCTGCCAACAAACAGATTCTCCCGATGAAAAAAGAACTGAAAGACAAAGACATCATCTACCTTTACATCACAGGTGAAACGTCTCCGCTGGGAACCTGGAGAAACATGATTCCTGACATTCACGGAGAACATTTCCGTGTGACGGATGAACAATGGAGCTATCTGCGCGAGAAGTTCAGTATCCGGGGCGTTCCTACTTACTTTGTCATTGACAAAGAAGGAAACATCACTTATAAACAAACCGGATTCCCAGGAGTGGACACCATGAAAGAACAATTGATGAAAGCATTGGAAAAGTAGAATCACCAATCGCAAAGTAACAACAAGCTATACCAATATACGATAAGATAAAACAACCTCCCAATGACAGACAAAAGTACATCATCGGGAGGTTTTATATTTAAAGTAAATAAGAGCACTTATTTGTGCATCTCTACAATCTTAGTCGGTGCCATCTCCACATTCCGGCGATCTACCTGACGAACTACGCTGGCAGCCAATGACAAGAAAGCGCGACCAGTTACCGTATCTTCATCCAGCGCCACCGGAGTACCATTGTCCCCACCTTCGCAGATACTTTGCACAATAGGAATCTGACCGAGCAGAGGTACATTCATTTCTTCTGCCAATTTCTTGGCTCCTTCCTTACCAAAGATATAGTACTTATTCTCCGGCAGTTCGGCAGGTGTAAACCAAGCCATATTCTCAACCAGTCCTAAAATAGGTACATTCACTTTATCATTCGTAAACATATTGATTCCCTTGCGGGCATCCGCCAGCGCTACCGCCTGCGGAGTACTAACAACAATTGCCCCCGTCATTGCCAACGTCTGGACAACGGTCAGATGAATGTCACTTGTGCCGGGAGGAAGGTCAATCAGGAAATAATCAAGATCACCCCAATCGGCATCGCCAATCAACTGCTTCAATGCGTTGCTCGCCATACCGCCACGCCAGAGTGTAGCCTGATCCGGATCAACGAAGAAACCGATAGAAAGCAGTTTCACACCGTATTTCTCTACCGGAATTATCAAGTCACGTCCATCGATCTTTTCCGCATACGGACGGGCATCTTCCACTTGAAACATCTTCGGCATGGAAGGACCGAAAATGTCAGCATCAAGCAAACCGACCTTATAGCCCAACTTAGCCAAAGCCACCGCCAAATTTGCAGATACGGTAGATTTGCCTACCCCTCCCTTACCGGAAGAGATACCAATTATATTCTTTACTTGCGGAAGCAGTTTGCCCACTTCCGGACGGGCTGCCTGCCTGCTTTCCGTTGTTATAGTTACCTGTACATCCGGTGACACATATGTATGGATAGCTGTTTCAGCAGCCTTCAACATTGATTTCATGAACGGATCGGTCGGCTTTTCAAATATCAACGAAAAGCTGACTGCCATGCCATCAATGCGGAGATTGTCGGCGACCATCTCCGCTTCCACCAGATTCTTTCCCGTACCGGGATAACGCACCGTTGCCAGCGCATCCAATATTAATTTCGGATAAAGAGCCATAATTAGTTCAGAATTGAGAGTGGAAAGTTAAGAACTCCACTCAATTACTATTTATTACTTATTACTTGTCACTTATTACTTATCATTTGCTCGTTTGCAGTCCGCTCCGCTTGCTACGGTTGTAGCTACGATACGGATCAAGTTCTATTTCCACATCCGGTTCCTGCAAAACTCCCTCTTGCGGAAGGCGGAACTTGATATATTTGATATTTAAACCACGATCAAGCCATTGTTGTTCATAGTAAGTCTTAATACTCAGGATATCGTCTACCAAATCCGAATGATACAAATCTTCGGTGATAAACTCGACAGGAAACTGATTGGCTTCTATCATGTACTTTGTATAGGTGAACATAAAGTTACTGTCGGTTTTCAGATGGATGATTCCATCCGGTTTCAGGAATTTACGATAGCGCTCCATGAAGTAAGTGGAGGTCAGACGCTTGGTAGCCTTTTTCATCTGCGGATCGGAGAAGGTCAGCCAGATTTCACTGACTTCACCTGCTGCAAAAAAGCGTTCGATAATCTCGATATTTGTACGCAGGAAAGCGACATTCTTCATTCCTGCCTGCAAGGACTCCGTGGCGCCTGTCCACATTCTAGAACCCTTGATATCAACTGCTATAAAGTTCTTATCGGGAAACATCCGGCCCAGTCCGACGGTATATTCACCCCGTCCGCAACCCAGTTCGAGCACGATCGGATGATCATTTCCGAAAAACTCCTGATGCCATTTTCCCTTCATGTCAAAAGGCACATTATCCACCGCCGAATAAGGATATTCGAACACATGCGGGTAACTCGCCATATCGGCAAACTTCTCTAATTTATTCTTTCCCATCTCATTACTGATTAGGACACAAAGGTACTTACTTTTGGCGTAAACTACAAAAATAAATGGAGTACAGATTGCTCCGTACTCCATTCTATAGAATGATATTTATTCGCTTATCAGTTTTCTACAGTTACTTCTACATTGATATTAATACCACCCTGCTGAGCTTTCAAATCTTCATAGAAAGCAGCGTGAGATACTTGCATGTAGGGTTGCAAAACGAAGAATCCGATACCGAAAGTAAAGAGGCAAAGGATAGCCCAACCGATGAAGCTCAAATCAAGCAGGAACAATTTCATCTTGTTGCCTTCCATCATTGCCATACTTCTTTCAATGGCAGCATTGTTACACAATTCTGATTCGTCTTTCAGAATATAGTCCGTCATCGCATAAGAATAATGCTTAATGATACCCGGAATCAGCAACAGCAATGACCACAGGAAAGTATAAACAGCCTGCAGCAGTTTAGTAGTCAAGATACGACTATATTCCTGAAATCCTGCGAACAACACTCCCAGATCAACCTCTTCCGCTCCTCTGAATACAGCCAGCATCAAAATAGCAAAGCCGTATGCAACAGGCAGTCCGACCAACAAAGACCCGATCCATCCAATAAAAGGAATGGAAGACAAACCACCGGCGATAGCCGAATAAATAAGAGCAGCAACGGCTGCCATAGGCCACTTTCCACGAAGGGCTTCACGTGCTTGAGCACGCAACTCTGAATTTTGTTTCAACATAGTAATTACGCAATTAAAAGAGATTATACTTAAAGATCAATTATTCCACAATCGTCACCCAACCATGTGTATCCGGTTCGTCACCGTACTGAATGCCACGCAACTTATTATACAGTTTCGTGCAGACCGGTCCCGGCTTGCCGTCCTTAGAGATAACATATGACTTTCCGTTCTCCAGGTCATCAATACGCTGAATCGGGCTGATTACCGCAGCCGTACCGCAAGCACCCGCTTCTTCAAACGTTTCCAGTTCTTCTTCCGGTATCGGACGGCGTTCTACCTTGATGCCCATATCTTCTGCCAACTGCATCAGACTCTTGTTGGTGATCGAAGGCAGGATAGAAGATGATTTCGGAGTAATGTACGTATTATCTTTAATTCCGAAGAAGTTGGCTGCGCCACACTCGTCGATATATTTCTTTTCTTTTGCATCCAGATAAAACTCGCAGGAATAGCCCAGATCGTGCGCTTTCTTGTTGGCACGCAGACTGGCCGCATAGTTACCGCCTACCTTGTAGATACCCGTTCCATGAGGAGCGGCACGGTCGAACTCGCGGATAATCACATACGGATTGGTAGAGAAACCACCTTTGAAGTAAGGCCCTACCGGAGTTACAAATACCACGAACATATATTCTTCGGCAGGATGTACGCCTACCTGGGCACTTGTTCCGATCAGTAACGGACGAATGTATAGAGAAGCACCGGTTTCATAAGGCGGAATGAAACGTTCGTTCAGCTTTACAACTTTCAGAATCGCTTCCTTGAAACGTTCGGTCGGCAGTTCGGCCATCAGAATGCCCTGACAAGTAGATTGCAGACGTGCCGCATTTTCTTCCAGACGGAAGATACGTACTTTACCGTCTTTCCCGCGGAAAGCCTTCAAACCTTCAAAAGCTTCCTGACCATAGTGCAGACAAGTAGCTGCCATGTGCAGATTGAGATGTTCATCACTGCTGACTTCCAGTTCGCCCCATACGCCGTTACGGAAATTGATTCTCACATTGTAATCTGTCTTCATGTATCCGAACGACAGATTCGCCCAGTCTATTTCTTTCATATTGTTATGTATTAGTTTATTTTACGCTTTGATTCGCAAAAATAACTTTTATTATTCAGACTGCCGCCTTTCTTGCAACAATTTTTCGACTTCCCGATCCGCTTTTGTCAGTTTCTCGGTGCAAAAGGCAATAATTTCATTGGCTTCTTTTATTTTTTCGCTCAAAGTGTCGATATCCAGTTCGTTGTTGTCTATCTGACGGACTATCTTTTCAAGACGCTCCATTGCCTGGGAGTATGTTTCTTTTTTAGCTGCCATATTTATTGTATTTAAGATGAATAATAATGCCCGGTGGGGCGGATGTCTCTTATCGGTGCCGAGGGGTGTCCTCATCGGTGCCGGGAAGGGTGTTCATCGGTGCCGGACTTCGGAAGTGAAACTTCCTTTAGCCAGACGGGTCACCAACTGGTCTCCGGGGTTCAGCGAAGCGGCATCCGTGACCGCTTTTCCGTCTTTCAGCGTGATGCTATATCCACGACTCAGCAGTTTGTCGGGAGAAGCATCCGCCACACGTTGCCGCAAAAGTTCCAGCCGGTGACGATGACGGGACAACAGGGTCTGAGTGGCTTGCGCCAAGTCTTTTCCGGCTGCCAGCAAGGCAAAGCGGGCATCTGTAAGTTTTCGGTGAACAAGGTTCGGGATGCGGGTCTGAATCATTTCCAGCCTCCGTCCTTCCTGTTCGAGCAGGGCATACGCCCCTTGTTGCAGACGGGCGGATAACTCTTCCAGATGATCTGCCGATTCGGTGATCCGGTGAATCAGAAGTTCGGCAGCAGCCGTCGGAGTCTTCACCCGGGTATGTGCCACAGAGTCGAGCACCGTATCGTCCCGCTCGTGACCGATACCGGTGATGACGGGCAACGGGAACTGGGCACAAGCGGCCGCCAAGAGGTACGTATCAAAACCGGATAAATCCGAAGTCGCCCCTCCGCCTCGTATGATAACCACTACATCAAACTCGTTCACCCGGTCATTGATGCGATCCAATGCAGCCAATACGGACTCTTCCACCTGATTGCCCTGCATCAACGCCGGAAACAGTTCGGTATAGAAAAAGAATCCGCCAGAATTGTGCTGCAACTGATGACAGAAATCTCCATATCCGGCTGCGGTGGCAGAGGAAATGACCGCTATACGTTGAGGAAGAACCGGCATTTCCAATTCTTTATTCAAAGTCAGTACTCCTTCTTCTTCGAGTTGCATGAGTATCTCACGACGGCGGCGGGCCATATCGCCCAGCGTATAGGCAGGGTCGATATCGAGAACAGTCAGACTGTAACCGTAGAGTTCGTGAAACTGGACTGTTACTTTCACCAGGACTTTGATGCCGGAAGCAAATAACTGTCCGGTAGTTTCCTCAAAGTAAGGTTTCAGCAAGCGGTAGATATTACTCCAGATCATACCCCGTGCCTTGGCTACGAGATTGTTGCTGCGCGGGTCTTTCTGCACAAACTCCAGATAGCAGTGTCCGGTAGTGTTGGAACGGACATCGCTCAGTTCTGCCTGTATCCAATATTCATCGGGCAGGCATTGCTCCAGACTTCGCCGGACAAGCGCGTTTAGCTCTAGTAGGGAAAGAGAATCCATAGGCATAATTAACGATAAATGAATGACACATTTCTATAATGAGATGCGAATTTGATATAGCCTAACAACGAAGAATAGCGGACCGTTCGTTATTCTTTGCTCATTTGGTATGCTTTCCAGAGATCCGGAATGCCATAACCGTAGATGTTGTCCGGAAAATCGGATCTGTCGCCTACGCTGCGCACCAGTTCGATCACTTCTTTGGCGGTCAACCTCGGGCAGGCCTGCCACAGGCAAGCTACCATTCCGCACATGATAGGAGAAGAGAAAGAGGTTCCGTTGGCCAGACGAAGATTACCGTCTGTGCCCACTATATCCGCCTTGAGGCCGACTGCTACGACATCCGGTTTCACACGTCCGTCGGCAGTATTGCCGACAGAAGAGAACGGGGCCAGTAACTTCTTCTTATCAATAGCACCCACAGTCAGTACATTCTCGGCATCGCCCGGAGGAGTGATTTTCTTCCATGAGCCGCTGCCAGAGTTACCGGCACTGCAAACGAGGACCATACCCTTATCTGCCGCCTTCGAAGCCTCCCTTGACATCAGTGCATAGTGTCCGTTCAGGTCACGGTAACGATAGTTCTTGGTCGGGTCGTCAAAGGTATAATAACCCAGTGAGGTATTCACAACATCCACGCCCACACTATCGGCAAATTCGATGGCTGCCGCCCAATAATCCTGCTCTACCAAATGCTCGGAAGCCTCATCCTCACTGCGAAGCAACCAGTAGGAGGCTTCCGGTGCGGTGCCGACCATGACATTCGGCTGATTCATTGCCATACAAGACAGCACTGACATACCGTGGTTGCTTTCGGCATAGATGTCCGCTTCGGGGTTCACAAAGTCGCGTGTTCCGAGTATGCGGATATTCTTCATCGCTTCGATTCTGTCCGCATTATGAAATCCGGCGTCGATAACGGCAATCGTCATGCCCTGCCCCTTGAATCCGGCATCGTGGAGAAGGTTGGCTCGGCTCATTTCAATCTGAGTGATAGCGGGCCCATACAGGCTGTCCGAACGCTGCGGATCATTGATCAGCGAATCTCTTTTGGTAACTGCCGACACTTTTCCCTGCCACACTTTCTCGGTGGAACGGACAAAAGGCAGTTTGGCTATTTCATCGATCAGCATACTGTCATTGCAGGAGACTGTAACGAAATTATCCCATTTTCCAGTGACAAGCACATGGACGCCTTTCTTTCGTATGGCATCTACATACTTCTTGCATACCGGCAAGTCGGTAGAGTCGATAGCCAGCTTCTGTCTCAACCTGCGGTCGATGGATTTTCTGGAAAGGAACTCCTCCGGTTGCTGGATGGAATAAGTGGTTGCAGCCTTATCTGTGAGGCTGATCCGATATTTCAAGGTATCGGTAGAGGTAAATTGAGCAGATGCTCCCACCGCTGTAGTCAGGATCAATGCCGCTAATACTAATCTTTTCATCTGAATCTCTCTATTTATTTTATTCTACAATTCGTCTTTATTCTCTATGATCACCAGTCCGATCCCCCGCTGCGAAGCGATAAACGCACCGCCGAGTACCCGCCGTCCATCGTAGAACACGGCAGACTGACCGGGGGCAACAGCCGAAGCCGTCTCAAGGAAACGCACCAACAAGCGTCCGTCTTCGAGGCGTTTCACCCGACAAGGTATCGGTCGGCTGCGGTAACGGATTCTCACCGCAAGATTCTCACAAGAGAACAATTCTTGCTCATCTACTATCCGGTCTTGTTCCGCCAGCATATATTCCGTCTGCAGTTGTTCGGCATCTCCCAGCATCACTGTATTCTTCTGCGGATTGATTTTCAGCACATAAGCGGGCTTTCCCAAGGCTATCTCCAGTCCTTTCCGCTGACCGATGGTATAATAAGGTGCTCCCTTATGCTGTCCCAACTTCACTCCTTCGGAGTTGACAAACCATCCCGGACCGATCTCCGTATCCAGTTCCGGACATTGCTCGCGCAGAAAATCACGGTAATCTCCCTGAATGAAACAGACTTCCATACTTTCGCCTTCCTTAGACTTAGCTTCATATCCTTTCTCCGCCAAGTACTCACGCACCTTTATTTTCGTATAGTCGCCCAACGGGAAGATACACCGCTTCAGTATATCCTGCCCCAGCCGCCATAGGAAGTAGGACTGATCTTTTTTATCATCATCTCCCGCTACAATATAGATGTGCCCGCTCCGCTCTTCCAGCCGGGAGTAATGTCCGGTCGCAATGTAGGCGCAGTCCAGCTTGTCGGCCCATTCCGCCAATACACGGAATTTAAACAAGGGGTTGCACATCACGCACGGATTCGGGGTACGTCCTTGCTTGTACTCATCGATAAAATTCTTCACGATGGTCTCCTTAAAAGGTATACGCTCGTCAGCCACATAATGTTCAATTCCCATTCGTGCAGCCAGTTCGCGGGCATCCTGAGGCTCGTCTCCCCAAACACGCATCGTGACTCCTACTATTTCATATCCCTGCTCTTGTAGCATCAGACAGGTAGCGGTACTGTCTATACCGCCACTCATGCCAACCAATACTCTTTTATTTCGTTCTTTCATCCGAATTTCCAATCATTAGAAGAATACAAAAGTACAAGATTATAGTCAGACAGCCATAAAAAAGGAAATGAAAAGTTTGTGTCCCCTAATGAATGAACAGGCAACAGCCCCATTGCCATCATCAGACAATCATTTCCTACTGTCTCTTTAATTATTCAAAACGGTTTAAAAATGATTCAAGATACTACTGACTATCATTCGGCGCAAATCCGTATGATTTGTAATCAGATGTATGAAAGAAGCATGGAGGACTTGACAAACCGCTTTTA
>OOAZ01001911.1_pt1 | contig 12458 bp, 11 predicted proteins | sample 1671221 | NCBI WGS metagenome assembly OOAZ01 (sample SAMN06348134, study PRJEB24527) | human gut metagenome | biome: human gut; feature: ankylosing spondylitis patient; material: feces | host: Homo sapiens | place: China | collected 2015-10
CCAATGCCGAAAAATCCACCGCTGTGCTGCCGTTCAGCTTCATCAGGGTGCGGACGACTTTGTTGAAGGTGTCCAGTTCTTCCTTGTGCTGGGCAGCATAAGCGTCCTTGGTCAGCTTAAAGTTTTTCTTAATAAAGGTGTCGTGGATGGGCTTTAGCTTGACATGGATGGCCGTAGCGTCCTTGATTTGAGCAATCGAACGCATCCGGTTCTCGTTCTGCTTCAACTGCTTGCGGAGAGGGGCGGCGGTCTGGTTCAGGTTAGAAATTGCAGTGTCCAAATCCTCGATGGTGTTCAGGGAATGTGCTTTCAGATAGTCCCCCGCCCGTTTGACTTCCTCAAAGTCCCGGACAGTGCATTTCAGTTTTGCCTTGCCAGACCAATCGCTCCGCTGCTCGTTGCGAAGGTTGAAGTAATCCACCAGCAAGTCGGACAGCGTGGGTTCTTTCGCCTTTTCCAGAGCGTCCAGAAGAAGCTGCTTCTTTTCGTTCAGGTCTGCGATCCAGCGTTGCAGCCTACGGATGGCACTGCGGATGGACTGCATCAGACTGTTGGCGGCTCGAATGTCCCGGTTCAGGTTGCCGAGAAAGGTTTCAACTCCACGCTTTTCCATCTGGTGTGCAGCGGGGCCGAGATGGACGGTCGGTATCTGCTGGATGCCCTGCCGTTCAAAGGAGCGCAGGTCAACACGCTCCGGCCTTCCAGCAGCTTCCAGATAGCGATTGGTGATGGTCTCCCAGCTGTGCCGCCAGACCTCGGCGTACTTCTGGTCGTTCCAGTCCACTGTGTTTTCCTTGTGGCACTTCCAGTTGCCGGAGGGGAGCCGGATGCGCTCACCGTTCTCGTCAAGGTCGTAGACCTTTCTGGCTTTTGGAAGCCATTTGCCGTGTTCATCCATTGCCCGGAGCGTCAGCAGAATGTGGGCGTGCGGGTTGCCATCTCCCTTGTCGTGGATGGCAAAGTCAACAATCATGCCCTTGGAAACAAACTGCTCGTTGCAAAATTCTTTTATCATGGAGAGATACTGTTCTTTCGGAACCTCCACCGGAAATGCCAGCACGATGCGCCGGGCAAGCTGGGAGTTCCACTGGTTCTCCACGGCTTCCACGGCGTTCCAGAGGGTTGCCCGGTCTGCAAATCCGGGCGGCGCATGGGACGGCAGCATGATCTCGGCGTGAACAAGCTCTTTCTTCTTGTTGTAGAATTTTGTTTTCTGGTCGTACTCGCTGAACAGCCGTTCGCCGCTCTGGTAAGCGGCCCCGGCAACAGCGGACTGCCCTTGGCTGCGCTTAACGATGGTAATTTTGAAATGCGGACACGGAATAGGCATCACCTCCTGATGACATTTGAATCGTTCTCTTGTAAAAATCACGGAATTATGGTACTATTATTTTGGATAAGTAAGCAGAAAGCTGGTGAGCTAATGTCGGAAAGAAAATCACAACAGGAACTGGATTTTGAACGGAAACATGAAGAAGATTTGCAGCGGTTGCGTGGATTGCGGTTGATTGATGATGATTTCATGGCTGCGGTGTTTGAAGAACGTGCCTGTGCTGAGTTTCTTTTGCAGATCATCTTGAAACGGGATGATTTGACCGTCAAAGAGGTTCACGGCCAGTACAGCATCAAAAATCTGCAAGGGCGTTCAGTCCGATTGGATATTTTGGCAGTGGATCGGGAAAACCGTGCATATAATATTGAGGTGCAGCGCAGTGACCGTGGTGCTAGTGAAAAGCGCGCACGGTACAATAGCAGTCTGCTGGATGCAAACTTGACTGATGCGGGCGATGATTACGATGCGCTGAACGAAACATACGTTATCTTTATCACTGAAAATGACGTATTAAAGGCCGGCCTTCCAATTTATCATGTTGACCGTACAGTTCGGGAAACGGGAACGTTTTTCAACGATCAGGCTCACATCGTTTATGTGAACTCACAAATCAAAGACGAAACTGCATTGGGAAAACTAATGCATGACTTTTTCTGTACCAACTCGAAGGATATGAATTATTCCATTTTGGCACAGAGAGTTCGTTATTTCAAAGAAGATACGAAGGGAGTGGCAGCTATGTGCAGAGCTATGGAAAAAATGCGAGATGAAACCGAGCATGAAACATCGATCAAGCACGCATTGGCAATGTTGGCAGATGGTGTGCCTTGTGAAAAGGTGGCAAAGTACACCGACCTTTCAATTGAGGAAGTCCGGGCATTAGCTGAAAAGAAATCTGCCTGATAAAAAGATAAGCCGATTGGAAATGTTTCTGTTTCCAATCGGCTTTTTCTATGCGTGTTTTATGGTAGTGGGCAAAAGGATAGCTGCAAAGTAGCGCAAGGAAAATGCAGTTTTCCTTGGGATGGAATCGGGCCGGCGAACAAACGCCAGCTTCGATTTCATCGAGCCGTCTGCAAGACCGCAATTTCACCGGAACGGTGTATAATTGCGCCCTCTATTCTAACGGGTTTTGGACGTTGCTGTGTTCGTGAACATCATGCACCATCTTTGCAAGCGCCAGCACAACCTCCGGCTGACGGAACGAGATTTTCAGCAGTTCCATCACCTGATCGTCCGTCAGTTCTCCCGGACAGACCAGAAAGCTTTCCAGCATTCCGGCACGGGTACACAGACGATGCATACGGGCTCTCCGGTTCAGCTCTGACATCTGGCGTTCAAGGATCTTTTCCCGGTGCTCACAAGAGCGCAGCTTCTGCTCTGCTTTGGCTTTTTCGCTGCGGAGGTAAGCAAGATCGGTTTTCGGTTGGGTCAATGGCATCACGCTCCCTCTAAATTCTATTTGATCGGAATCAACCGATCCTCAATTTCAATTCTGTTAACCTGATCAAAATCATATTCATAGATAGATGCGATAATCAGCTGATTTTCCGAAAAGTCTCTCTTTAAGATGCTCATCATCATCTTTATATTTTCTTGATCAACTTCTTTTCCCGTGGGAGAATCCAAAATTATGGGCAACTTTATGCCAAGCTTTTTTTCAACAGCCAGGATATATGCTAATCTGAAAGAGAAAACCGTTTTATGAAGAACCGCTCCTGATAATTCTTTTAGATTTGAGGTGAATAGATAAGAAGGAGAAATGGTATCATCGTCACCCACACCCATTTCTGTTGCGTAACGAAGAATATCCGCATACAAACTCATTACAACAGCATTGTTGCTCTTTGTTAATTCTCTTATTTCAGCGCGAACACTTTTTAGCTTTTTTTCGGATTTATCTAATTCACCCTTTATTACGACAGAATTCATTGGTGTTGAAACAATGCGTTTGTCAAAAATTTCTGCGAGGTTTTCAGAGGTTAGAAAAGACATTTGTTCATTTTCCGCTGCTTTCACCTTTTCTTTTTGTTCCAGCTGATTTTCTAGGGCAGCTAGATCGGATGAAAGCATTTTGCGTTTTGAAACCAACAATTCAACGGAATCGTTGAGTCCTATAATGTTATCTTCCGTAACTGGAATCTGATTTCCACTCTCATCCTGAACAACCAAGTTCATTTCGGATACAAATTTTCGGAAATTTTTATTACTGGATAGTGCCCGGTCTACTCGTTTGAGTTCTCGCTTAATTCCACCTATTTGAAACAAAATTTGCTGAATTTCACTTGTGGCATATTCATTATAACTCTCTGGTGCAAGGCTTCCCATATCAGCTGCCACTTGATCTCTATATTGAGCAATACTGAACATTTGTTTGTACTTCGAAATGTTCCTTGTCAGTCTGTTTTCTTCTGCAAGTAATTCATTGCAGTTGCAACCGGAAAGGCCGCGTATTAATTCCTCAATATTGAAATGAACGCTTCCAATAACGGTTCCGCGATTTAACAACGTCCAACCTTTTTCTTGATCGATATAAAAAGTTCCTAATAAATTCAAAAGAATATCGTCATTGCAATTTCCAAACAGCAATTTATGAAGCTCCAATTCTTGCGCCGGAAGAACAATGGTGCTCTTTTGGTTGTCATGAGTCAGTTCCAAGAAATCCTTACTGTAGCGTATAATAGATACTTCTCCAAGGGCATCACAACAAAGATGTGTTTCAACCTCACATTGATCAAAACGCATTTTCTTTGTGCTTGGAATATTATATCCGATAGAGTACAGCAGCAGTCTTAATAGTGTGGTTTTTCCACAGCTGTTTTTAGTGCTATGAATCAAATTCGCTCCATCAGAAAAGTTTATCGTTCGTTCAAGTAATCCCTCTTTAATGCGGATGCTTTGAAATCTCATAGATTCACCCCACTCTTCACACAATCTATCTTGTTTCTTTTGGTTATAACATTGTAAAGAATCGTTTTGATCAGGATTTCTTGCACTTCTTCATCTATACCAGTATCATCAAACATATATGTATATTTTTCCCAATATGAGTCTACGAAACCAAAAGCTGTTTCCATACGACTTTTATGCTCTGCACAGTTCTTGTATGAAATATATTCTCTTAAAATATCCTTAAAAAACTCATACTTCTCGCAGCAATCAGTAATTAAACCCTTATATTGGCTGATTACTTCATCATAAATATCTGAATCCAGGTGATCGATAAATTTTTCGCTTGTTTGATCAATATCTGTAATAATCACAAGTATTGGTCCGATGATATCTTTCTTGCTAACACGGATGGCAGCATTCTTTTTGCTTCCATTTCTTTGTAAATCATTTTGCCATGCTTGCATGAGTTTCTTCCCCATACTTAAGGAACTCAAATGGAGATCTTCTGCAAATTCTTCTACTGCTTTTAGAACATATTTATAACGTTCATCCTCATCATCTGTTTCGAAGGGAAGAGTTTGAATCAGAAGTTTTTTAGTGTCCAACGGATGTTCAATCTTAACAAGATAATCATCAATTATTTTCTTTGATGAATCTGGCAATGAATCATAGGTTCGATATGACGGCGGCCCAGAAAAAATACCTTTGGAAGCCTCGTCGTTAAACGGATTAAAAGAGTTCGTGATAAAAATAAGTTGTTTCACATTTGTAGCCTTACTTCCACCCTCTGACAAAGTTTTCAAGGCCTTTTTTAGATTTGCACGTACATTATGAAAATCGCTGCTACCCAGTTGCACACCCTTCGCTTGTGCCAAAATCTTTTCTCCATCAGTAAGTTGGAGTTCGATATCTTCATAATTTCCTTCGATCCGAATAGTATCAAGACTTTTGATATTTCTTAGCATTAGAATGATCGCAGCATTTACCTGAAATTCAAAGCCGAACATAACTTGGTCTGCACGTCTGCTAGCAAGCTCCTTTTCGTCATCCATAATATGTATCCACCTTAATCTTTAATGTCCGAGAACTGTAACAAAGAAGCCGAGAATTTATCACCTTATACCGCAGCTTTGAGTCCTTTGGATTTTTCGGAAACAGTATGATCGATATATTTTTTCCAAGAAGGTGCTTCCAAAGCATCTCGTTGCGATTCACATTCACGTAGCAGATCACAAAGAGTTTGCGGAGTTGCCTTATCCGCTTCAAACATAGCAACAAAATATTTCTGGAACTGTGCCAATGTCAACGGCACGATATCTAGGCGCTGCTTCACGTCATCTTTGGCATACCAGATACCATGTCGGAAGGTTTCCGCCGTATTGGTATCAATCCTGACAGCAATAAACATTCCGTAGACGGGCTTATCATATTTAAGAACTGCATCAGAAACGTGGCGGCGGACAGGCTCGCCCTCCATAGCTTCCTGTCTGGAAGAAGTGGACATTGTAACCTCAGTCAAGATGGTGAAATTCTCAAATTCACAGTACAGGTCACCCTTGCCGCCACCTGCCGCCGAAACAGGCATAAAATCGGAATCGAGTTTGAAACCACGCACCTCATAGGGCATATTCACCAGATGGTCAATGGCTAATGATGCTCTCCAAAGCGTCCACTCTAGGTAAGCCGGGGTTTCGTCTTTGGGAACCTCAATGGCGTTATCCTCGTCATATACAGTTTTTCCGCCGCCTTTGATTAAAAGCGTCATATAGTCGGAAATTTCTTTCCACTGGTTGCACTGCGCTTGAGCATACTGGATTTCATCAGTTTGGGCAATAACGCTTTCAAGCCGACGACGAGCAATATTGATCTCTGTTGGAGTGTCCAACGGAAGATCAGAAATATCAAATGCAATCCGCCGTTCTTTCATCTGGCGCATCAGGTCGTTCAAAACAGATTTCGCTACATCTTCATTATCTGTAGGCAGCGGAGCACCACTACAGAGTATTCTGTATTCTTCGATAAGAGGTTTATCATTCGCTGTACTTTTTGCAAGGGCTTCTGCCAGCACATGCTTTGCAGGTGAAATAATAAGGCCACGGCCTTTTCGTTGTAAGACACCTGAAATGCGAAGATACCGCATATTCATATCAGAATAGTCCAAGAAATTATCCGACTTCTTATCATAGTCTTTAGCCCGAACAGCGATTTCCTGCCGATCAAAGGTTTTCTTTGCGGGTGCTTTTGCTCGTCGCATTCTTAAATCCAAAATATTGTCCACAACCTCAGACAAAGAATATTTAGGATTTGTAGTGTGTCCCCACAATGCAAATTCAATGCGGCTCAACTCAGATGAGCCAGTTCTTTTTTCAAGTTCCAGCATAATGGCAAGAATCCATCTTAATGGCGAAAAATACGAAGATTCGCCAGCCAGAGGAAACTGTTCGACGCTCATTGCCCGCAAAAAGCACTCTTGAACAGCAGGATAAGTGTCCGCTTTCAAAAACACACGTCCGAATGGCGTTATATCGTCCATCTTTCCAAGAGCAGCTTGTTCACCATATTTTTTATCAAGCTTCGGATAGATCAAGCCGTTCTTAGAGAACATCAGCCGCCATTTTCTGGCGTGACTGCCGGATTCGTCTTTTCCACCTTCATTTTGAATGATACCTTTCTCATTCAAAAGATTCATAAATGCAATATCGTTTTCCCGACCTCGGAGATTTCCAACGAAAGAGGATTCTGCAAATACAGCGAATCCATCCTTGATTCTATTAGGATTTCTGAGGCCAGTGTTTCCAACCAGCCAAATATCAATCGGAGTCCCCATTTTGAACTTCCTCCTTAATAGCCGACAAATAAATACTCCTGCACAGAATTTCGATGGGTTTTGGCTTCGCCTTGATTTCCAAAGGAATATTTATAGTCAACAGGAATTACTTCAACGTGCTTTTTGTACCGAGTCATAATCTCTAACATTTCATCTTGTGTCGGAAGGCTGTTGGAAGAATAAGACACAATTAGAATACTGTTCGCAAATTTCTTAAAAAGCTTATCGAACGCATCTGCCGCCCCTTTTCTGGTGGAAAAAGGGGTCGGGTAGGATTTGAATTTTTTGGTCTGGGTGTGTTCTTGAATTTCAACGCCCTTCCAATCACGGGCAAGACCTTCGACAAAATGATACCTTCTGACATATTCGTTGTCGGATAGCGGAGAATAATATGGAGGGTCCATATACACAAGGTCTGCCTTGTCTGCCCGGAGTTCCATTGCATCGCCGTGTTTAGAAAGACAGCTCATTCCATTGTCAAATACGGCAGCATTTACGGCCTCGACAGCTTCCAAGAACTGCTGCTCTAAGCTCTTCTGTAAGTCCTTACGACCGTCATTGTACCGATTTCCTGTATAGGTAAAAATTCCGCGGGGCCTTTTTTTAGTGCAAGCACGAATTAAAGCCGTCATAGCAATAGCACGTTTGTAAGAGTCTTTAATACCTGCAATATTCGTGCGAAGAATGTCGATCAGTTCGTTTTCTGCATCAGTATAGTATAAATCCTTAAAGGTGGTCGCAACAAAATGGTCTGATTCCTTTTTCTTTACCAACAGTTCTTTGGCTTCTTTTTCGGACAAGGTAACATGGCTGTTCTCAATCATTGCTTTTGTAAAAGTTGCAGACATTGCCATGTAATCGTTACTGATAACAGATTTACCCTGTGCCTTGAACATATAACCGACAATACCGGAACCCGAAAAAAGATCAACCGCAGTTTCAAATTCAAACTGTGACGCGATTGCCCAAATTTGAGCAAGCAGTTTACTTTTAGAACCCATAAATCGTGTGGGAGGATAACAAGAAACCTGCTGCGGCAGAGGTTGGGGAGCGAGTTTCATAAGAGTTTTACGTTTCGGAGGAACCGTAACGATAACATCCTCGCCCTTTCTGCTCTTTCCATTGCAGGAGATGTGACGTTTCGTTTGAATCACATCGATTTTAAAGGGAGAATACAGTTCGTGAACCAGCGGATGGTTAGAGTTCGTTAATACAACAGAGCAGCCCATTTCATGCAGCCGCATCACCATCTTTGCAAGTTCCACATGATCTTCCTCATAGAACTGTTCCTTGGTATACCGTTTGAAATCAGAATATTCAGAAATTGGAAGATAAGGAGGATCCAGAAAAATAAAGTCACCCGGCTTGGCATAATGCTCCAGCACCAGCAAATAATCACCACAAACGATCTCTGCCTTCTGCAAAGCCTTAGATGCTGCATGAAGATTTTCTTCATCGCAGATTTTAGGATTTACATACTTTCCGTATGGAACATTGAATTGACCCTTGCGGTTGACACGGTACAAACCGTTAAAGCACGTCCGATTGAGATAAATTGTTCTAGCAGCAGCCTCCGCAGGAGGAAGTTCTGTCCACTCTAGCGCACGAACCTGATAAAACATCTCGCTGGTATTTTTGTATTTTTTCAGATAGTCAATCACATCATCGAGATTATTGGCAACCTGACGATACATATTGACCAGTTCCGGGTTGCTGTCTGCTATAATTGCATTTTCAGGCTGTAAGGCAAAGAAAAGTGCGCCGCCGCCGAAGAACGGCTCAATATATCTTCCATAGGAGGAAGGAACTTTCGGCAGAAGATCATTCAACATCTGGGTCTTTCCGCCTGCCCATTTCAATATAGGCTTTGCCTGAATATAACTTAAAGTTCTTGCGGTGTTATCCATAGTATGCCATCCTCCTTTCAATCTTCATTTTTAGCAGTTAGTTCCATGATGTCACCAATATCGCATTGAAGTGCTGTGCAGATTTTCACCAGAACATCTGTTGTGACATTTTCATTTTTTCCTAATTTGGCCATGGAAGTATGGCTGATTCCGGCTGCAACACACAGATCTTTCTTTTTCATATCCCGATCGATCAGCAGCTTCCAGAGCTTTTTGTAACTTACTGACATTGATTTTCTCCTAATGCTTGTTTTCCATCATCTTGGAACTAAATTCCGCAATCGCTGAATTTCAAGCAATATTATATCATCCTGACAAAGGATACTCAAGAGCCGCTAGCAAAAATGCACAAAATAAAATTCAGCAGAAGCCGAAAAGCCCTCCGCATCTGCTGAATTCTGTATTCTACCTTTTTACACAGGCAGGATTGATACCGCCGCATTTCTGACCTGATACGTCACACCGCTGGCTTCTCCCTTTGCCTTGCCGCAGCACACTTCCGGGTGCTGCATAGCGAAGTCGGCAAGCTGTTTCTGCAAGTCGGGATTCAGCGTGAACACGCTGTAAGTTCCGTCCTCGCTGGCGTAGATCATGGTTTCCAGCTTACACATTGTCAGTGGGTTCGTCATCGTCAACCTCCTCAAAAATCGTAGGCCCCCAGTCCTCATCGCTTTCAATGTCCTGCGCCAGCTTCTGCATCCCGGCATAGCACTCCATCTCAGCACGGACAAAGTAGAACATCTGGTCGTACCAGTCTGCCAGCGTTTCGTCCTCCAGCTTCCGGCAGAAGTCATACACCAGCTTGTTCTGATTAGGGTCAACCGTCAGCCCGGCAACCTCATACAGCCGCTTGCGGGTCAGTGCCAGATCGGGGTTGCCGTAGGCATAGAGCAGCTTCTTTTCGTCAAAGGTCAGTTTCATAGGCGTGTACCTCCGTATCAAAAAAGGGTCTGCCATGTGCAGACCCAATGTAACGAAAAGACCGCCTTGCAGTTGTGCAGGGCGGTCAGGAATGTGATATTGTATTAGGCGAAAATCAGCTCAGACTTGATGATTTCCTCGGCACGGCTGCGGATGCTGTTCATCCTGCGCACCCATTCCAGTTGATTTTCGGCTTTCAGGGCTTCGGTCACGCCCTCTGCATCCTGCATCTGACGGATGATAAGGGCAAGCTGTTCGTCTGCCTGTTTGTCCAGACTGGCAAGGTAGCTGCCCAGTTCGCCGGACAGGACAAGCTGGTTGTACCGGACGGGATGATGTTCTTCCAGATACCTTCTATGTAAGCGGCCCCACCGCCCGGTGGGGTGCTGCTCTGCCGGGGCTGCTACGGTCAGGTTCGGCAGATAGTGGTCGTTGACAAGGGTGTAGTCCAGACCGTTGGCGTTGTCATGGGTGGATTTTTCAAGTTCGATCATGCGGATTCTCCTTTCAGTTCATCGGTTGGTTCAAATTGAAGTGCGGTTTTATCGGCAAGCTCTTGTTGAGCCAGCTTTTTCTTTTGGGCATATTGGCGGCAACGTTCCCGGTTTTTCTGCAAGAGTGCTTCGTATTCGGCTGCTGCCTGCGGGTCAGTTTTAGCAGCTTCTCTCAAAGCCGCTCGTTTTTTCTTGCGGTTTTCTCCAGATGTTTTTTGGTACTTTTTACGCTTGGCAAGTTGCTGTTCTGTAAGGTTTTTCTTGTCACTACGGCTGATCTCGATTTGACTGGGAAACGTATCACCGATAAAATTGAAGTAGATGTCGATTTGCTGCTGACGGTAGATCGTCCGTCCGCCGGATGCGGAATGAATCACCACTTTTTCTACCAGTTCGTACAGCATTTCATCTGTCAGCGTTTCGCAGTCCTTGTATTTCCGAATCAGCTTGACAAAGCGTTTCAGATCAACCTTCGTTGTTTCGACGTTTTCCAGTTCTTTCTTCAACTCGGCAATGCGAGCTTCGCAAACAGTTTGTTCCTCATCATATTGCGCCATCAACCGCTGATACTGTCGTTCTGGGATTTTCCCCAAAACGCTGTTTTCATACAGGCTCCGAATCAAAGCGTCCAACTCGTCTGTTCTTTTTTGAACTGAAAGCAGTTCTTTTTTACTCTCGGAAGATACCTGTGTGTTTTGGTTTTCCCATGCAGCTTGAAGCTGCTCGGCAAATTCATCCTCATTTTCAATAATTTCTTTTGTCATCGCTTTGATTGCATTGAGAATAGCGGCTTCAATGGTTGAGGTCTTGATAAAATGGGATGTGCAGGAAACGTACATATTACGGTATTTGCTGCACTGCCATGAGGAATCCGAATCATATACCACCCCAGAATCCCGGTGTTTTGCTTCAGGACTGGAAAAGCTCATCCGTGAACCGCAGTCAGCACAGAAAACCATACCCGACAGCCGATGTGTATATGTCCCATCCGGCAGTCTTTTCGGGCAACGTTTCCGAAGACGTTGTGCCTTATCCCATGTTTCTTGGTTAATGATGGCTTCATGGGTATCTCTAAAAATTATTTGTTCCTCCGGTGTGGCTGCACGGCGTTTTTTCAACTTGAAGTTTTCACGAATACTTTTGCGCAGCACCGTATGCCCAAGATACTCTTGACGGTCAAGAATATAAGTGATGGTGGTAGAGTTCCAGCGATACGGATCGTGATACGAATGGCATTGTGCAGCTTTTGAACCATGCTGTTCTTCATACGCCGATGGAATCAAAATCTTTTCATCGGAAAGCGTCTGCGCAATTTTGGCCATACTGGAACCGTTTGCGGCCATCTCAAAAATCTTACGAACAACGGCAGCGGCTTCTTCGTCCACATAGAGAGTCTGCTTATCACCGGGAATCCGTTTGTACCCGTAGGGAATACTGCCACTGCACCGTTTGCCGTCCTGCATCCGGGACTTGAACACCGCACGAATTTTGTTGCTGGTATCTTTGGCGTACCACTCGTTCATAATGTTCAGAAAGGGCGTAAAGTCGTTGTCTGTTGGATTGGCACTGTCTACATTATTGTTGATAGCGATGAATCGAACACCCTTTGATGGAAACTGAATTTCTGTGTAAAATCCAACTTCCAGATAGTTTCTTCCAAAGCGGCTCATGTCCTTTACAATGACAGTTGCAATATGCCCGGCTTCAATTTCGGCAATCATGGACTGGAAGCCGGGACGATTGAAATTTGTTCCGCTGTATCCATCGTCCGTAAAATGCTGGATGTTGTTAAAGCCGTTTTTGCGAGCGTAATCTTCCAGATACTTTTTCTGATTCAGAATGCTGTTAGATTCACCTTGCAGTTCATCATCTCTGGAAAGCCTTTCGTACAGTGCCGTGATTTTTCCTTGGTTGGATTTCGCCATAGTTTCACCTTCTTTTATTTTTAGTGGGGACGCGATATGTAACAAAGATACGATGTTTTTCTAACTTTGTAAACGCATCTTTGCTTTATCCTTGATAATTATAACCCTTCGGGTCTGTGACCACATAGGAACTGTGCATCTGCATCAGATTCGGTTTGA
>OOAZ01001923.1_pt1 | contig 12394 bp, 9 predicted proteins | sample 1671221 | NCBI WGS metagenome assembly OOAZ01 (sample SAMN06348134, study PRJEB24527) | human gut metagenome | biome: human gut; feature: ankylosing spondylitis patient; material: feces | host: Homo sapiens | place: China | collected 2015-10
GCAGAGTTGTATCCGACTTTGGCACATGAAGGATATCCGGGACATTTATACCAGACGAATTATTTTTTAAGTACGAATCCTTCCCCTCTCCGTACATTTCTTCACTGTGACGGATATGACGAAGGATGGGGGACTTATGCCCAGTTATACAGCTATAATTTTACAGAATTTAAAGATGTCGATGAAAAAACACAGGCACAGCTCCGCCAGCTATATCGGGATAATGACCTGCTCTCACTCTCCCTGTCCTCTCTGAGCGATTTATATGTGAATTATAAAAATTATGATGAAAATGCACTGGCCGATTATTTAAAGACTTACGGAATTGATAAATCCGCTACAAAACAACTTTACCAATACGTTATTGAAAATCCGGCTACTTATCTTTCTTACAGTATTGGATATTATGAATTAAACAAATTAGAAAAGGAGATGGCTGCCTCTCTTGGAAAATCATTTAAAATTTCTGATTTTCATGAAGCAGTTCTGAATGTTGGTTCTTGCAATTTTGCAATTTTAAGGCAGGAAATAGAAAAGGAAACAGAAATTCTCAGCAAGGTTCCTTAAAAATATTGCTTGTATACACGCGTTTTTTAAATATTTTTAATATTTTTACTCATAATTGGTCATTTTATTTGTTTTGAATAATTGACATTTCAATCCTGCATTGTTATACTAGAGCGTGTTTGAAAAAAAAATGGAATTTCATTATTTGGGATTTTTATTCTTTTTTCATTGGAAAATCGACACAAAAAGTGTACAATAGACAACGTACGATAAAAAGTACAACAGTTTAATTTAAATACAACTTAGGAGGTAATACTATGGAAACATATGGTATCGAAAAACTTGGGATTGTGAATCCTAAAGCAGTTTACCGCAATTTAACACCTGCACAGTTAACAGAGGCAGCTTTAAGAAGAGGCGAGGGCAAGCTTTCTAACACTGGTGCACTCGTTGTAACTACAGGTAAATATACAGGACGTTCTCCTAAAGATAAATTTATCGTTGATACTCCTTCTGTTCATGATGACATTGCATGGGGAAGCGTTAACGTTCCTATCACTCAGGAGAAGTTCAATGCAATTCGTTCTAAAGTAATCGCTTACCTTCAGAACAGAGAAATCTTCATCTTTGATGGTATGGCTGGTGCTGATCCTGTCTGCACAAGAAAGTTCCGTATCATTAACGAATTAGCAAGCCAGAACCTTTTCATTCATGAACTCTTAATTCGTCCTACAGCAGAAGAATTAGAGAACTATGGCGAAGCTGATTTCACTATCTTCGTTGCACCTGGATTCAAATGTATTCCAGAAATCGACGGAACTCATTCTGAAGCAGCTATCATCGTTGACTACGAACAGAAACAGGTAGTTATCTGTGGTTCCCAGTACTCAGGAGAGATTAAGAAGTCTGTATTCTCTGTAATGAACTTCTTAATGCCAAAAGAAGGTGTACTTCCAATGCACTGCTCCGCTAACATGGATCCAGAAACTCATGAGACAGCTGTATTCTTCGGTTTATCTGGAACAGGTAAGACTACTCTTTCTACAGATCCGAAACGTCTCCTGATCGGTGATGACGAGCACGGCTGGGATGACAACGGCGTATTCAACTTCGAAGGTGGATGCTACGCTAAATGTATCAACTTAAGTGCTGAGAACGAACCAGAAATCTACAACGCTATCAAGTTCGGAAGCCTTGTAGAGAACGTTATCATGGATGACGAAACTCGCGAATTTGACTTTGATGATGGATCTCTCACAGAGAATACTCGTGTAGGATACCCAGTTGATTATATTTCCAACGCACAGATTCCTGGTGTTGGCGGAATCCCTAAAGTAGTTATCTTCTTAACTGCTGATGCATTCGGTGTACTTCCTCCAATCTCCAGATTAGATGAGAACGCAGCTATGTACCACTTCGTAACAGGATTCACATCCAAACTTGCTGGTACAGAACGTGGAATTACAGAACCTACACCAACATTCTCAGCATGTTTCGGACAGGCTTTCTTAGAGCTTCATCCAACAAAATACGCTGAAGAATTAGTTAAGAAGATGGAAAAGAATGGAGCTAAGGCTTACTTAGTTAACACAGGATGGAATGGTACAGGAAAGCGTATCTCAATTAAGGATACACGTGGTATCATCGATGCTATCTTAAACGGTGACATCTTAAATGCACCAACAAAGCAGATTCCATACTTCAACTTTGAAGTTCCTACAGAACTTACAGGCGTTGATACAGGAATCCTTGACCCACGTGACACATACGCAGATGCTGCTCAGTGGGAAGAAAAAGCAAAAGATCTTGCTGCAAGATTCATCAAGAACTTCGCTAAATATGAAGGAAATGAAGCTGGTAAAGCACTTGTTGCTGCTGGTCCTCAGTTATAATTTCATATTTGAACCAAAGAGGGGCTGCCGTACATACGGACAGCCCCATTATTTTTTACCGGGCATGTTCTGTTTCATGCAGCATTCCGGCGATAAAAAAATAACTACGAAACGAGATGATAACCTATGAGTTGGTACAATGAAGCAATTTTTTATCACATCTATCCACTTGGACTTTGCGGTGCACCGAAACAGAATGAGTACACCACTCCTGTCCACCGTCTGAACACTCTCCTCCCATGGATCAACCACATCAAAGAGATCGGATGCACCGCCCTGTACATCGGACCTCTCTTCGAAAGTGTCGGACATGGTTATGAAACCACCGATTATAAGAAGCTTGACTCCCGTCTTGGAACAAACGAAGACCTGACCGCTTTTGTCAAAGCATGTCACGAAAAAGGCATCAAAGTAATCTTCGACGGTGTATTCAACCACACAGGACGTGATTTCTTTGCATTCAAGGATATCCAGAAGAACCGCGAACATTCTCAGTACCTTAACTGGTACTGCAATGTCAATTTCTGGGGAAACAATGAATACAATGACGGATTTTCCTATGACAACTGGGGCGGATACAATCTGCTTGTCAAGCTGAACCAGCGAAATCCGGAAGTCCAGAATTATATCTGTGATGTGATCCGCTACTGGGTTTCTGAGTTTGATGTCGATGGAATCCGTCTGGATGCCGCTGATGTCCTGGATTTTGATTTCATGCGTGCACTCCGCCGTACTGCCGAGGAAGTCAAACCTGATTTCTGGCTGATGGGTGAAGTTATCCATGGCGATTACAGCCGCTGGGTAAATGGCGAGACACTGCACAGTGTCACAAACTATGCTCTGCACAAAGCTCTTTACAGTGGACACAATGACCATAACTATTTCGAGATCGCACATACAGTGAAATATCTCCAGAACATGGGAAATCTTGATCTGTACAACTTTGTTGACAATCACGATGTAGAACGAATCTACACCAAACTGTCCAATAAAGCGCATTTTAATCCGGTTCATGTACTTCTTTATACTCTTCCGGGAGTTCCAAGTATCTATTATGGTTCTGAGTTTGGAATTGAAGGACGCAAGGAACGTTCCTCTGATGACAGCCTGAGACCTGCCCTGGTTCTTGCAGACTACGCAGATGCGAAAGAAACAAATCCATGTACAGCTCTGGTTGCCGCTCTTGGAAAGATCAGACAGAATACCCCGGCTCTGAGCTACGGAAGTTATGCAGAACTGCAGCTTACTAACCGCCAGTTTGCTTTTGCCCGTGATCTGGACGGTGTGCGCGTGGTCGTAACTGTCAACAATGATGACAACGATGCTTGGATGAACCTCCCTGCCGGAAATGCATCTGAATATGTCGGCACTCTGACCGGTCAGAAAGTTTCTGTCGAGGGCGAACGCATCAATGTATGTGTTCATGCAAACAGCGGTGAGATCTGGGTACCTGCCGGTGATATGCCGGAGTACACGCCTGTCAAGGTAGAGGTGAAGGAAAAAGCTGTTAAAGAATCTGTCAAAGAAGAGACTCCTGCTGCCGAAGAGACTGCTGTTGCTGAAGAGACTACAGTTGCTGAAAAAACATCTGCCACAAAGACAGAGGAAAAAGAAACTGCTTCCGAAAGTACAGATGTAAATACTATCAGCACTGCCACAAAGGAAACTGCCGCTACAGAAGAAAAAGTTACCGAGGCATCAGAAAAATCCACAGCAAAAGAACCTGTCAAGGTTGACCCGAACAAGGCTCCGGAAGACATGACCGTCGAAGAACTCCAGGCTGCCATCCTTGCAAAGATGGCTAGCAACGGACCTGTCACCGATCAGATGAAAAAGACTGTCGATGACAACATCTGGCATGATTCTCTTGTAAACTGGCTCAAGAGTTTCCGATAAAATCAAAGAAACATATCTGCAATATCAATTTACGCAGATAATATACAGACAGGGAGCATTTCCACTATGGATCTGCTCCCTGTCTGTATTCTATACTATTTTGTTTATATACTGATCTTTGCGCCTTACTCAAATAATTTCTTCACCATCTCTGCATCAAATGTTACAGAGGATACCTTATTTACCTCGATCTGATACAGCGCATTTGCTGCGATATGCTCTGCCGCCTGCTCCAAATCACGGATTCCTGTAGTATCCGCAAACTGCTCGATCACTGCATCCAGTCCATCCGGTGCGATCACGCACTCTTCTTCTCTTAAGTTCATTCTCTTGAGAACTTTTGGAAGGGCAAATTTGGAGAAGATGACTTTCTTCTCTTCTGCTGTATAATCCGGAAGTTCAATGACCGCAAAACGGGACATTAACGGTGCACTGATCTGTGCTTTGTCATTTGCTGTTGCGATCGGATATACACCGACGGTCGGAACCATACATTCCATGTAGTTGTCTGTGAATCCCAGGTTATCGAGAAGTGTCAGAAGCACGTCTGCCGGATTTCCGTTTCCTTTACCGTTGGTTGCTTTATCCAGCTCATTGATGATAAATACAAGATTGGATTCTCCTGCCATGGAAAATGCCTCCATGATGATTCCCGGTTTGGCATTGGCATAAACACGGGAACTTCCTGTAAGCTGCTCAGGATCGTTGATGGAACTCATATCAAGAGTTGTCCACGGAAGTTTCAGGATACGTGCTACGGCATATGCGATCTGGGATTTACCTGTTCCTGCCGGTCCTACAAGCAGAAGTCCATACGCCGGAAGTGTATGGGTACGGTTAATCTGAATGATCGTCTCGATGATTCTCTGTTTTACTTTCTCCATTCCGTAAAGTTCTTCGTCAAGAATACGGCGTGCCTCTACCGGGTCGATGGATTCAAAGTAATTATTCTTCCACTGGATGTTCATCATAATGGACAGTGCTCTCTGTGCATGTCTTCTTTCTTCCTGAGAGACCTCATGGGAACGTGCTACGGCAAGGTTTCGTCTTGCCCAGAGGCGGATGTTATCCGGCATGGTCCTTCCCGCACAGGTCATAAAGTCTGTGATGCTCTGGATACTGGTGAGCTTCATGTTGTCGCCCTCTTCATTCTCGTCCTCGTTCTCTGGAAGTTCTGTCGGTGCATTGCTTGCGAGCAGACGCTCGATCATAAACTGAAGAAATCCATCCTCTGCAGAAAGCTTGGTGCCGCCTCCGAATGCGGTCTCTCGGATCTTGTAGACTGCATAGCCTTCTCCAGTATTCTGTCCTGATAATCGTACACTGATATGGTTTTCACCAAGCCATTTGACAAGGCTTACGAAACGTGCATCGATCTTGAGGATATCTGCCGGGAATACGCCATCCTCTTCTTTGAATTCAAAAGAAGATTTCTGGTTTGGATTAGAGAATACGCCACAGGAATGATGATTCCACTGGCGGCTTGTGTTGTCCAGGACCAGGATCGGTTTCTCCGGAGATGGTTTTGTTTCATTGGAGCGGAATGTGGTGTAGGTGCATTCCGGATCTTTCTTTTCGGTTGTTGCATTGCTGAAATCAAATACAGGCATAACGGCTTCTCCTTTATCTTAATTATTTTGTAGTTTTGTATCAGTCGAGTTTCAGTCCTGCCAGCGCCTGTGCAAAAGCGTTGTTTACCGGCTCGTTGGCTTCTTTCTGCTGCTGTTTCAGGTATCGCTGGACATCACGTTTCTTGACTCCTGCCCCTTCTTTCTCTCGTCTTGCCTGGAAAGAAGACAGTTTTTCTTTGTAACCGCAGGCACATACGAAGGTTTCTTCTTTGCCTTTGACCAGCATTTCCATACGCTTGTGGCATTTCGGACAGCGGGCATTTGTTGTTCGTGAGATCGTCTCACGGTAGCCGCACTCTCTGTCCTGGCAGACCAGCATCTTGCTGTTCTTTCCGTTGACTGCCAGAAGACGCTTGCCACAGGTCGGGCAGATCTTGTTCGTCAGGTTATCGTGCCGGAATGTTCCCGGTCCCGTTTTTATCTCACTGACGATCTCATTTGTATAGTCGCGGATATCACTCAGAAAGGTGTCCTGTCTAAGTTTTCCTTTCGCAATGTCAGAAAGTTTCTTTTCCCAGTCTGCTGTCAGTTCCGGTTTCTTTAAGTCCTCCGGAACCAGTTCCAGAAGCTGTTTTGCTTTGGAAGTCAGATAGATCTCGTTGCCTTTCTTTTCCATCATAAAGCTGTGGAAAAGTTTCTCTATAATGTCTGCCCTGGTTGCTACGGTTCCAAGTCCTCCCGTTTCTCCCAGAGTCTTTGCAGCCTGTTTGTCCTTCGTGGAAAGGTATTTGACTGGATTTTCCATCGCTGCAAGCAGTGTTGCCTCTGTGAAACGTGCCGGGGCTTTGGTCTTGCCGGAATTCAGGTGTACCTGTGTGATACGAAGTTTCTGTCCCTTTTCAAAGACAGGAAGTTTCTGGTCTTTGAGTTTTTCTTCTTCTGTGTCGTCCTCTTCCTGGAATCCACCCTCGTAGACTTCTTTCCAGCCGGCACTTAAGACTGTCTTTCCGTTGGCAGCAAAGGTATAACCGCCTGCTGTCCCCTCCATTGAAGTCTGCTCGTATTCAAATGGCGGATACAGAACACTTAAGAAGCGTTTTACCACCATATCATAGATCTTGCGCTCTTCGTTTGTCATATGGTCAAGCTGCACGAACTGCTCTGTCGGAATGATCGCATGGTGGTCACTGACCCGTTTATCGTCCACAAAACTTCCATTTGTGCGGATCGGTTTGTTCAGAAGTGCTCCTGCCAGTTTACGATACGGACCTGTACCGCAGGCCTTGAGTCTTTCTTTGAGTGTCGGGATTACATCCTTGCCGATATAACGTGAATCTGTTCTCGGATAGGTCAGGACTTTGTGATTTTCATAAAGGTGCTGCATAATATTCAGGGTTTCCTTGGCAGAAAATCCATATTTCTGATTTGCCTCTCTCTGGAGAGTTGTCAGATCATAGAGCCCCGGTGCCATTGTCTTCTTTGCTTTCTTTGTGATAGCAGTGATCTCGATCTGTCCATTCTGGACGCTCTGTGTGATCTCCTCTGCACGTTCTTTCTGGAAAGTACGGAAGCTTCCGCTCTTTGGATCTTTCCAGGTCCACTGTACTTCTCCTGCCTGTAAAGATATTCCATAGTAATCCTTCGGTTTGAAGTTTCGTATTTCTTCTTCGCGCATTGCTATGATCGCAAGGGTAGGGGTCTGCACACGACCGCAGGAAAGCTGCGCATTGTATTTGCAGGTCAGGGCTCGTGTTCCGTTTATTCCCACCAGCCAGTCTGCCTCTGCTCTCGCCACAGCTGCTCTGTACAAGTTATTGTACTCTCTTCCATCTTTAAGATTCTGGAATCCGTCTTTGATCGCTTTGTCTGTCACGGATGAGATCCATAATCGCCTGATCGGCTTATGGCATCCGGATTTGTCCAGGATCCATCTTGCTACGAGTTCGCCCTCTCTTCCGGCATCTGTGGCGATGATGATGTCTCCGATGTCCTTACGGAAAAGCTGCGTCTTGACCGCCTGATATTGTTTCGATGTCTGGCGGATCACGACCAGCTTCATCTTATCCGGCATCATAGGGAGCGTCTGCATATCCCATTTCATGTACTTCTTATCATATTCTTCAGGATCTGCCAGAGTTACCAGATGTCCCAGTGCCCAGGTCACAGCATAGTCCTTTCCTTCCAGGACTCCGTTCCCTTTCTGATTACAATGGAAAACCCTTGCAATGTCTCTTGCCACGGAAGGCTTCTCCGCAATTACCAATGATTTCATTTATTCTAAATCCTCTCAGAAGTTTTCTCTGAAAATGAGTATATCATAGAATTGCATTTTGACCAACAAAAAAGGAAGATTTTCATCTTCCTATCTTGTAACCGACGCCCCGTACTGTTTCGATCAGATCTCCGGCACTGCCAAGTTTCTGCCGCAGCGTACGGATATGTACATCCACTGTTCTGCTTTCTCCATCAAATTCATAACCCCAGATCTGGTTCAGAAGCTGTGTTCTGGAAAGGACCATTCCGCTGTTCTTAAGCAGCAGGCACAGCATCTCATATTCCTTAAGTGTCAGGGTAACCGGCTCCTGGTCAACAGTCACTACATGGCGGACCGGGCATACATAAAGGTTCTCAAGCCGGTATTCTTCTGCGCCTTTGTCCTCTGCTCTTCGAAGTGCTGCCTTGATCCTGGAGATGAGTTCCATCATCCGGAACGGCTTCGGAATATAGTCATCTGCACCGCTGTCCAGTCCCATCACGACATCATATTCGCTTCCCTTTGCTGTCAGCATGATGATCGGAAGTTTCCTGGTGTCCGGTCTTGTCCTGAGTTTCTTAAGAATGGAGATTCCGTCCTCCTCCGGAAGCATCACATCCAGAAGGATCAAGGACGGAACCTGTTTCTCCAGTTCCTTCCAGAAAAGGGATGGGCGTTCGAATCCTTTTGCATCCAATCCCTGACTTTTTAGTGTATATACCACAAGCTCGCGGATACTTTCATCATCTTCTACCAAGTAGATCATTTATTTTTACCTCTCTCATTTTTCAATTTAAGCCAAGTATACGCATGCTTCGTAAAATCTTTAGTCTTTTGACTGTTAAATCTTTGTAAAGGCAAGTCCTGATTGTAAATTACAGGAAACAATGTTATCATAAAAAAAGAATCGTTTTGGAGGATATTATGTATTATTTTATCGTAAATCCTAATTCCCGCTCAGGGAAAGGTGCTCTTATATGGAAGGAACTTCTCAGGACTCTTCGACAGAAACATATTTCTTACAAGGCTGTCTTTACCGGATACCGCGGTCATGCGGTCAAACTGGCGGCTTCCGTCACAGCAAAAGCATCACCGGAACATCCTGTTTATCTGATCGCAGTCGGCGGTGACGGTACGATCCAGGAGGTTCTTTCCGGTGTTAAGGATCTGTCCTGTATTTATTTTGGTTATATCCCGACAGGATCCGGGAATGATTTCTGCCGCAGCATGCAGCTCCCACAGGACCCGCACGAGGCACTGAACTGCATCCTCAAAAGAAAACACATCGCATCCATGGATGTCCCGGTCATCTCCATCAAGGGACGCAAAAGTCATTTCGCGATCAGCTGCGGTATCGGGTTTGACGCTGCAGTATGCCACGAAGTAAGCGTCACCCCTATGAAAAAAATACTTAACCGTGTGGGCCTGGGGAAACTTGTTTATCTCTTTGTCGCGCTGAAACAGCTTATGTTCCTGAAGCCTGTTCCTGTGACACTCCGGATGGATGAAGAACGTATCTACCCATTCCACAAGGTATATTTCGCGGCAGTGATGAACCAGAAATACGAGGGCGGCGGCTTCAAATTCTGCCCTGATGCCAGCCCTTCTGACGGATATCTTGATGTGATCGTTGTCGACGGACTGAGCAAGCTTAAGGTTCTCTTCTGTCTTCCGACTGCATTCTGGGGCAAGCATACACAGTTCACCGGAATCCATATCTTCCGCTGCAAAAAGGTCGAAGTATTCAGTACTGTCCCACTTGCGGTACATAAAGACGGAGAATCCGCCGGCATTCAGGAGACTTTTTCCGTTTCTATCGAGAAAGAACCGGTGAAGATCATTCTTCCGTAAACAGAAACTATTAAAGGCTTTCGACAGGAATTATCGTATCCCTGCTGAAAGCCTTTCGTTTCTTATATTATTTCTTTAGTTGAATCCATAGAATTTCTGGCATACTTTATAAGCTGCCACGAACATCTTTCTGCCGGCTCTGCCTGGAAGATTTGCTGCACGTCCGAGGACACTGTAGCGAAGTTTATGGTACAGCCAGCGGTCCAGCTCACGGATGTATTCCATGAGTTCTTTTTTCTTATCGAGTGCTTCCTGTGTGCCGGCGCGTACCAGCATGATGGAAGAAACTGTTGTGATGATATCCAGGTAACTGAGCATATATTTCTTCTGGTGCTTGTTACTGAACTGACATCTGTGGAAAGCATCTGCCATCAGTTTGTTGACTCTGATCTGCTGGTCGATCCTCTTGATCATAACCTTCTCATTTACAGACTGATCATCACGGCCAATGAAGTAACGATAAAAATTCACATCCAGATAATACATGTTCTGAACATATGGAAGCGGCTCAAATGCAAACAGGTTGTCTACATAAAATGTATGCTTCGGAAGCTCCAGACCACATTCGTGGAGCAGTTCAGTACGGTAGATCATGGAATGCATGAGGAGATATTTTCCCTTAGACATACGCACCTTGTCCCACTCAAAGATTTCGTTTACCGGGAGACAGTGTCTGTACTGCATGACCTTTTTCCTTGCTACGCCCTGTTTCTCATATACGAAATTGCTGATCAGAAGATCAACAGTCTTTGGTCCGCGGATAAGTTCTTCCAGAGTCTTGAGGATCTGCTCATACGCTTCTGCATTTACCCAGTCGTCGCTGTCCACGACTTTAAAATAAAGTCCGCTTGCATTTCTGATTCCTGCGTTGACTGCTTCGCCGTGACCGCCGTTTTCCTGGTGGATTGCCTTGACGATCGTCGGATATTTCTTTGCATAAGCATCTGCAATCTCTGCTGTGCGGTCGGATGATCCGTCATTTACGACAAGTATCTCCACATCTTCGCCTCCTACAAGAAGGGAATCAATGCACTTCTCCATATATGCTTCTGAATTATAACATGGAATTGCAATACTTAAAATTTTCATCGGTATTATTCCTCCTGTGTGTGTTATTCCCTGATATATTTTGTGTACGCGCTGAATGCTGATGGGATCGCATATTGATCGTCGGACTGCCTTTTACCGACAAAAAGCAGATCATTCTGACGGATTTCTTCCAGTGAGGAAACACGGACCCTGTAGGCAGTCATCCTCCATTCAATATGTGAAAAAATATGCTTTGCTTCCGGAAGTGCTTCTATACGAAGCGGTTCCAGATCCATGGCTTTGACGCTCTCCAGTACTTCCTCTTCAGAGAGATGTCCCTTAAGATTCGGAAGCTCATATAATCCCGCAAGAAGTCCCCTCGATGGACGCCTGCGGATTGCTGTCTTTTCTCCATCCTGGATCACAAGAACGGTCCGATCTTCCAGCTTCCTGTCTTTCTTCTGTGCTTTGACGGGAAATCTGTCGATCGTTCCATGAGCTCTTGCCCCGCAGCAAAAAGCCACCGGACAGACATCGCATTTGGGTTCGCCATTTGGCACACAGACAACTGCGCCGAGTTCCATCAGTGCCTGATTGAAATCTCCGGGGTACTCCCCTGGCATGATCTCCTGAAGCTTATTTTCTATCCGTTTCTTTACAGACTGCTTCATGATATCACCATCATCCTCTATAATCCTGGTGATCACGCGAAGTACATTTCCATCTACTGCCGGAACCGGTATATCATAAGCGATCGATGCAATTGCTCCTGCTGTATAGCTTCCGATTCCCTTAAGGGAAAGAAGTTTATCGTAAGATGCCGGAAGCACACCATCATATTCCTCCACAACCGTCTGTGCCGCAATCTGCATATTCCGGACGCGGTTGTAATACCCAAGTCCCTCCCACAGTTTGAGAAGCTTCTCCTCCGGGCACTCTGCAAGTGCCGCCGGATCCGGAAGTTCTTCTGTGAACCTGCGAAAATATGGCTTCACTGCCTCCACTCTCGTCTGCTGCAGCATGATCTCCGATACCCAGGTATAATAGGCATTGTGCCGGTCTCTCCATGGAAGGCTGCGCTTATTCTGCCTGTACCACTCTGTCAGTGGCTTTACAATGTCATTCAGCATTCTTCTAGTCCTGTCTTGTTTTTTTGTCTTATTATTATCAGTATCAGTAAACAGTACCCTCAGTATACCATAAATCCCGCTAAAAGACAGTTGATTTTTTTTATTTTACCATATAGAATATGAATCAAGGCAATTTTACCAGTATGATAAATCTCATTTTTTCCTGAAAGGACTATATTATGGACAGTATTATTTTTGATGTTGACGGTACGCTCTGGGATTCCACCGGGATCGTAGCTGAGGCCTGGAGCGATTACCTTATCC
>OOAZ01001930.1_pt1 | contig 12367 bp, 14 predicted proteins | sample 1671221 | NCBI WGS metagenome assembly OOAZ01 (sample SAMN06348134, study PRJEB24527) | human gut metagenome | biome: human gut; feature: ankylosing spondylitis patient; material: feces | host: Homo sapiens | place: China | collected 2015-10
CATAGAAAGCATCCTGCAAGTCATAAATACTGGCGTAGTACCGAAATTTCCAGCTTCCGTTCAAAAGCTGGAAGCGATCCGAGGTCTCGCGGTGCTCGACTAAGGCATCGCTGCGCCTGGATGCTGGAATGTAATAGGCACGATTTTACATGGTACCCACATGCAGTGTGTGCGGGTTCTCGTAATAGTGCGGAATAATCATCCATTCTCCTCCTGTGATTTATACAGTTCTGCTTGCGTTTTGTCTGAAATTATTATACAATTTCTATATACAATAAAACATAAACGGTATTGCACTAAATATGCACAAAATCAATGGCTTTTTGTAAAGTGAAGGTAAAATGGACGAAGCACCTCGCAATATTCACAAAAACAGGAGGAGATTTTTGTGTACATTAACTCTGGCTATCTGAACAATTCCCGTACAGATTTCAAAGACAACTCCACGCCGCTGGTGGTGGGCAGCTGTGGCACCTACCGGCTGAAAACGCGCCCTAAACTTCCGACCTACTGGCAGAAAGGGCGCAGGGATTACCAGATTTTATATGTGGCGAACGGCAAGACGCATTTCTGGTTTGACGGCAAGGAAGAAATCGTCAGCGCAGGCCATATGGTGCTGTACAAGCCGGAAGAAATCCAAAAATATGTATATTATCTGGAAGATAACCCGGAAGTTTTCTGGATTCACTTCACAGGCAGTGATGTAAAGAACATTCTGGCGTATCATGGCATCTCGCTCGATGAGCATGTATTCTACTGCGGCGTGCTGCCGGACTACAAAGCGCTGTTCCGCAAAATTATTCAGGAGTTGCAGCTGTGCCGCTATGGGTACGAGGACTATATCGCATCGCTGTTCAACGACATTCTTCTGTTGGTGAATCGTCAGCAGCATGAACAGAAAAAAGCCACTGGCAACGTCCAAGAGCAGATTGAACGTGCAGCGGCTTACTTCAATGAGAACTATAACACAAAAATCAGTATAGACGATTACGCGGAATCCCTGCACATCAGCACCAACTGGTTTATACACAATTTCAAACAGTACGCTGGTATGTCCCCGGCCCAATACATCCTGTCGCTGCGCATGGTCAACGCACAAAGCCTGCTGGAGCGGACAACCTACAACATCAAGGAAATTTCCGAAATCGTAGGGTATGAGAACCCGCTGTATTTCAGCAGGGTATTTAAGAAGGAGATAGGAAAGTCACCGGCGCAGTATAGGAAAGAAGCTGCTTTTTTAGCAAAAACTATATAATGCTTTGTTGAAGTTTTGATCGTTTTGTTGTATAATGTATCATTAATATTAGTGAAGAAATCCTATAAACGGAGTGAATGTTATGAACAAAATTATAGAAAACTTTCTAGATATTCATAAAAAGGAGTATTCAATTGAACGTCTCGACACAGAAACAGCTTTTGAGCATTTTACTAATAAGTGCATAGTAAACAAATACTCTAATGAACGCTTTGATCCTTCTGATATAATGACTGATCCAGGAGAAAAAGGATTAGACGGCGTAGCTATATGTGTAAATGGCAGGGTAATTACAAGCAATGATGAATTGGAATCAATCTTAGGAGAAGCCAAGTCGCTAGATGTTCGATTTGTATTTATACAAACAAAAACCAGTGAACATTTCGATGGAGATGAAATTGGAACTTTTATTTATGGGGTTAAAGCTTTTTTTGCGCCTGAAGCCCTCCGTCCCCAAACAAACGAAAAGATGGATAATTTGATAAGCCTTAAAGACGAAATCTATAGACATAGCATTGATATGACGAATGCTCCGGTGTTGGATTTGTACTACGTTTGCTGTGGCAAGTGGGTTGAAGGTAACGGCTTGATGTCGAGAGTAAATCTTGATATTCAGCCACTTATTGATACGCAAAATTTTAGTTCGGTCGCTTTCTTCCCTTACGACTCGGAAAAAATTATTACTACCTACAAAGAACTCAAAAAGAAAGTCAGCAGATCTTTCACTATGGAGAAAAAAGTGACATTTCCTCCAATTGATGGTGTGAAGCAAGCTTTCTTGGGATTAGTGAAATGCAAGGATTTTGTTACTATTCTTAGGTTTTTATACAAGGGTATAATCATAAAACACAACAAAACCGAGCCAACCTACACTAAAACGTCGCTATTTCTTTGTGAAAAGCGACGTTTTTTTATGGGCCGGACAGAGAAAGGAGGGAAAGTTTTTTAGTTAGCCAGGCCGGGAGGTCTGGCTTTTTTCATTTCAAAATAAGGAGGTTAGCGAATGGCAGATGACAAACTGAAAACAGGCCCGGAGTCCCCTGTCCTGGATCACCCTGGCGGGGGCCCTGCTGGGGACGCCCAGGCTGTAACAAAGCCCCCTGTCCCGGAAGAGGTAGAGGGGCCCGCTGCTGGCACCGGCCCGGCACCCCAGCCGGAGCAGTCTGTGATCCCCGGTATGGGCAAGGACGCTCCAGCCCAGCCTGCGCCGCAGGTCGAGGCTGAAAAGACGGGGAAATCCCTCAACCAGGATAAAAAAGTGGAGCCGGAGGAAAAAACGGCAAAGCGCCGGGGCCGTCCCCCAAAGGAACAGGATCACCCCCAGGGCGGCAAAGCGGAAAAGGGGCCGGAGCCCCGCAAGGGCCGCCCGGCCAAGGCTGACAAGGCGGCCCTTGGCAAGTCCCCGGCCCCCGGTGTTCTGGACAAAGTGTCCAGAGGTGGAAAAAAGGACAAGGAAACAGGTTCCGGGGGTGTTGGGCCCGGTGTGAAAGTCCCAAAGGGCAAGCCCGCCCCGGTCAAGGAGGCAGAGGCCCCTACCCCGGAGATCAAGCTGCCGCCCACGCCGGAGGTGCCTCCCCGCCCGGTGGAACAGGGCAAAATCGTCTATTTGAAGCTGTCGGAGCTTCACCCATTCCATACTTTACGGGATCACCCATTCAAGGTGCAGGACGATAAGGCGATGGACGATCTGGTGGGGACGATCAGGGAACACGGCATTATGACCCCGGCCACCGTCCGCCCGGAAAAGGACGGCAAGGGCTATGAGATCATCGCGGGACATCGCCGCTGTCATGGCGGTGAGCGGGCTGGCCTGGACGAGATCCCCTGTATTGTCCGTGAGATGACCGACCTTGAGGCTGTCCGGGAAATGAAGAACAGCAACAAGCAGCGGGGCGACCCTCTCCCCAGCGAATTGGCAAAACTCCTGGATTTGGAGCTGGAGGCCATCAAGCGCCAGGGGGCCCGGCCCAAAAATGACCAGGAGGCGGAGGCCCTGGGTAAGCTCTCGGTGGAGATCGTGGGCAAGGAGCATGATATGAACTATAAAAAGGTGCTCCGTTATGTCCGGCTCAACCATCTTGTGCCGGAGCTTCTGGAAAAGGTAGACACAAAAAATATGGGCTTTATGCCCGCCGTGGAGCTGTCGTATATCAAGCCGGAAAACCAGCGGCTCATCGCCGTGTCTATTGATGGGGAGCAGTCCTCCCCCTCGGTCAAACAGGCAAAGCGGCTCCGGGAGCTCGACCAGGAGGGCCTGCTCAACGGAGATGTGATCGACGGCATTTTAAGCGAAGAAAAAAGGGAGGTTGACAACGTGATCATCAGTACCGACGAACTCAACAAGTATTTCGGCAAGGAAATCACTCCTGCCAAAATGAAAGAACAGATCATGGCCCTGCTGGACGAGTGGAAAGAGAAGCAGCCGCCCGAACTGGCAAAGCCGGAGAAGAAGAACGAGCTCGACAAGTGACCGGCCCCCTGCTTCTGGACACTTTGTCCAGAGGTATGCGCTCCGCGCTTGGGATGGGCTCTGCGGTGATATATCCCCCGTCGCCGGGTTTGACGCCGCACAGCCGGGAGTGGGCCGTCAAGGGGCGGAACGCCCGCCGCTTTTGCGGCGGCTTGCCCTTTACGGTCTGCCCCGGCTGTGCTATTCCCGGCGAGCGGCGGGGGTATATCCTCCAGAGCCGCCCCCTTTCCCTGGATAGGGAAAGGGCGGGGGATAGGGTTGACCCTACCTATATATAAGGAAAAGAAACGGAGGTTTGGATTATGAAACGACCCCTTGCGTATGTGACCGCCGCATGGCGCGGCGGCGAGTGCGAGGTTATGGAGCAGGCGGCTAAATATTGCCGTATTGTCTACGATGCGGGGTATTCCCCCATCTGCCCGATGCTCTATCTGCCGCTGTTCCTCAATGACGCGGTGCCGGAGGAGCATAAAAGCGGTATTGACATGGGGCGCGACCTGCTCCGGCGCTCCCGTGTGCTGGTAGTATGCGGGAGCCATGTCGATGAAGCGGTGAAAAATGACATCGCGGTGGCCCAGCGGCTTGGGATCACCGCCACCACCCTGGACGGCATCCTCACTGTCAAGGGCCAGAGGCGACGCTGATATGGCGGTGATCGAGGCGTATGTCACCAATCTTGGGAAATACAACGAGGGCGAACTGGCAAGCTCACTTCTGAAATTCCCCACCACCAGGGAGGAGGTACAGGAAGTCCTAAAACAAATCGGCATTGACAATATCCGCTATGAGGAGATTTTTATTGCCGACTATGGCGGCGACCTGCCGGAACTCAATGCCTGCCTGGGGAATACGAAAGCATTGACGAGCTCAACCATCTGGCCTGCCTGCTCTCCGAGCTGGACAAAAGCGATTTGGAGAAGTTTGAGGCGGCTGTCGCCAGCGGCGAGCACACCTCCGGCGCGGGCGACCTTATCAACCTTGCGGAAAACCTGGATTGCTACGATTTCTATATCGGCGTGTCCGATGATGAAACCCTGGGCCGTATTTACGCGGAGGACATGGAGATGATCGACATTCCCGAAAACCTGCGGGATTATTTCGATTATGAGGCGTATGGCCGGGATATGCGGATCAATGAGGATGGCAGCTTTGTCAAAGGTGGTTTTTTCCTCCCCAATGGCAGCCAGTTTATTGAATACTACCACGGGCGGGAGGACATTCCCGCCGAACACAAGGTTTTTGCTTACCCGCGGCTCTCCATCCGGGAGCAGATGGCGGCTTACAAAGAAGTCATTGGCCGTTTCCCCCAGGCGGCGGAGCGCCCCAACCCGGAGCAAGGCCATTCAGACCGATAGCGGCACTCCTGGACACTTTGTCCAGAGGTGCTTTTTTCATGGGAAGGAGGGATTTGGCTGGTAGATGAAGATATTTCCAGGCGAACCATAGCGGTATCTATCAAGGCAAGCAAGCTCACGGCGCGGGGGCTTGCCTGTGTGCTGGGAGCGATTGCCCGGAAGATCGCCAAACACCACCGGGCAAAACAGACGCCCCACGGCAGGCAGACGGTGGGGCAGCTCATGGGCCACGGGGCCGCCACCAACAGTATCGAGGTGGAGGCCCCGGCCCTCTTTGACCGGGTGGCCCGGAAATGGAATGTGGACTATGCCTTTTATCAAGTCGCGCCGGATAAACACTTACTGTTCTTCAAGGCGGGGCAGGCCGACGCGATCACAGCCTGTTTCTCCGAATATTCCAAACGGCTGCTAAAGCGCACCAAATCCGCAAAGGCCCCCATCCGGGAGCAGATCAAGGAGGCCGCCGCAGAAGCGGCCCGCCAGCCCGCCCAAAAGCTGGAACGCACAAAGGAGGCGGTGCATGAGGACAGATAGCGTAAAAAAATATGTGATACCAAACATCCCCTATTTGTTTGTGCTGTGGGCCTGCTTGAAGCTGGGGACGGCCTACCGGCTGGCCGCCGGCGCGGATTTACCCCATAAGCTCATGGGCCTGGGGCAGACGGTAGGCCCGGCCTTTGCCGATCTCGCGCCGGGGCTTGATCCCTTTGACTGGCTCATCGGCATTGTGGGCGCGGTGGGCTTCCGGCTGCTGATCTATGTAAAAAGCAAGAACGCCAAAAAATTTCGGCGGGATGAGGAGTACGGATCAGCCCGCTGGGGCTGTCCGAAAGATATAGCCCCTTTCGTCGATCCTGTCTTTGAAAACAATGTCATTCTCACCGGGACGGAGCTTCTCACCATGAACACTCGCCCCCAAAACCCGGCCAACGCCCGCAATCTTAACGCCTGTGTGATCGGTTCGTCCGGCTCCGGCAAAACACGGTTTTGGCTCACCCCGCAGCTTCTCCAGGCCAGCGCAAAGAAAAAGGGCGGGTGCAGCTTTGTGGTGGTCGATCCAAAAGGCGGGGTGCTCTCCCAGGTGGGGGCTTTCCTGCAACGGCGGGGCTATCGGATCAAGGTGTTCAATTCCATTGATTTTTCCCAAAGTATGCACTATAACCCTCTGTCGTATATCCGCAGCGAGGCCGACATCCTAAAGTTTGTCGATACCCTCATAGCCAATACCAAAGGCGAGGGCAAAGAGGGCGACCCATTTTGGACGAAGGCGGAAACGCTTTTGTATTGCGCCCTCATCGCCTATATCATTTTCGAGGGCCCCGCCGAGGATCGGAATATGAATACCCTGGTGGATATGATCTCCGGCATGGAGGTCAAAGAGGACAACGAAAACTTTATGAACGCGGTGGATTATATGTTCAAGGGGCTGGAAAAGCGCAAACCGGATTGCTTTGCGGTGAAGCAGTACAAAAAATACAAATTAGCCAGCGGAGATGTATGCTCTAAGTGACTTCTTAATCATAGTTTTTGTCATGGTTAGTGAAGCAGTCTCTTAGAGCATTTTCATTTCAGGAGGTACAGCCATGAGAAACGAGAAAATCACCCCACTGTATGAGCGTTTGAGCCGCGATGATGAGTTACAGGGCGAGAGCAACTCCATAAGCCATCAAAAGCAGATGTTAGAGGAGTTTGCCCGCCGGAATGGACTGCCGAACCCTACCCACTTCACCGATGACGGCGTATCGGGAACCCGCTTTGACCGTCCCGGCTTTCTGGCGATGATGGAGGAAGTCGAGGCCGGACGGGTGGAGGCCATCGTCATAAAGGACATGAGCCGCCTGGGACGCGACTATCTGAAAGTCGGTCAGGTCATGGAGATTTTGCGGCAGCGCGGTGTCCGGCTGATCGCCATCAATGACGGTGTGGACAGTCTGAACGGCGATGATGATTTTACCCCGTTCCGCAACATTATGAACGAGTTTTACGCCCGCGACACCAGCCGGAAAATCCGCTCTGTGTTTAAGTCCAAAGGCATGAGCGGCAAGCACCTGACCGGCACCGTTATCTACGGCTATCTGTGGGACGAAAAGCGGGAACACTGGCTTGTGGATGAAGAAGCCGCCGCTGTGGTACGCCATATTTTCGCGCTTGCGATGGAGGGCTACGGCCCCTATCAGATCGCAACCAAGTTGTCAGAAGAAAAAATTGAAATGCCAGCCGTTCACCTTGCCCGCTATGGCGAGGGAGTGAACAAGAATAAGGCCTTTGCGGATATTTATCGTTGGAGTGCCTCTACCGTTGTTGAAATCCTGAAAAAACAGGAGTATTTAGGCCATACGGTCAATTTCAAAACCCGCAAGCACTTTAAGGACAAGAAAAGTCACTATGTTGACGAAAGCGAATGGACGATTTTTGAGAACACCCATGAGGCCATTATCGACCAGGAAACCTTTGACAATGTGCAGCGTATCCGGGGAAACGCCAGACGCTACCCGGACGGCTTGCCTGATAGAGCGCGTTGTGCTTCGATATTCTTATTTCTGTCGGCATCCGAAATTTTAACTGTTGACTTTTTTCCAAAATTTCGATATGCTGTTCTTGCTTTTGAGTTTTTTTGTTCACAACTATTAACTTAAAGCAAAAGACCGAAGTTGTAAAGCCTTTTTTGGCTTTTACTTCGGTCTTTCTTTTTGGGGGCTGTGCAACAGCCCCTTTTCTATTATCGATTCACATCAAAAATTTCGATGCAGTGTGCAAACAATACGCACTGCTCTTGATACAAATCCTCGTCGAATATACCGTTTACTACGGAATATTTTCGCAAAAGATTTTTGTACCGGACAAACAGTTCCTCAAAGGCCGATAGGCAATGGCTTATAACCGCACTTTGAGAAAAGAGGCCTCAAGGTACTTTTTATCTTTTGAATTTGTTTTATACCTCCAAATGAAAAAAACAAGGAGAGGCTTCCAATGCCACAGCCCACTAAGGCGATAATTTCAAACGAACAGAAAAGTGGCATTCGCAAAGGCAGCAACAGGGCTTCAACCGGCAAGGTTGGAGCCTTGTTGCTATCAGTATATATAGTATAATCGCATCTTTGCGTTTTTTGCGACTGCCGGAGTATAATGGAAGCGTCAGGAGGTGCCGGACAATGAAAGAACAGAAGTATCATATCTATCTGACCGAGCAGGAACGGTCGGAGGTTATCAAATCCCTCATAGACCTGAAAAACACGCTTATCCGGCAGGGCAAATACACGGACGCCGTTGACGATGTGCTGGTGAAGCTGACCGGCGCAAAGCGAAAAAAGCTGAAGGTCGTATACATCTGAATAGAGTTCGAGCCGCTTATTCCCAATCGGAGTAAGCGGCTCTTTTCATTTCAGGTATAGCTTTCCGCCAAAGAGTTTTCCTTGAAATGGCGGTTGTTTTCCAGCAGCTCATCAAAAGTTACAGGCATAAAGCTGTTTATATCCACACCGGCATTCAAAACATTCTCCCGTGCGGCAATCAGCGGCCAGAAGTCTGCCCTCGTATCATTATGAATATGCCCGTGGATCATATATGACCGCTTCGCGTGCTTCCACGAAAGCATCGGGTAATGGCATAGCGTTAAAGAGCGCTTTCCGTCCGAGGTTTCCAAAAACTTGTCCACGCTGAAAAAATACCTTGCGTAGTCAAACTTCGTCATCCACGAGCCGTCGTGGTTGCCGACGATCAGCCGCTTCTTGCCCTTCAACCGCTTCAGGATTCCCTCCGCATTGGTGCTGCGGAAAAACATATCCCCAAGAATATATACCGTATCGTTTCCGGTCACTCTATCGTTCCAGTTTTGAATCATCGCCTCGTCCATTTCCTCGGCGGAGGCAAAGGGACGGTCGCAGAACCGGATGACATTGTAGTGACCGAAATGCGTGTCTGCCGTAAAATAAATCATCGTGTATCATCTCCCATATATAAAGTAAAAGCAGAACTGCTCACCGAACAGCCCTGCGCGAAATCAGGATAGTCCTGTACTATCCCCGTTTTCGTCTGAACTGACCGTAATTCGTTATGAAGCAAAAAGTCCGGGAGGACAAACCGAGCCTGCTTATTATCTCTTTGCTTCTGTTGCTGCCGTTCGTCATAGCTCTTGCCCTCCTTCCATAAGCCTGACCACAGTATACTATATAAATATGAACAAGTAAATCATTCAAACGCAAAGCCGCTTTTCCGTTCTCGGAAGGGCGGCTTTTTTGCTTTCCAAGGGGCACGAAAAATTTTTTCAACTTTTTTTGAAAAACACCCTCAAAAATCGCTTCCTTATTCAGAGTAAGTGAAGGGGTTCTTTCCCAACCACAATCGGGAGCCGCTTCGTGAACCTTGAAAATTGAATATACAGGCACTTGGGACATTACTTCTGATGATTAGCCCGAAGATGGGTACGCCGTGACTTCTCCTTACCGGAGGACGAGCGAGAACCCCCGATCTGAAACCCGGATTGCCACCGGGACGGCGATGACAGTCAGAAGGATAATGATACTTCTCTACGGAGCTGGCGGAGAACCCGGCAGAGGTGAAAGCCCTATGACACGGTGCAGCACACCGTGACCCAAGTGTTTCCCGGAAGGCGAAAGCCGCCGCAGGGGGCGTTGAGGACAAATACTGCGGACATATACATAGCCGTTCATTACAGGCGGCTATGAAATCTACAAAGAAGGAGGAAAACGAAAGATGCCAAACTGTAAAACCATAGCGATATGCAACCAAAAGGGCGGCGTCGGGAAAACCACCACGGCGGTCAACCTCGGAATCGGGCTTGCCATGCAGGGCAAAAAGGTACTCCTCATAGACGCAGACCCGCAGAGCGACCTTACGGCCTGCCTCGGCTGGCGGGATTCAGACAGTCTGCCGCAGACGCTGACCAACAAGCTGGCGGCGGTAATGCGCGAGGAAAGCCAAGACCCATTTGCCGGGATTCTCAGCCACGAGGAAAAGGTTGACCTTGTGCCGTCGAATCTTGAGCTGTCGGCGCTGGAGATGAGCCTTGTGACCGCAATGAGCCGGGAAAGCGTGATGAAGAACTATCTCAGCCAAGTAAAGGACAACTACGATTATGTCCTCATAGATTGTATGCCGTCCCTCGGTATGATTACCCTTAACGCACTGACGGCTGCGGACAGCGTTATCATTCCCGTGCAGGCGCAATATCTGCCGGCAAAGGGAATGACGCAGCTCCTGTCCACGATTGCCAAGGTAAAAAAGCACACCAACCCGAACCTTGCCATCGACGGAATCCTGCTGACCCTTGTGGACGGCAGAACGAATCTCGCCAAAAGCACCGTGGAGGCGCTGCGGGAGAACTTCGGCTGCCGGATCAGGATTTACCGGACGACCATTCCCGTTGCCGTGAAAGCCGCAGAGGTTTCGTCCAAGGGAAAAAGCATATACGCCTATGAGCCGAACAGCACCGTGTCCAAGGCCTACGCAGATTTCACGAAGACCGACCGGCTGAATGAACTCAACGCCCTGCTCAATGTGGATAAGCGTGAGAACGAGATCGTCGGCGGCGAACCCGATGAGGGTGAAGAACCGCCCGAAAAGAAACCGAGGGACTTGGAAAGATAGCCGAACCCCTTGACAATCGTTATCATATATGATAACATTATAGTGGATCGGAAGGGAGGGCTTTGTATGACCGAAAAGGAACTGTTGACAGCAAGGCAGAGCATCGTGCAGAAGCTGACGCAGGCAAGACTGGAAAAAGGACTGTCGCAGGAACAGCTTGCAAAGCGCATCGGAACCCAGCGTTCCAACATCTGCCGCATCGAAAAAGGAACACAAAATCTCTCCCTTGACCTGATGATCAAGATCGCAGAAGCGCTTGACAAGGATGTGTCCGTAATGCTTGAGGAAAGGAGCAGCACAATGGAAAAAGAATATAGCCTGCGCCTTTATGATGAAACACTGCTGACCTTCACGCTGGAGGAAAGAGGCTTGGAGGGCTTGCAGGCGACAATTCTTCACACCGAAACGGCAAAGCAAAAGCTGTTTCCCCTCGACTTGGAGCTGACAAACGAGGGCGTTGTGAAGTGGCTGGAACGACGGGTGATCCCGAAGAACCGACAGTTTGTAGATGAAATCTTAAAGACGCTGGGGCTGAGCGTAAACAACACGAAGGGCATCATTGATGTCTGTATGGGGCTGTCCCTCAACGACAGCTATTGGGTCGTCCCCGCCGACTTTGACGGCAAGTATGCCGATTATAACCTCTATGAAAACCGCTTCTCCGAAGCGCTGTCACTGGTGGCTTATACCGGCGTGGGCGGCAGTCGGGAGGCATTCTCCACCTCGCCGGAGCTGACTACCAACGGTATGCTGCGGAAGGCTTGGAGGTTCGTGGAGGGTGACGGCATCTATCTGTATAAGGGCGGCACGGAGGGGGCTGCGAACACCGGAAACGAGCCGTACAGCGAGTATTATGCCTGTCAGATCGCAGACAAGATGGGCATCAGCTGCGTACAGTACGACTTGGAAAACTGGAAAGGTATCCTTGCTTCCAAGTGCCGGCTGTTCACGGATATTGATACCTCCTTTGTCCCTATCGGGCGTATTCTCCGCAAGACGACGCTGAAAGCCTGCCTTGATTATTACAAGACCTTGGGCGACGAGTTCTACGAGCAGCTTTGCAGTATGCTGGTTTTCGATGCCCTGATTTACAACGAGGACAGACACTTCGGCAACTTCGGCTTGCTGCGGAACAATCACACGGGCGAAATTATCGCCCCTGCGCCGATCTTCGATAACGGCTTGTCGCTGTTCAACTATGCAATGCCGGATGATTTCAAGAACCTGCGTGCGTATGCAAAGACCCGTTCCAATCCCTACCGCATTTCCTATGAGGAGGTGTGTAAAGAGGTAATGGGTGCAAAGCAGAAAGCGCAGCTGCGGCGAATGGTGGACTTCAAGTTCACCCGTCATCCGTCCCTCAATTTGCCGGAAGAACGGCTGACAGCCATTGAAAAACAACTTGGAGAGCGTACAAGAGAGCTGCTCTCCATTCCGGTTCAGAGAAGTACAAAGCGCAAAAATGAGCCGGAAAGATAATCCGTCTGCGGTATTGGAGCAACCCCATACCGCAGATACATACTGCGAACTTGACGGTAAAAGCAGTCACAAAATCGTCGTATAATATGCTTAAATCAGAATGACAAATCGGAATTTATATATAAAGGAGAATATTGATGAAACTGTTTTTATGTTCGCACTTTTCAAGTGTAGGAAGTCTGATAAAGGAAGAAATTGAAA
>OOAZ01001935.1_pt1 | contig 12322 bp, 10 predicted proteins | sample 1671221 | NCBI WGS metagenome assembly OOAZ01 (sample SAMN06348134, study PRJEB24527) | human gut metagenome | biome: human gut; feature: ankylosing spondylitis patient; material: feces | host: Homo sapiens | place: China | collected 2015-10
TGTTTATCTTCATTGCCGATTCGCAGGCATTGACAGACAATATAGACAATCCGGAGAAAGTACGTCAGAATGTTATTGAGGTTGCCCTCGACTATCTGGCTTGCGGAATCGATCCTTCCAAAGCGACCATCTTTATTCAGTCGCAAATACCGGAACTGTGCGAACTTAGTTTCTATTACATGGACCTTGTAAGTGTATCGCGTCTGCAACGTAATCCGACGGTTAAAGCGGAAATCCAGATGCGTAATTTCGAAGCAAGTATCCCCGTAGGCTTCTTCACTTATCCTATCAGCCAGGCTGCGGATATCACTGCTTTCCGTGCTACGACTGTTCCCGTAGGTGAGGACCAGGAGCCAATGCTTGAACAGGCACGCGAGATTGTCCGTCGTTTTAATTATATTTATGGTGAGACATTGGTAGAGCCGGAAATCCTGTTGCCTGACAATGCCGCTTGCCTGCGTTTGCCGGGAACTGACGGTAAGGCAAAAATGAGCAAATCACTTGGGAACTGTATCTACCTTTCGGAAGAGCCGGAGGAAATACAGAAAAAAATCATGAGTATGTACACCGACCCGGGACATCTCCGTGTGCAGGATCCGGGAAAAATCGAAGGCAATACCGTGTTCACATATCTCGATGCTTTCTGCCGTCCGGAACATTTTGAACGTTATTTACCGGATTACCCGAATCTGGCTGAATTGAAAGCTCACTACCAACGCGGCGGATTGGGGGATGTAAAAGTAAAACGCTTCCTGAATTCCATCATGCAGGAGACGCTGGAACCGATTCGCAATCGCCGCAAAGAATTCAGCAAAGATATTCCTGCTGTCTACGAAATGCTCCGAAAAGGATGTGAAGTGGCAAGAGCTACCGCAGCCGAGACATTGGCTGATGTAAAGAAAGCAATGAAGATCAATTACTTCGATGATAAAGAACTGATCGAAGAACAGGTAAAACGCTTCTCTCAGGAATAAGAGATTAATCTGCGTTTTAGCAGACTCTCCTACAACTAAAAAAGTCCGGACTCATTTGCCCGGACTTTTTATTTCTATGAATAAATTCCAAACTATGGTTTCCAAATATACCAATAAATAATGATTGCGTAAATCCTCCTACAAACAGCAGCCATACAAATACCCAAATATAACGATTGCCAGGCATATCCCGTTTATCTACTTTTGCACCGCAAACTATTCAGGATAACGATTGATATGAAAAGAAAGAAAAAAAGTATGTTTAAATGGTATTTGTCGGTATCAGACCTGTTCATAGAAGGGTTGGGACTTTCTTTTTACGGTTCTTACAGTGACGTTGACAATAACAGTACGGATACTGTCCCAAGACGATACAACTAGCAGGGCGAATGGGTGCCAAACGCTTCCACCAGTTCAGGCGAAAGATCGCGCTCACAACTCCATATCAATAACAAAGAATGGAGAACAAATACCAGTCTGAACTATACATTCAATCAGTATCACACTTTATCACTAAATCATGTCTACTCCGGACTGACACGCAAAGTGTCCGATGTAGAAGATCCTGCCAACGAATACAATAAAGTTCCTCAGAGTATTGACAAGCAATACTTGGTCTGGGATGGATGGCCAAATATACACGATGGAATGCTACCTTGTTCGAAAGGTGACAAAGCCTGTGAATGAACTGTCAACTTCGGACTGGCCCCGCCTTACCGGTATGACTGTCAGTGACAACAAGATTTATATCACATATTACTTGACAGACGAAACAAAAAAGCCGAGTGTGACACGTTACATCAACAAAGCGTATGTAGCCGTATACTCTTATCCTGAACTGGAATATATCACGACAATGGAAGATGAACGTGCAGCCATAGCCAGTTCATGGAATGCTTACAATGGGATCTTCCAAACCGAATCAGGTAACATGTACAGGTTCTCAAATACATCCATAGCTAACGGTTTTACAGAGAACAGTACAAAGAAAGCCGCATTCTTACATATCCCGAAAGGAACAACCCAATTCGATGACTATTACTTTGACGTTGAAACCGCAGCCAGAGGTCTGAAACCCGTTCATTTGCAATATTTGGGTAACGGTAAGTTCTTTGCTCAAGTAAGTACATTGCAATCGGAAGAAATGACCAGATGGGCAGATAAAGAATTGAAAGCCTGTATTATTGACGTAAAAGAGAAAACGGTAAAAGATAATGGAATAAGAAAACTGCCCTCCGTAATTTCACACTGAAAATCAAAGCTCCTTTTGCACGGCTCAATTATGACCTGCATAATGTTTTAGGCGGATATGCCGCCATCGTATTGTTCGTCCTCTCTGCTACCGGACTAGTATGGAGTTTTAATTGGTTCAGCAAGGCAACATATTACATCACTTCCGGAGGAAAAGAACTGAAACCTTATGTACTTCCGCAATCGGGCACTTTACATATCGAAGCAGGAAAAGTCAGTCTGAATGTCCTCTTTAAGAAATTAAAAGAAGAATCTCCCAACGCCGCCACATTTTATTTTGCCCTGCCACAGAAAAAGGAAGAGGTAATACGTGTCAGCGTAGTTCATGAAAGAGGCTCTTATTATAAAACCGACAACTTATTCTTCGATCAATATACACTTGCTCCCTTACAAGGCTCAGGAGCTTATGCCGGAAAATACACAGAAGCATCACCTGCCGACAAACTAAGACGGATGAATCTTGAAATTCACGATGGAAGAATTTTGGGTATCTTCGGGGAAATCATTGTATTCGTATGTGCACTAATCGGAGCATCGTTACCTGTCACCGGCTTTATTATTTGGTTCAAAAAGAAACAGAATCATTCATTACACCTTCGTAAGTCTTAAGTATTACATTTCTCACCATAGTCATACAAAAATTGAATAAAGCTAATTAACAAACTCTATCCAATAAAAATAAGGAGCAATTTGAAAAATTCTGTATCTTCGTAATAAAAACATAAAACCTACAAAAAGTATGATTACCAATCGGGAAGAAGTGCTGGAAAAGGCCTTTAAGGTATTTGTCAAAATGAACTACGAGAAAGCCAGCTTTACAGAGATTGCGAAAGCCTGCGGACTATCAAGGGCAGGCATCATCCACTACTTTCCATACAAATTAGATTTATTTGTAGCAGTAGTAGACAAATTTGTATTTCAAATCCATCATCCGAATAATAAGTTCGATGTAAAAGAATGTACCTTAAAAGATTTTATCGAACTGTATTTGAAAGGTGTAACCGCTACCATGAAGCGATTGGTGGAATTAATAGATGACGGCAACAATCCTTATGATTCTTGTCCCAACTTTTACTATTTTCACTTCTTCACACAGGTCAGGATGTACTATCCCAATATCCGGAAACAGATACCCAAGTTTTATGAACAAGATTATCATTTGTGGACTACCATTATACAACAAGCAAAAGATAGTGGAGAAATACGTCCTGATACAGATGTGAAGAAGGCGGCAACCATGTTCCGTCAAATGTATTTCGGTCTGTCTTATGAGCAATCATTCTTAAACGGATTGGATGTCGATCTTCTTGCTGAAAATTTCCGTTATATTTACTCATTACTGAAATGATAAGCCACTGATAAAGTGTACATTGACAGAAAGTTAAGCAAAAAACCAAACAATTGTATGGTTTTTGCTTAACTTTTTTATATATTTGCGCCTAAGTCAATAACTTAAAAAGATAAATTATGTCAATTTACACACTCATTCCCATCGTTTTTATCGCCCTATATTTAGGGTATTGGTTCTATATAAAGAACAAGAACTCACAACAAGCTCAAATTGTCAGCAACACTGATTTCAAAGCAGAATTTGCAAATGCCGAGAAGTATAAAAACCACTTCCTGACTTCCGAACTACCTTTCTTAAAGAAAGCGATGGAACAGGAAAAGATTGATGCTTTCAACTATGCCAGCAATGAATATGGGGTAGCTTCTGCCCTCAAAGACGGAGTAAAAGATAAATTAAAAGGAATGGCAACTTTGGGAGCAGTACGTTTCACCACAGTGCAAACACCTAAATATCTCGTACTAAGCGGAAAAAACTTACATTTATTCGACACAGATACGGACGGTGAGATCGATCGGCACTTTATCTTCGATGCAGCACGTCTTGAGAATTCCAGACTTACCGAACTTCCACTGACCGGTTCGGTACAGGCACAGGCTCAAGCTCGCGGAAATAACATAAAAGCTTATAAGTTATCACTACAGACTGATGACAAACCTGTCGTACTCATCATCTACTCCTGCTTGATTTTTACCAATATTGCAGAAATACCAACGAATCCCCAAAAGACAATAGAAGCCATTATCATAGCAAATGATTTTTTGAAACAACTAGGCGACCTGTATCCGAACCTAAAAGTTTCACTGCCGATATTCAACTAAAAGAAAAATATAGGAGAGAAAAATAAAACTGTATTCAACAGGAGAACTAATAAAAAGACGGCTGAAAGCGAGAACACCTACTTTCAGGTTTCGCTTTCAGCCGTTTTTCTTTTTTCAGCAAGCGACTATAAAGAATCGTTGAATGCTGAAATCATTTCGTTACTGTGCTGATTCTACCAATACTACACGGTTCAGAATCGGTTGACCGAATTTATCGACACCACCACCGGCAGCAACTTTCAGTCTATCGGCAGAAATGCCATACTTCTTAACGAGCAAATCTTTAACAACTTGTGCACGTTCCAGACTCAACTTCTGGTTGAAAGCCGGAGTACCGGTTGCAGAGTCTGCATATCCATTGATTGTGTACGTAGTATTCGGAGATTCTTTTATCTTATTAGCAAGGTATGACAAGTTCATTTCTTCTTGCGGAGACAACTTATCAGAGCCAATCTTGAAGAATACGGTACGTGGGGCAATGTTGGTATCTGCAATCACAACTTCTTCAGTGTCTTCTATTTCCACCGGTTGTTGTGCGTTAGCCAACTGCTGTTGCAACTGCAGATTAGCGGCAGCCATCGCATTCATCTGATCACGCATCTGACTTAATTCGATTTCAGAGATAATCTGTGGTACAGGACGTTGGAATCCACGAGTCGGGAAATAATAGGTTACACCTACAGTAGCACCTAAGATACCGTCATAGTCACGTTTACCTCCGTGTTCACCGTCAAACTTACCTTCCAGCCCTGTTGCACTCAATTCCAGATTCAAATCGACAGCATTCGACAAGCGGAAACGGTTGATAATACCTGCATTGAAAGTAGCCGAATTGGTATGAGGACGAGTATAGGAGTGAGCCCAACCTGCACCGATATAAGGTATGATCTCATAAATACGATCCGGATTATATCCACCGAATAATGCATTTAAGTTAATCATCAAATCACCGTGAAGGTTCATATAATCCCATCTCTGTTTGTAAGAACCATCTTCTCTCGGACCACCGACTACATAATCGGCCGTTTCATTCATTGTGAATCCCTTAGCTTGCAGTCCGCTGTATTGCAAACGTACACCAAAACCCGGAGTCACCCATTTGCCGACAGATACATTAAACGTAGGAGCGACACGATCTCGGAATTTGCCGATATGGTCATTGTTGCCATACAGCACCTGAGCACCACCTCCTACAGAGAAGAACCAGTTGCTCCAGAATGGATTGGTTATTACTTGATATTTATCCTGTACCTGAATCACTTCGTATTCAGTTACCGTCATAGTCTGCTGCGCAGAAGCGACAGACGTAACGCCGGCAAAAGCCAGCAACATCAGAATCTTTTTCATATACCTAATAGTTAAGTGGTTATTTAAATCTTTTTCTTTGTTTAACTAATTAAATAACACGAACCGAACTAAAAGGTTTTATGAATAGAAAAAAATAATTTGTTTTATTTGAATAAACGTTCGATATCTTCCTCTTTGATCGTTGTCAACACTGTTTTCCCATCCGGGGTGTAATTCGGTGAAGGACAGGCAAAAAGATTATCGACAAGGCTTACCATCTCTTCATTGCTCAATACTTGTCCGTAAACGATTGCCGCCGCACGCGCCAATGTTAAAGCCAATATATTTTGGATTTCTTCCTTTACATCGTTTCCTTTTTCCATTGCCGTATGCAGCATATTACGCACCAATTCAACCGGATTCAATCCTTCGATACCCGATGGAATGCCATTTATAGCATAACTTCCGCCACCTAAATTACTCAAATCGAAACCTACCGCCGCCAAATCATCCATGATACCTTGCAACACGGCTGCTTCCGAAGCCGGCAACTGCAATATCTCCGGGAAGAGAACGCCTTGAGATACTCCTTGTTTCTGCCGGATCTGTTCCATATAACGGTCAAAAAGTACTCGGATATGTGCCCGGTGCTGATCGATAAGCATCAAACCGGATTTCACAGAAGTCAGAATGAAGCGCCCTTTAAATTGCAAATGTTGGTTTCCTTTCTCCACCACAGGCTCATCGCCATACAAGGTCGAAGCCATGGATGTCAGCGTTTCTCCCTCTTTCTCCGTGACAAACGATTGTTGTTCACCATTAAAAGGGTTTTCCCAATCTGTCTCAGGCTCGGGCATCGGATTATTCATTTTGCTAGCCTTTGTCAATCCCCCGTATAAATCTTCCCATTCCACTTTGGAGCGACTATATGAACCGCCACCACTGCCTCCAGCCGAAACCTTGAACGGATTATAATCTGAATTATAATGAACTTTAGGAGGTTCGGAAGAGGTGCTCTGCTCAAATGCCGGAATATCGGGCATGTCTTCCGTATCAAAATCAATAGAAGGAATAGCGCTGAACTTACCCAATGATTCTTTGACAGAAGCCGAAAGAATCTGCCAGATAGCCTGTTCATTCTCAAACTTGATTTCTGTTTTTGTCGGATGGATATTCACATCGATATTAGCCGGATCTACTTCAAAATAAATGAAGTAGGAGATCTGTTCACCGGCGGGAATCAACTGCTCATAAGCTTCCATCACCGCCTTGTGAAAGTAAGGATGGCGCATATAACGTCCATTGACAAAGAAATACTGATGTGCACCTTTCTTGCGGGCAGTCTCCGGCTTAGCTACGTATCCGGAGATTTTCACCATCGTAGTATTCACCTCTATATTCAGCAGTTGCTGATTAAGCTTTTTACCGAAAATAGCCATGATACGCTGGCGCAACGGAGATACGGGAAGATTGAAAAGTTCGGAATCATTACTGTAAAGCGAGAAGGCAACTTCCGGATGAACGAGAGCGATCCGTTCAAATTCAGCAAGGATATTGCTCAGTTCGGTGGAATTAGCTTTCAGAAACTTACGCCGGGCCGGCACATTAAAGAACAGATTCTTTATAGAGAAATTGCTTCCTTTAGAACAGGAAACAGCTTCCTGACACTCCACTGTAGAGCCCGCTATCACCAGCTTTGTCCCTAGCTCTTCTGATTCCGGACGTGTCTTCAACTCCACCTGCGCCACTGCGGCTATGGAAGCCAAAGCTTCTCCTCGAAATCCCATCGTGCGCAAAGCAAACAAATCGGAAGCCTCACGTATTTTGGATGTAGCATGGCGTTCGAAAGAAAGACGGGCATCCGTTTCGGACATTCCCTTTCCATCATCAATAACCTGAATACTCGTTTTTCCCGCATCAGTCACCAGCACATGTATATTTTGCGCCTCCGCATCAATTGCATTCTCCACTAGCTCTTTGACTACAGACGCCGGACGTTGTATCACTTCACCGGCAGCAATCTGATTGGCTACCGAATCCGGCAACAAATGAATAATATCGCTCATACTTCGTAAATTAACAATTAAAAATTAAAAGCCGGAAATCGTATTCCGTCAATTCAATGTTACAGCCGTTCAAATAAATATCCAGTACCTTTCTCTTCTTTAATTTTTAATTTATAATCTTTAATTAAAAACTCCAGCTTCCTGTTGCTAAATAATGCCACAGATAGAGAAGAAAGGCAATGATAATCAATATGATTCCGAAAGAGATCGGCTTGCGACCACTTGCTTTTCTTCTTTTCAAGTGGGTAGTTCCTTCGATAAACTTACCACGGATATCTTCCGGATTAAATTCTTTCTCCGGCAACATCCCCAAGTCGCGTTTAGCGTTCTCTTCCATCTTGGCGAGTTTCTCTTTACGCTCGTCTACATAAATGTATTGATGATTAAAGCCACGGGGTTTCCTCATCGAATTAAACATTCCCATACTGCTACATATTAATTAAGTTACGCTTATCTGTCTTTGGACGCCTGTCAGTAGTCGGTTTCAACGTTTCTCCCGCACGTTTGCCACGCCAGTTGAAAATATCGTCTTTATTCAACGGACGGACATAGTCAAACCAGGAAAAAGTAGGGAGACGCAGTTTGTCAGGAGGGATTTGGTCCATCGGATACATCGTTCCGTTAGATTTGCCGACAAACAGCCCTTTTTCCATTTTCTTATCCTTCATATAAAGATGGAGCACGCTGCCCTCCAAACAGTTAAATCCCGTCATGGTACTGTCTTTCTCTTCCGGATAGAAAGCCGTTTGCACATTACCGACTACCTCGATATGACGCATATCACCATTTATGAAATAAGCCTTCATCTCCTTTCCGGACACTTGATTATAGTGAATGGAATCCTTCATCTCCACCGTTAATGCCTGATTGATGATATGTGCCCAGTCAATAGTACTGTCGTTCATATAAATTTTGATTTCCTCACCTAATAACTGCTGACCGTCATTCCACAGAATCGGATCGGTATACATGGTCATACAAGAATCTTTCGAATTATAAACCAGTGAATCGCATACTCCTTGCACGTCTGTACGATACATACGTACTTTATGATAAGCTTTCATTAAACGATACAACGAGTCGGTATTCAGATTGTAAGACACCAGCTGCAAAGTATCTCCGTGCATAAAGAGGCTATCCCCCTGTGAGTAGTCGATAGCCACAGCCCGTTTTGTTGCGAAGGCGGAGTCAGTCAATTCATTGTAGAAACAATAATCTCCTGTCAGCATATTCTTATTGATGGCATCCGTCATCTTCACATTGTCGAACGCTTCCCCATAACCGGCAACACGGTCGTAGAACAGACTGTCGCCCACCAATTTCTTTCCTTGATTGGTCAGAATGGAACGGTCCAACAGTTCGGCTTGCTCGGTCAATGTATTATAGAATCCACGCTCGGAGTAGATATGGTTATTGTCACTAACGATGTTTGAAGGACCGAGAATAACTGCGATTTTGTTCTCTGTATTATACCTTAATGTATCGGAAGTCAATACAAACTTCGGGTTAACCAATTTCACGTCATGATTAAACACCGACTGTTTGGTAGCAGGACTATACTCCCCCCAGTCGGAAGTCAGCACATTCTCTTCATCCATCAAAGTTCCTCCCTCGAAGTAATACCCGAGATCATAAAGACGGTCATAATTCAAGCTATCCGTCAGCAAAGTCGTATTACGGTTAATCATTTTCACGTTTTCACGGAGTTGCGCAATCTGCGTCATTCCGTCGTAATATAGATAATCACCGTAGATGAATAAGGTGTCTCCCTGCTCCATACGAACATTACTGAAAGCCTCTACAGAATTGGTTTTCTCAAAAATCAGCGCACTGTCACAATACATATACATACTGTCATGGCGCATTTTCACATTACCGATCAGTACTTGCACGTCCGGACGAGACAGTTTATCCGCCTGTCCCTCATCCGCATGAAGCAAATAAACCTTTGTCTTTTTATTTTCCGGCTGCTTCTTACTTTCCGACTGTTGCTTATTCACCGGTTGTTGTTTCTTGTCTGCCGGTTTCTTGGGATTTTGCGCCACAAGACATACGCCAAACAGGCATAGAAAGCCTATAAGGAGCCATCTATGCCTGTCTTGTTGTTTATCTTTCTTATTTCGTTTCAGCATATAAAATCAAGCTGTTAAACATCAATCCTTCTTCACCCAACCCGGGTATTTGAAGTCACACTTCTGCCAGTTTTCGTTGATACGTACATAGGTATGTTTCTGTTTGTCCAGAATCCATTTTTGTAACATCTCTTCACGACGCTTATCCATTACAATTTCTTTCAAGTCCTGATAGTCTTCCGCAATGGTAGCCTTATGACCATTGATCTTTGTTTTCAACTTCACGATTGCACAAACTTCTTTTCCATCCTTCTCGTTTATCATTGTAAAGGCTTTTGAAATTTCTCCCACATTCATCTTGTCCACAACTTTGGCAACGTCCTGTGGAAGATCCTGCATCTGGAACTTAGAAGTAGTAATACCCGAGTGCTCATTAACATTCACCATGATACCATGGTTGTTACGGGTATCCTTATCTTGTGAGATAACGGCTGCTGCTTCATCAAAAGAAAATTTGTTCGCACGGATATCGTCAGCAATAGAATCCAGACGTGCGCAAGCTTCGGTCAGTTCCTTCTCCGATACTTTCGGACGCAACAGGATGTGGCGGGTATTCACACGGTCACCGCGCTTTTCAATCAACTGAATGATGTGATAACCAAATTCCGACTCCACGATCTTGGAAACCTTCTTCGGATCCTGCAAGCTGAATGCTACATTCGCATAGGCCGGATCCATCATACCGCGTCCCATAAATCCACACTCACCACCTTTGATGGCAGAAGCTTTATCCTCAGAATACAAACGCGCCAATGTAGAGAAGTCAATTTCCCCTTTTGTCACACGGTCTGTGTAGTCACGCAATTTCTTCTTCACATCTTCAATTTCCGAGATAGGAATCTTCGGTTGCAACGTGATAATCTGCACTTCCACCTGTGTCGGGATATAAGGAATGCTATCCTGCGGAAGATCTTTGAAGTAACGGCGTACTTCCGCCGGAGTCACCTTGATCTCTCCCACCAATTTCTGCTGCATCTTCTGCACTGTCAACCCGTCACGCGCATTATCACGCAAAGTTTCGCGAATCTGTGTCGAAGTCTTATTGAAGTATTCCTCCATCTTTTCACGCGAACCGATATTGGCGATATACATATTCGTCATCTGGTCCACACGCTGGATCACCTCACTTTCAGCAACTTCAATACTATCGAGAGCAGCCTGGTGTAAAAACAGCTTCTGTACAGCTATTTCTTCAGGAATCACACAGTAGGGATCACCATCAAATTTACGTCCTTCGTACAGAGCACTCATCCGAGCTTCTTCTACTTCAGACTTCAATATAGCCTCGTCGCCCACTACCCAAACTACTTCGTCAATCACGTTGTCTTGTCCATAAACGGCAGAACCGGTCATCAGCGCCAAGGCACATAAAACTACAAACTTAAAGTTCATAAAATTTTTCATTCTGTGTATCTAAACTAATTATATTTAATCTCATTCTTCTTCACTGCCTGCTGATACAAGTCATCCTTCACCTTTTTCATAAACTCCACTTGTTTCAGGTTCAGCATCATATCTTTCACTTTAGGGCGTGCAAACTCATAAGGTTCCTGCTCGCCCACCGAACGAAAATCGCTCACATTCAGGAAATAATAAAACGCCGTATCTTTCAATTCGATATGACGGTTCTTATTCACATAATCTTCTACTTCGGGTACTTTCAACGGTATCAGATCAAGCACATCTGCCATCGGTACCCATTTATCATAAAAGTACTCGTACTTCACGGCATTCTGCAAGCTATACTTTTCCAGATGTTCTACTGCATCTTGCGTAGCTGCTTTATACCAACGACGTACATTGTTTAGTTGTGGTGCGGTGAGGGGGACTTTGATGAACAACCCCTGCATCAGCGGCCGTTCCAACCTGAAAAGCTCTTTATTCTTTTCATAATAGTCCGCCAACTCTCCCTCTGAAATTTCATTCGAGAGTCTTTGGTGAATCAATGCCTGCTGATAGGTGTGCATAATCAGCGCCTTGCGATAATTCTCCACAAGTTTCTCAATCTCCCCGTTATCGGGAATATTACTCTGCGCTTTCTCATATAATAAGACATCTTCCACCCAATTGCGGATGTAATGTTCTGCGAACAGTAAACTATCATCTTTCGACAATCTCGCCGGAAGCGCAGATTGCAGGTCTTCCCGGTAAAGGAAATTGCCGTCCAATTCCACCAGTGGTGTCTTCCCTTTATGGTCGTGTTGCTCGCTACAGGCCACACACAAAAGGATGGAGAGGAGTCCCAGGAAAAATATTCGCATTACCGATTGATATTTACTTTATTTCAAGGTACGAAGATAACGGTTTAATCGGTTGCATCAGTGATTATTAACGGTTTTTAAAACCTCTTGGTTTATTTCAACCTTAGCGGTGCTCCGTAATTGTGCAATCCAACGCTCCTCCAAATAGTTCTGATAATCTCCTACAAGCAGTCCACGCACCT
>OOAZ01001938.1_pt1 | contig 12321 bp, 12 predicted proteins | sample 1671221 | NCBI WGS metagenome assembly OOAZ01 (sample SAMN06348134, study PRJEB24527) | human gut metagenome | biome: human gut; feature: ankylosing spondylitis patient; material: feces | host: Homo sapiens | place: China | collected 2015-10
TGCTGCGGACGGCGCAGAACTTGCCGCACATGGAGCAGGTGTCGCTGTGGTCGTCTTCGGGCAGGCGGGCATCACGGATGGCCTTGGCGGTCTCGGGGTCGATGGCACAGGCAAACTGTGCGTCCCAGTCCAGCACCCGGCGGGCGTCGCCCATCTTGTCGTCGATGTCGCGGGCATGGGGGATGCCCTTGGCGATGTCGGCGGCGTGGGCGGCAATTTTGGACGCCACGATGCCCTGCTTGACGTCATCCACATTGGGCAGGGCCAGATGCTCTGCAGGAGTGACATAGCACAGGAACGCTGCACCGCTGGCGGCAGCCACGGCACCGCCGATGGCCGCCGTGATGTGGTCGTAGCCGGGGGCAATGTCGGTCACCAGCGGTCCAAGAACATAGAACGGAGCGCCCATGCAGATGCTCTTTTGCACCTCCATATTGGCGGCGACCTGGTTCAGAGGCACATGGCCCGGGCCCTCCACCATGACCTGGACATTGTGGGCCCAGGCACGTTTGGTCAGCTCGCCCAGACGCACCAGCTCTTCGATCTGGCAGACATCGGTGGCGTCGGCCAGGCAGCCGGGGCGGCAGGCGTCGCCCAGAGAGATGGTCACATCGTGCTCTTCGCAGATGTCCAGGATCTCGTCAAAGTGCTCGTAGAACGGGTTCTCGTTGCCGGTCATGCACATCCAGGCAAACACGAGGGAGCCGCCGCGGCTGACAATGTTCATCTTCCGCTTATGCTTGCGGATCTGGTCAATGGTCTTGCGGGTGATGCCGCAGTGCAGGGTGACAAAGTCCACGCCGTCCTCTGCGTGCAGGCGGACCACATCAATGAAATCCTGTGCCGTCAGGGTGGCCAGGTCGCGCTGGTAGTGGATGACAGAGTCATACACGGGCACCGTGCCGATCATGACAGGGCACTCGTGGGTCAACTTCTGGCGGAACGGCTGGGTGTTGCCATGGCTGGAAAGATCCATGATGGCCTCGGCACCCATGTTGACGGCGCTCATCACTTTCTGCATCTCGATGTTATAATCCTTGCAGTCGCGGGAGACGCCCAGGTTGACGTTGATCTTGGTGCGCAGCATGCTGCCCACGCCCTCGGGGTTGAGGCAGGTGTGGTGCTTGTTGGCGGGGATGGCCACCTTGCCCTCCGAGACCCACTGCCGGATCTCTTCAGGAGTGCGGTACTCTTTCTTGGCCACGACCTCCATTTCGGGGGTCACGATGCCCTTGCGGGCGGCGTCCATCTGTGTGGTGTAAGTCTGCATACGATAAATCCTCCAAGTTGAACTCTCTCGATTTATTCCTGAATGGCGTCAGGTGCGCCGTTCATCCATGTAAAAATGTCCTTGCCGCCCAGCGTGTGATCCAGCGGGCCGGAGCCAGCGCCCAGGTCCAGCCCGGCGGAAAGGGCGGCGGTGATGTAGCCTTTGGCCCGCGCGATGGCCTGCGGCAGGGAATACCCCTTGGCCAGGTTCGCCGCAATGGCGCTGGAAAGGGTGCAGCCGGTACCGTGGGTGTTGGGGTTTGCGATCCGCCTCCCCGCGAACCAGGTCTCGGTGCCGTCGGCCTCCACCAGCAGATCATCCGCGTCGGTGTCGCTGTGGCCGCCCTTGAGCAGTACGGAGCAATCGCAGTCAAACGCGATGGCGCGGGCGGCGGCCAGCATCTCTTCCCGGCTGTGGATGGGACGGCCGGAGAGCACTTCGGCCTCCTGCCGGTTGGGGGTGATGACCTCGGCCAGCGGGAACAGCTGCTCCCGCAGGGAGCGGACGGCGTCCGTTTCCATCAGGCGGGAGCCAGAGGTGGCCACCATGACGGGGTCCACCACGATGTGCCGGGCCTGATAGAAACGCAGCCGCTCGGCGATCGTCGCAATGAGCGGGGCGGAAGATACCATCCCGATCTTGACGGCGTCGGGGCGGATGTCGGTAAACACCGCGTCGATCTGCTGTGCGAGGAAAGCAGGGGAAACTTCAAGGATGCCGGAAACGCCGGTGGTGTTCTGGGCCGTCAGCGCGGTGATGGCGCTCATGGCAAACACACCGTTCAGGGTCATGGTTTTGAGATCAGCCTGGATTCCGGCGCCTCCGCTGCAATCGCTTCCTGCGATGGATAATGCGGTCTTCATGAAAAATCTCCTTTGCATGAATTTTATAGCGCGGCAAAAGGTGGTGCCCCCAATCTGCCGCGGACTCCTCCAGCCGCCTTTGGCGGCAGCCCCCTCATAGAGGGGGCCTTTCTGCCTCCCTCCCTGAGGGAGGTGTCATCGCGCGGGCGATGACGAAAGGAGTTACAGTTTTTTGACCATCTCGCGCAGCTCTCTGCACGCGGCTTCGATATCCGGCTGTGCAAAGATGGCACTGATGACGGCGATGCCGGCCTCTCCGCAGCCGGCAAGCTGGAGCAGGTTCTCCCTGTGGATGCCGCCGATGGCCACCACCGGGATGGGAACACTGGCGCACACATCCGCCAGCACCTGACGGGAGATCACGTTGGTGTCCGTCTTGGTGTGGGTGGGAAACATGGCCCCGCAGCCCAGATAGTCGGCCCCGTCCGCAAAAGCCTTTTTGGCCTCCGCCACATTGTGGGCCGACACGCCGATGATCTTGTCCGGGCCCAGCAGGCGGCGGGCCTCGGCGGCGCTCAGGTCGTCCTGCCCCACATGCACGCCGTCCGCACCGCACAGCTTTGCCAGCGGGACATTGTCATTGAGGATGAACGGGACATGGTACGCTCTGCAGAGGGCGGAAATTGTTTTCGCCTCGGCCAGCATATCGGTGTCGTCCAGGTGTTTTTCCCGCAGCTGAACGCAGGTGGCTCCGCCTTTCAGGGCGGCTTCCACCTGCTGGGGCAGGGTCTGTCTGCCGACCCAGGCGCGGTCCGTCACGGCATAAAGCCGCAGCATCTCAGCGGTACAGTTCATAACACAGCTCCTTTGGCAAAATTCAGGTCAGGCTGGCCTGCATGGAGCGCAGCGCGCCCGAGCGCTGCAGGCTGAACAGCAGCACGCCCGCAATGACGGCACCGCCGGCCGTGGAGACCAGGAACGGGATGATGTAGGCGTAGAATGCGATGTCACCGGCGCTCTTACCCATGAGCAGGATGGCCACCGGGTAGGCGCACAGCCCGCCCAGGATGGAGGTGCCAAACACCTCCGCCACCAGCGTGGGGAGCAGCTGTTTTGCCTTATGGTAGGTCAGCCCGCAGAGCAAAGCCCCAAACATGCTGCCGGGGAATGCCATCAGGCTGCCCAGCCCCAGCAGATTGCGCAGCAGCGAGGCCACAAAGGCCACGCCCACCCCGTAGTAAGGGCCCAGCAGCACGGCGCACAGGATGTTGACCATGTGCTGTACCGGGGCGCACTTGCTGCCAAAGATGGGAAAGCTGAACACGCTGCCCACCACGGCAAGCGCGCAGAACATTCCCGCCAGAGCGAGTTTTTTCACTGAGAGATTTTTCATGAAGATGCCTCCTTTGTAAAATACGGCAAAACAAAAACAGGAGACGCCTGTTACGGTGTCTCCTGTAAAAATCCATATCTTCAAAGTATGCACTTCGACGTTATGACTTCCTACGGCGGCATTATCCGCATCAGGTTAAAGGGTCGAAGTTCGGGTACTTCCTCTCAGCCTGCTTTACAAGCTCCCCTGTATTTGTGTTGACGCCCATATTCTACACCCGTCGGCTCCAAATTGCAAGAGTCGATTTGCTATACAATTTCCGTCCGGTATGCTATACTGAACAAAACGCCTGCAAAAATCAGAAGCAGGCGCAAAAAGGAGATTTGACTTATGGGTCTTGTCAAAGCAGCATTGGGCGCCGCTTCCGGCGTGATGGGCGACCAGTGGAAAGAATACTTTACCTGCAGTGCTCTCCCGGCGGATGTTCTGGCCGTCAAAGGCGAGAAAAAGCAGAGCGGCCGCTCTGTCAACCGCCATGGCAGTGAGAACATCATCACCGATGGCTCCATCGTGGCCGTGGCTGAGGGCCAGTGCGCCCTCATCGTGGAGCAGGGCAAGGTGGTGGACCTCTGCGCCGAGCCCGGTGAGTACACCTACAATACCGGTACCCAGCCCTCCCTGCTCAGCGGCGGGCTGGCCAAGAATATTGATGACATCTTTGCCGAGATGGGCAAGCGCTTTGCCTTTGGCGGCCAGGAAGCCACCGACCAGCGGATCTACTACATCAACACCAAGGAGCTGCCCGGCAACAAATACGGCACCCCCAGCCCGGTGCCGTTCCGGGTGGTGGACCAGCGGGCCGGCATCGACATGGACATCAGCATCCGGTGCTTTGGCGAGTACAGCTACCGCATCACCAACCCCATCCTGTTTTACACCAATGTCTGCGGCAATGTGGAAAACGCCTATCTCCGCGAGACGCTGGACAGCCAGCTCAAGACCGAGCTGCTGACGGCCCTGCAGCCGGCTTTTGCCAAGATCAGCGAGCAGGGCATCCGCTACTCGGCTCTGCCCGGCCATACCATGGAAATGGCTGACGCCCTCAACGAGGTGCTCTCCGCCAAGTGGAAGAACCTCCGCGGCATTGAGATCGTCTCCCTCGGCGTGTCCGGCGTCAAGGCCAGCGAGGAAGACGAGGCCATGCTCAAGGCCATGCAGCGGGATGCCGCCTACATGGACCCCACCCGGGGCGCTGCCCATCTTGTGGGTGCCCAGGGCGACGCCATGCGGGCCGCTGCCGCCAACACCAGCGCGGGCCCGGCCATGGCCTTTATGGGCGTGAACGCGGCTGCCGCTGCGGGCGGAGCTGACGCTCAGACGCTCTACCAGATGGGGGCCCGGCAGGCGGCGGCACAGCCCGCTCCGGCTCCCGCCGCGGGCTGGAAGTGTGCCTGCGGCCAGAGCGGCAACACGGGCAAATTCTGCACGGCCTGTGGTGCTCCCAAGCCGAAGGCACCCACGGTCTGGGTGTGCAGCTGCGGCACCAAGAACAGCGGCAAGTTCTGCTCCGAGTGCGGCAAACCCCGCCCGGCGGCCCAGTGCGCCAACTGCGGCTGGAAGCCTGCCGACCCCACCCGGCTGCCCAAGTTCTGCCCGGAATGCGGCAAGCCCTTTGGGGCGTAAGGGGGCATGAACCATGCCGAATGAAACCACCAATTACCAGTGCCCGGCCTGTACCGGCCCGCTGCGGTTCGACAGCGCCACGGGCAAACTGGTCTGTGATTACTGCGGCTCCACCTATGAGGTCAAGGAGGTGGAGGCCCTTTATGCAGACAAGCAGAAAGCCTCTGACACCGCCGCTCGGCAGCGGCCCCAGGGCCCCGTCTGGGGCGAGGAGGAAGCCGCCGGCCTCACCAGCCGCACCTGCTCTTCCTGCGGGGCCGAGCTGGTCTGCGACGGTACCACCGCTGCCACCACCTGCCCTTACTGCGGCAACCCCACGGTGCTGGGCGGGCAGCTCTCCGGCAAGCTGAAGCCGGAGTACATCATCCCATTCAAGCTGGATCGCAAGGCAGCCGTGCAGAACCTGAACAAATACTACAAGGGCAAAAAGTTCCTGCCAAAGGCGTTCAAAGAACAGAACCATGTCGAAGAGATCCAGGGCGTGTATGTGCCGTTCTGGCTCTACGACGCCACTGCCGATGCCCGGGGCGCTTATGAGGGCGAAGTGACCGAGAGCCACCGCGAGGGGGATTATGTCGTCACCAATACCCAGCACTACAATGTGGCCCGCGCGGGCGAGGCAGACTTTATCAAGGTGCCCGTGGATGGCTCCAGCAAGATGCCGGATGCCCACATGGATGCCATTGAGCCCTTTGATTACAGCGCCATTCAGCCGTTCTCCACGGCGTACCTGCCCGGCTTCCTGGCCGACCGTTACGACGAGGACGAGGAAAAGTGTCTGCCCCGGGCCACCCGCCGGATGGAAAACACCACCCGTGCGGCCCTGCGGGAGACCATTGACGGCTACTCTGAGGTACACACCAAGGCGGAGAACATCAACATCGACATCCGCAAGGCGCACTACGCCCTGCTCCCGGTCTGGATGCTCCACACCCGCTGGAACGACAAGGACTTCCTCTTTGCAATGAACGGCCAGACTGGCAAGCTCATTGGCGACCTGCCCGTGGACCCCAAGCGGGTCGCTGCCTGGTTTGCGGGCATCAGTCTGCCGCTCATGGTCATTCTGGCACTGTTTCTGTACGGCTGAGGGGGTGTGAGCGCAAAATGAAAAATCGGATGTGTAAAACAAACTGTTATAAAAAGTGCTGTGCTTTTCTGGCCGCTCTGCTGATGCTTGCGGTGCTGGCTCTGCCCGGTATGGCGGCGGCTCCCCTCGTCCGGGACGAGATGGGCCTGTTTGATGCCGATACCTACAACGAGCTGGAACAGAGCGCGGAAGCGGCTTCCAGCGGCCACGATTGCGACGTCTATTTCCTTGTGGTCAACGACATCGGCGATGCCAACCAGCGGGATTTTGCCAAGAATTATTATGTGAACAACGGTCTTGGCAGCGGTGAGGGCAAAAGCGGCATCCTCTTCCTGCTGGCGGTGGGTTCCCGCAAGTATGTCACCATCACCTATGGCGGCGGTGTCACGGCCTTTACCGATTACCGCATTGAGCAGATGGAGGACGACATCGTCCCCAGGCTCTCGGACGGCGACTGGGCCGGGGCGGCCCGCACCTACATCGAGATGGCAGATTACACGCTGGACTACTATGCCGAGCATGGCGAGCCCATTGATGTGGACAACGACCTGGGCGCCGAGGGCCTCCTCTTTGTCATTGGAATCCCGGCGGCCATTGCGGCAGGTGTCTGCCTGGTGTTCTACCACCAGATGAAGACGGCCAAGGAGAAGACCGAGGCGGACGATTACATGCCCGGCCTCAAGCTCCGGGTCAAGCGGGATGTCTACACCCACACCACGCAGACCCGCGTCTATGACCCGCCCAAGGAAGAAAAATCTTCCGGCGGTGGCTCCTCCACCGACAGCGACGGCTTCGGCGGCTCGTCGGGTGGTTCGTTCTGAGTAAAAAACGGGCAAAAAAATACTCCGTGCATTTGCACGGAGTATTTTTTTGACTTGTTACAACATCCTGGACAAAAATGCTTTCAGTCTCGGGTGTTTGGGGTTGGAGAACAGCTCCTGCGGGGGTTCATCCTCCTGGATGCGGCCATTATCGATGAAGATGACACGGTTGGAAACTTCGCGCGCAAAACCCATCTCGTGGGTGACCACCAACATGGTGATGCCGGTGTGGGCAAGCTCTTTCATCAGCTCCAGCACTTCGCCCACCATCTCCGGGTCCAGGGCGGAGGTGGGCTCGTCAAACAGGATGACGTCCGGGTCCATGGCCAGGGCACGAGCAATGGCAATGCGCTGCTGCTGGCCGCCGGAAAGGCTCTTGGGGAAGACATTGGCCTTATCGGACAGGCCCACGCGGGCCAGCAGCTCGTCGGCACGGGCGGAGGCCTCCTGCTTGTTCTTGAGCTTGAGCAACTCCGGGGCCAGGCAGAGGTTCTGCTTGACGGTCAGGTGGGGGAAGAGGTTGAAGTGCTGGAACACCATGCCCATCTTCTGGCGGACAGAGTCGATGTGGTCGTCGTCCACCTCCACGCCCTCAAATTTGATGCTGCCGCCGGTGGGGATCTCCAGCCGGTTCAGGCAGCGCAGGAACGTGGATTTGCCGCAGCCGGAGGGGCCGATCAGGCAGACCACATCGCCGCGGTAAATGTCAATGTCGATGCCCTTGAGGACATCCAGCGTGGGGGTGGCCTTTTTGTCGCCTTTGAGCTTCTCGCCGCCGTAGGTTTTGGTCAGGCCGCGGACTTCCAGAATTTTATCGGTCACTTTGTGCCAGCCTCCTCTCAAACTTTGCCAGCAGCCGGGTGAACAGCATGACCAGGAGCAGATAGATCAATGCAACGCCCAGCAGCGGGTACATGGCTTCGTAGGTACGGTTCATAATGCCCTGCGCGGCATACAGCAGCTCTTTGCCGCCGATGGTCGTGATCAGGGAGGTATCTTTCAGCAGGACGATGAACTCATTGCCCAGGGCCGGCAGCACGGCACGGATGGCCTGCGGGATGATGATGACCACCATGGTGGTCATGTAATTCAGGCCCAGGCTGCGGCCGGCTTCCATCTGGCCGGGATCCACGGCCATCAGGCCGCCGCGGATGATCTCCGAGACATAAGCGCCGGAGTTGATGCCCAGCGTCAGCGCGCCCACCATGGTAAAGTTGCGGCTGTTGGCAAAAATGACCATGCTCATGATGAGCAGCTGCACCATCATGGGCGTGCCGCGGATGATGGTGGTGTACACCTCGCAGATGGCATTGAAGAAGCCCAGCACGGGGTTGCGGTGGTTGGGGCGCTGCTGGTCGTGGGCCACACGCACCAGAGCCACCAGGCTGCCCAGCACGATGCCCAGCGCCAGCGCCATGGCGGTGACCAGCAATGTGGTGCCTACGCCCCGGATGTACTGCATCCAGCGGTCTTTCAGGATAAAGGCTTGATAAAACTTGAAAAAGAACTCCTGCCCGAAGTTGAGCTTGGTACCGCTGTTGAGCAGCTCTTTGAGCAGTTCGTATTGAGCAGCCATTCGCATCCTCACTTTCCGATTTTGTCAGATTTTTGTAACCTTATTTTTCTAAAAAAGGGGAGGAGCCCCAAAAGGGACCGCCTCCCCGTGGTTCTTGTGGTACAGCAGCTGATTATTCAGCGGTGATGTACTTGTCCACGATGGACTGCAGGGTGCCGTCAGCTTTCAGCTCTTCCAGAACAGCGTTGACAGCGTCCTCCAGAGAGGAACCCTTTGCCATGCCGATGGCGTAATCTTCCTCAGCGTAGCTGGTGTCCAGAATGACCAGGCCGGGGTTGGCGGCGACGAACTCCTTGGCGGGAGCGTTGTCGATGACCACAGCGTCCACCTGGCCGTTGTTCAGAGCCTGCACAGCGGTCAGACCGTCATCGTAAGCCACGACGTTTTCGTCGCCGAAGTCATCAGAGCAGTAGATGTAGCCGGTGGTGCCGCGCTGGGTGCCGATCTTCTTGCCAGCCAGATCATCGGGGGAAGCAATGTCAGAGCCCTCGGGCACGATGATGGACTGGATGCCGGTAGCGTAGCTGTCGGAGAAGTCCATCACAGCCTTGCGCTCGTCGGTCACGGTAACGCCAGCCATGACGATGTCGGCCTTGCCCTGCTGCACGCTCAGCAGCGCGGCGTCAAAGTCCATGTCATCGATCTGCAGCTCCAGGCCCAGCTTGTCAGCGATGGCCTGAGCAGTCTCGATGTCGATGCCCTCAAACTCACCGGCATCGGTGGTCATCTCGTACGGAGGGAATGCAGCGTTGGTAGCCATGGTCAGCTTGCCGGCCTCAACGGTGGTCAGCTCGGTGGCAGCAGCGGAAGCAGCCTCAGAAGAAGCGGCGGCGCTGGAAGCAACGGAAGATGCGGCAGCGGAAGAAGCAGTGCTGGAGGAACCACCGCAGGCAGTCAGAGCCAGAGCGGCAACGGTCAGACCAGCGGCAGCCATAAAGCTGCGGCGAGTAATCTTTTTCATATTCAAACACTCCTCTGTTGATTGTATAATCTTACAGCTCCCAACACGATGCGATTCATCGAAACTTTGGGAAGTGAACTTAGTATAGATTGTACAAAATCAAAAGTCAAGCGTTGTGCAAAAATTCCTTAAAAGTGAAACCGATTTGCAAACAATTATGCAGAAAAGGGATGGAAATGAATGTATATATGCGAATGAATGAGAAAACACGCGCTCAACGCCTGCGGTGAGGCAGGGGGATGCCCAGCACCAGCGCGATGCCAGTGGCCAGCACGACGGCGATTTTAAAAGTGGAAATACCATTGGAAAGGGCCAGCGCGTTGTTGTTCTGGATAAAATAATAGGCCGTGTAGTAGATACCGGCTCCCGGCACCAGCGGGAAGATGCCCGTCAGCAGAAAGACCGTTACCGGGGCTTTGAACAGGATGGCCAGCACCCGGGTGAGCAGCGTCAGCGGGATGACGGCCAGCAGGGAAGCGGTGGTGCTGTCGGCTCCCAGCAGGACAGCCAGCTCGTACACCAGCCAGCCCACACCGCCCACCAGCGCGCAGTAAGGCAGCAGCCGCCGGGGGCAGGCAAACAGGATGGCAAAGCTCAACGTGCCCGCCGCTGCGAGGAAAAACTGGGCCACAAGCGTGCCAATGGTCGCATTGGTCAGCAGACTCATGCAATGTTCACCTCCGTCAGCAGAGAATAGCACCACAGCACAAAACCGGTGCCGATGGCGATGCAGGCGGCCACCAGCAGGGCGTCGATCATCCGGATGGTGCCGGAGAGGTAATCGCCCTGCACAAAATCCCGGATGCCCATGGTAAAGGCGATACCGGGCGTCAGGATCATCAAAGTGCCGATGATGGCATGGCTGGCCTCGGTGCCCAGCAGATGACAGAGCGGCAGGCAGACCAGCGTGATGAGAGAAGCCGTGGTGATCTTCCGGAAACCGCCCGGCAGGTTGAGCCGCTCACACAGCAGCAGGTAGCCGTTGGCGGCAAGGCCCGCCACGGCTGCCGCCAGCCCGGCCCGGAGGGTGCCGCCAAAGATCATGGCAAAACAGAACGCGCCGGAAAGCCCTGCCACCAGCTGCACCCGGTCGTTCGGGAACGGGATGCGCTGGGCCCTGGCCAGCTGGGCCTCTGCCTCGTCCAGCGTGAGGCCCCCCGCGGCGATCTGGCGGGAAAGCTCGTTCACCGCCGCCACCCGGCCCAGATGGGTGGTGCGGATGGGCACATTGCGCACTTCGCTGATCTCAGCCGTGCCTGCGCTGGCAAAGATACCGTTGGTCAGAATATAAACATGGAACTCCCGCAGGTGGAAGCTCCGGGCCATGATCTCCATGGTCTGCTCCACCCGGAACACCTCGGCGCCGTTTTCCAGCAGCGTCTGGCCTGCCGCCATAATAAAATCCATAATGCGGCGGCGCTGTTCCTCATCGGGATAAAGAACCCTCTCGCTCATGGGGGGCCTCCTTATAGAAAAGTGATAAACGATACCGCCCTATTTTATCATGTCCGCAACTGGCGCACAAGAGGGAGAGGCAAAATAAAAAGGAGCCATGCGTACATGACTCCCTCTATCATACAGTGATTCTGCTAAACTTGGTTGTTTTTCGTCGGTGGCTATGCTACAATGAAAAGCGGAAAGGTGCTGTCTGTAACAAAGGTGGTCATGCTTCCCCCGGCGGGTGTTCGGGGGCTGTATAACCTTATTGCTGGTTCCCCCGGACGCAAGAAAGGGGGGATGCTGCATGGAGTGGAATGATGTGTTCCAGCTGTTCGTCGTCATTGGCGGCACAGTTGTTGCGACGTTTCAAATCTCGTGGGCAATCTTCAAAGAGATCCATAACAATAAGAAATGACCGCCCTCAGTCTCCAAACGTGAGCGGTCATTCTTATTGACTTGTTAGCCGGAGGAAGCTGACCATTGCGGACAGCGCCTTTTCTATAGATAGTATAGCCAATTTTACACGCACTGTCAAGAAAAGAACCGCCAAAACCGTAATTTCCTACTAAAAAACTTCGTTTCACCTGTTGACAAATCGCGCTGAGGCGATTACAATAAATGCAATATCACGAAAATGGCTGTGAAGAGAAGAGTAGGTTTTCGCATTGAGCCTTACCAGAGAGCCCGGACGGTGGAAAAGGGCAGGAAACAGGGAACGGAAAATGGTCTCGGAGCCGCGTGGGCGAAGCACAAGAGCGCTAAGCCTGCGACGGGTACGCCCGTTAAAGCGTCCGGCTGTACGCCGCGTGAGCCGAGCTCAGCTCCCGCTGCCGCAGCTTCAAGGCCGTACCTGTGAGGGTGCGGTAAAACAAGGTGGTACCACGGAAGTTTCAAGCTCCCGTCCTTGCAGGGTGAATGCCCGGTGAGGACGGGGGCTTTTTTATTGGCTTCCGGTGCACGGGTGCGGAATGGTGCCGTGCCGTGCAATCCAAAAACATTTTATAGAATAGAGAGGGAATACTGCTATGATTACTCGTCGTGATTTTCTGAAAGTTACCGGTGTGGCCGCTGCTGCCGCTGCCCTGACCGCCTGCGGTGGTTCTTCTTCCACCTCCACCGCTTCCTCCACCGCTTCCAGCACTGCCGCTTCTTCTGAGGCGGCTTCCGCTGTGGCAAAGCTGGACAAAGTCAAGGTCGCTGTCCCCAACGACACCACCAACGAGGCCCGCGCCCTGACCCTGCTGGAGAAGAACGGCTTCTTCAAGCTCAAGGCAGACGCCGGCCTGACCGCTACCAAGAACGACATCGAGGAGAACCCCCTGAACGTCACCGTCGATGAGGTCGAGG
>OOAZ01001945.1_pt1 | contig 12260 bp, 9 predicted proteins | sample 1671221 | NCBI WGS metagenome assembly OOAZ01 (sample SAMN06348134, study PRJEB24527) | human gut metagenome | biome: human gut; feature: ankylosing spondylitis patient; material: feces | host: Homo sapiens | place: China | collected 2015-10
CTGTGACCTTCGCTCACAAAAAACACCTCGCGGGATATTACCAGTGAACAGTAACCCTGATATCTCTTCATAAAACCATGTACTGCTGTTTTTTCTGTTTTCTCAGATTGCCCAGAATGCAATATTCACATTCTTTCCTGCATTCTGCAGATGCTCCACAAGTTCTTCTGCTGCCTGTTCTTTCCTTTTCTCTGTGATTCCCAGTTCCACGTTACTCTTATTGATAGCACCACCGAAGTAGAAATTAATATCCGTTGCCTGCTCAAACAGCATCACACCAAGCAATGCTGCCGCATCCTTTTTTCGTTTCAGCCTGTTAAAGGACAGCCTGTCCTCCATCCATTCTTCACAATATTCAAGCAAATGCTCAATCGTAAGAAATCCCTCTGTCACCAGCTCTGTACCTTCCAGCTTATAATAGGCAGGAACGTCTCCGCTGGCAGTTTCACTAAGAGAGATCAGCTCTTTATCCAGATATCTGGCGGCACACTGTGCAGTAGTTCCGCCGCAGATTACATGATATCCCTCTGAATCGAAAAAGGACTTCAGATATCGCTCATCATGCTCCTCCTTACTTGGCGGGCCGATCATAAGGTTTACCACCTGTTTATGCCGCATCCGCAGGACAATGGCTGTAATATCATCATCCGTTTCATTCAGATTCAGATCCAGGCTGGCCTCTGCCAGATAGCCTGCCATCTCCTGTGCGCTCATCCCTTTATGGTACTTTGCCCTGCAGAAAGCCATTACATCATCTCTTCCCCAGCCGCCGTTGGTAGTTTTTCCCATTCCCGCATTGGTGACACCGTCGGACATAACGATCAGCATATCCTCATCTTTCAGTTCAAAACAGCTTTTATGGATTTCCTTCTCTTCGATCATACTTGTCTCCACCGGATAATCAAAGAGCTTGCCATCCCGGATCAGAATTGCATCCGGATTATCAAACTGATAAAGGCTTACCTGTTTCCCCTGAAAATTCAGCACTGTAAAGGTGGCATATGCCAGATTTCTCACACTGCACACAGGAAGCGTTTTCGCCACTGCACGCACTGCCTCATCCAGTTCCACCTGATTAATGATCATAGTACTGAGCATGGTTGCAGTCAGCGTGGAAAGGATATTCGCCTTTACTCCGCTCCCAAGTCCGTCAGAAAGCACCAGAACATGGTCTTTATCATTTTCTTCAATCTTATAGCAGTCCCCACAGAGAAATTCTTTCTTTTTATTCAGGCTCACATGACCAAAATCCATGCATAAACCGTCAAATTCCACATTCAGTCCATGATGCTTATTTCTTTTCATTCTCTTCTTCACTCTCCAGAAGTATGGTATTTTTCAGTTTTTCTACTGCCACTTTGGTGTCCGCAGCAGTTTCTCCAAGAAGTCCGGCGATCTGCTGCACGATCTTCAGCTGTTCTTCTACCAGCTTATCTGCCATACGCGCAGCTTCAATCTGGGCATTATGAATCTGATCTTTATGCTTCCGCTCCTTTGTAATATCCTTCATAATGCAGAGAATCATTTTATTTTCTTTATCATTCGTCATTACGCGATCCAGATAACATTTCTGATCCTCCAGATAAATCTCATCCTGCATCAGATTCCGTTCAAAAGCCAGTATACTCGCCAGACTGTAATCATCCATGATCTCCGATACCGGTTTCCCGATCAGGCGTCGCTTTTTCGGCATATTAAACAATTTGGACGCCGCCTCATTCATCTGAATAATTTTCAGATTATAATCCACAGTTACCAGAAGTCCGGGCATGGCATTAAAGACTTTATTGGAGTAACTTTCCTGTTTTGCCCGCATATATGGAATGCACATGGCAACCTCAGCTTTATTCTGGATAATGGCAATTGCCTTTTCCCTGCATGTGTTGTACCCGCAGGCACCGCAGTTTAATTCATCCTTTGGAGAAAATTTTCCCATTTCCGCCAGAGCATCCCTGATTTCTTCCTCTGAGACCTCTTCCTGTTCCTGTGCAGAACAGTAACCGAAATTCTTTCTCAGTTCAAATCCCGGAAGTTCATAGTCTCCCTGCTCTCTGTGAAAATCTTTTCCAAAGGCTGCATTCTTCACTGCCAGAACATCTGCCAGATAATGTCCCTTCTTCATCTGGAAAGAAGGACCTGCCACACAGCCGCCGCTGCATGCATACATCTCAAGAAAGCAATTTTCAAAATCCTCCGGATGAAGTTCTTCCAGAACCTCCCTGCACTGCTCCATCCCACTTACAGAAAGCCTGCGGATTCCCTTTACAGCCCCAAGCAGGTCTGTTAAACCATCCGCAATGGCGATTTCTCTGGAACGGTAGGCAATCTGCTCAGGTTCTTTCTCAGTTATGGAAATCCCTTCTTTTTTCATCCATTGTGCCAGCTCTTCCAATGTGATCACATAATCCACTTCATTTCCTGAGTCTCTCAACTCTGACATAGCTGAAATACAGGGACTTACATAGACAATCTCTGCCTTCGGATATTTTTTTTTCAGATAACTGGCATGAAACTGCATCATAGAGGCAGACTGTACCAGATTCCCCAGAAGATGCGGATAGTGTTTCTTGACAAGCTGTACGATTACAGGGCAGGCAGAAGAGATCATTATTCCCGGCTCTTTCTGTTCCGCAAAAAGTGCTCTGTACTGCGAAATCATCAGGCTTGCACCTTCTGCTGCATCCGCTGCATCTGCAAATCCCAGCTTCTTCATCGCTTCCCTTATTCCATTGATACCGGTTACCCCAAAACGTGCCAGATATGCCGGATGAAGAGAGGCTATAACCTGCGTTTTATTCTCCATTGCATTGCAGATTGCAGGAATCATATTCTGCTCTTCCTTGGCATCCTGCGGGCAGACAAGGATACACTTCTCACAGTAAATACACTGACTTTCTATGATCCTGGCCTGATGATCATGAACACGTATCGCCTTGACCGGGCAGTTCCGGACACATTTGTAACAATTTTTACAACTGACTTTTTTAAACTGAAGGATTGACTGAAATCTCTGCATGCCTCGTACTCCTTATTATGTAACACTATATTTTTCACAAAAATTATCTGTAACCGTTCCGTATTTTCACAGAATGATGTACTGCCGAATGATTATTTTTGCCTTTCCATAAAGGAATATGGAGCTGCCGCAAGGACAGCAGATCCATGTGCGACAGCCCCATATAATATTTACGATATCAGATCCGAAACTTTGTCTCCGATATTGTTTTATGCTTTCTCAATCTTAATTGCGCATACCTTATATTCAGGAATTCTTGCGTATTTGTCAAGTGCGGCGTTGGTCAGCCAGTTTGCATTTCCATCCGGGAAGTGGAATGGCATCCAGCTCTCACCCGGTGAGGTCTTCGTACCTACACGAGCGGTAGATTCAATGGATCCTCGTCTGGAAGAAACTCTGACTTTATCACCGTTTTTGATACCCAGCTTATCGGCATCTACGATGTTCATTTCGATAAATGACTTTCCTTCGATCTCCATAAGCTCAGGTGTCTTTCCTGTCATGGCTCTTGTTGTGTAATGATACAGGATACGTCCTGTCATAAGAATGATAGGATATTCATCGTCCGGAAGTTCTGCTGACGGCACATATTTTGCAGGATAGAACCAGCCAAGACCACGGGAGAATTTACCAACATGCATGATCGGAGTTCCCGGATGATCCTTGGAGGTACATGGCCACTGAAGTCCCTGTCCGTGAACTTCTTCACTGTCAAGACGTTCATGACTGATACCTGCGAAGCTCGGTGTCAGGGATGCGATTTCATCCATAATCTGAGCAGATGTCAGATGTGGCTGCGGATATCCCATACGGTTCATCAGATCAATAATAATATCTGTATCCAGTCTCATCTCGCCAGGCACTGTGACAGCCTTGCGGACTCTCTGTACGCGGCGCTCTGTATTGGTAAATGTACCCTCCTTCTCTGCATAGCTTACGCCAGGAAGAATAACATCTGCATACTGAGCTGTCTCTGTCATGAAAAGTTCCTGAAGTACAAAGAAATCAAGGCTCTTTAATGCTTTGATAATGTGTGTGGTATCCGGATCAGTAACTACCGGGTCCTCACCATAAATATACAGACCCTTGATCTCGCCTGTGATTGCCTTCGGGAATACATCAGTTGCATGAGTTCCGATATTCGGATCAAGTTTTACACCCCATGCTTTCTCGAATTTCTCACGAACTGCAGGATCAGTAACCTTCTGATATCCCGGATATACGTTCGGCTGAGCACCCATATCGCAGGCACCCTGTACGTTATTCTGTCCACGAAGCGGGTTAACACCACAGCCTTCACGTCCAAGCTTGCCAACCATCATTGCCATATTGGACATGGACATAACGCCCTCTGTACCTGTGGAATGTTCGGTTACACCAAGGCAGTAGATGATCGGAGCACGGTCAGCTTTTGCATACATGATCGCTGCTTTTCTCAGATCGTCTGGATCAATGTGGCAAATCTCAGCTACCTTCTCAGGTGTGTAATCTTTAACGATTTCCTTTAATTCTTCGAAACCTTCTGTACGCTCTGCAATGAACTTGTCATCCTGAAGACCTTCAGAAAGGATCACATTCATGATGCCGTTTGCAAAAGCAACATTTGTACCAGGTTTCAGTTTCAGATGGATATCTGCTTTCTTAGCCAGACCAATATCACGAGGATCAACTACGATCAGCTTGCAGCCTCTCTTGATGGCCTGACGGATCTGCATGCCGACTACAGGATGTGCTTCCTCAGGATTGGAACCAACCAGCATGATCAGGTCTGCATTCTTTGTGATATCCTCAATTGGGTTTGTCATGGCACCTGAGCCAAGAGTCATTGCAAGACCTGATACAGATGCGGAATGACATACACGTGCACAGTTGTCTGTATTGTTGGTGCCGAAGCAACAGCGAACCATCTTCTGTACCATGTAAATATCTTCATTCGGTGATCTGGAGCATGCAAAACCTGCAAGGGAATCAGAGCCATATTTCTTCTTGATTTCCATAAACTTGGAAGCTACAAGATCAAGTGCTTCATCCCATGTTGCACGTTCAAATTCACCTGTCTCTTTATTCTTAATTAACGGATATTTGATACGCTCCGGTGACTGTACAAAATCGAAGCTTCCGCTGCGGCCTTTAACGCAGAGCAGACCTTTGTTGGATGGTCCGTTTGCAGCCTCTGTATCCACAATCTTTCCGTCTTTTATGAGGAGATAATACTGGCAGCCTGTTGCACAATGTGGACAGGTAGTCAGAACCTTCTTGTCAATCTGGTATGGACGATATTTCTTTCTGCGCTTCATGGTTAACGCACCTGTCGGACAGGCCTGAACACAGTTACCGCAGGATTCACAGATACCTTCGTTCCATTTATGCTTGTAATGTGCACCGATCACTGACTGGAAACCACGGTCCATAGTGTCGATGGCACCTCTTCCCACAATCTCCTTACATGTATTCACGCAGCGATGGCAGAGAATACACAGGCTTGGATCATAGGTAAAGAATTTATTGGTATCATCTATCGGCATATCCTTCATTTCACCGGGATAGCTTGTCTCAGTCACACCATATTCAAAACAGTAGTCCTGTAATTTACAGTCGCCGTTTGCCTCACAGGAGAAGCAGTGTACACGGTGGTCGGAAAGAAGGAGGTCGAGAGTATCTTTACGATATGCAACTACCTTCTCTGACATTGTCTGTACTTCATCACCCTCTGAGCAGCGAAGTGTACATGCCGTATCAAATTTGGTTCTTCCATTGTTTGTTACTTCTACCACGCACAAACGACAGGAACCATCCGGCAATACATCTTCCAGATAGCAGAGTGTAGGAATCTCCACTCCGATCTGTCTGGCAGCCTGCAGAATGGTCGTACCTTTTTCCACTTCTGCAGGAATTCCATCTATTGTCAAATGAATCATCTTTTCACCCTCCTTAATTCACAGAAATTGCGCCGAATACACAATTTTCCAGACATGTTCCGCACTTAATACACTTGGAGGTATCAATGCTGTGAGGCTCTTTCTTATTGCCTGTGATCGCACCAACCGGACAGTTTCTCGCACACTTGGTACATCCTTTACATTTCTCAGGATCAATCACATAAGAACGCATTGCCTTACATACATGAGCCGCGCACTTTTTATCAACGATATGCTCTACATATTCATCTCTGAAGTTCCTTAATGTGGAAAGTACAGGAAGCGGTGCACTCTTTCCAAGTCCGCAGAGTGAACGGTCCTTGATGAAGTTTCCAAGATGCTCCAGTTTATCCAGATCCTCTACTTCACCCTTTCCGTCTACGATCCTCTCAAGGATCTCAAGCATACGCTTGGTACCGATACGGCAGGGACCACATTTACCGCAGGATTCTCTCTGGGTAAAGCCCATAAAGAAACGTGCAACCTCTACCATACAGGTATGTTCATCCATAACAACCAGACCACCGGAACCAACGATCGCACCGTATTTCTTAACAGAGTCAAAATCAAGGGGTACATCCAGATGTTCTTCTGTCAGACATCCACCGGATGGTCCGCCGATCTGAACAGCCTTAAACGCAGCACCGGATTTCAGTCCTCCGCCGATATCAAAGATAATTTCCCTTAAAGTTGTTCCCATCGGAACCTCGATCAGACCTGTATTCTCAATAGAACCTGTCAGTGAGAAGGTCTTTGTTCCAGGAGAACCTTCTGTACCGATACTTCTGTACCAGTCTGCACCTTTGAGAATGATCTCCGGAATATTTGCATAAGTTTCTACGTTATTCAGAACAGTAGGTTTCGCCCAAAGTCCCTGCTCAACCGTACGTGGCGGTTTTACACGGGGCATACCTCTGCTTCCTTCGATAGATGCAGTCAGGGCAGAACCTTCACCACATACGAAAGCACCTGCACCACGATTGATATGCATATGGAAGGAGAATCCTGTTCCAAGGATATCATCGCCTAACAGTCCCACTTCTTCCAGAACTGCGATAGCGTGTTTCAGTCGTGCTACTGACTGGGGATACTCCGCACGTACATAAATATAACCATGCTGTGCTCTTACTGCGTAAGCTGCAAGCATCATACCTTCGATCAGACGGTAAGGATCACCTTCCATTACAGAACCATCCATGAATGCTCCCGGGTCACCCTCATCACCGTTACAAACTACATAATGAACAGGATCAGCCTGGCGTGCTACCTGAATCCATTTCTTACCTGCCGGGAAGCCGCCGCCGCCACGTCCGCGGATACCGGATTTATCAACCTGATCAATAACCAGATCCGGATCCATCTCAAACATTGCTTTCTCCAGAGCCTGAAAACCGCCGCTTGCTATGTACTCATTCAGAGATTCTGCATCAAACTTACCACAGTTCTTCAAAACAATACGGGTCTGTTTCGCGATAAACGGAATATCTTCCGGTCCGCGGCTTACTTTACCGCCTTTCTGATAAAGCAGTCTCTCGATAGTCTCATTACCCTGAACACTCTTCTCAAAAATCTCCTGGCAGTCTTCGATCTGAACCTTCGTGTACTGGATCACATCGTCACCCTTCTGGATACGAACCAGTGGTCCAAGTTCACAGACACCCTGACATCCTGTTTTCTTTACACCTACATGTGCATCTTTGTCATGAGGTCCAAACTCAATGGTAACTCCCGGAGCATCTTTGGCAATCTCCATGAATTTCTCATAGATTTTCTGAGAACCGGTTGCCACACATCCGGTACCTGAACAGACAAGAATACGACAGTCATAAGAATTAAGTTCTTTCACAGCTTCTTCTCTGATCTGCTCCAATACTTCCTTATTCTGGATCATCCCTGTTCGCCCCCTCTCAGTTTATCAATCAACTCATCTGCCTTCTCCGGAGTCATTCTCGGATATACCTCTTCATTGACCATCATAGTCGGTGCAAGTCCGCAGGCACCAAGACAGGAAACTGTTTCCACAGTAAACATCATATCGTCTGTCGTCTTCTTTGTCTTTGACAGCCCCAGTTTCTTATAAAGTTCCTCCAGAACCGGTATTGATTTTCTTACATGACAGGCTGTTCCGTCACAGACCTTGATCACATATTTACCTTTCGCATCAAATGAGAAATTCTCATAAAATGTGGCAACACTGAACGCTTTCGCTTCTGTCACACCGATCTGCTCCGCAACATATGTAAGCAATTCTTCCGGGAGATATCTGTACACCCCCTGAATATCCTGCATGATCGGAATCAGTGATGCCGGCTTTTTACCATAGAAAGCAATAATCTCATCCGCTTTCTGATAAAATGACTGATCTAGCATTTCGCACCCTCCTTATACCTGTTTTTTCTTTTTTATTGCACTCTTTACATATTGTAACGTTAATTATATGCCTTTTTCGTCATTTTCACAAGCGCATTTATAGAAATTTTCTAATTTTTTATTATTTTTCTCTATAGATGTTTGTTTTGTTTGTCTAATTTTTATCAGCTTTGTTCAGCAATAAACCATCTCAGATGCAAAGCAAACTAAACTGAATCAAACTGAATAATTGTTACTGTTCTCAGTAACGTGGTGTGTGAACAATATAAAATGTCAGGAATATGGTAATTGTCTTATGATTCTGCCTGTGCTACACTGTCCATATGATATCGGTGGCAAAAGATAAGTGTTCCGTTCTCACTGAAAATATCCGGATAAAGGAGGAGGTAAGTATGTTTTTTTTGAAAGAAAAAGAAGTGAATACAGGACGGCAGAGGGAGCTTGATCTGGTAAAGGGTTTCCTGTTGATCATGATAGTATTTATACATTCATTTCAGACAATAGGCGGTGTCGCAGCGGCCGAATCGAATGTACATAAGATTCTGTTTGCGCTCTTCATGCCGACAGGTGCCTGCCTGTATCTGTTTACCATGGGATTCGGAAGTGCTTTCACACGCCATTCCCAGCCTAAAGATATGGTTAAAAACGGCATAAAGCTGTTATTCTATCAGGGATTAAGCAATTTATGCTATGCAGCTGTAATGACAATCAGTTTTAATATAAGAAATTCCATTACAGTTGAAGCTGCAGGCAGCAGAGAATTATATGACGCAAATCTTTATTCCATGCTTACATTCGTAAATATATTCTTTATAGCCGGTATGTGCTATCTGGTGCTTGCGGTCTACAGGAAATTAAATGTAAGCTTAAGGGGATATGTCATAAGTGCTGTAATAGTCGGAATCATATCACCATTTACAAAGTTACTGGTTTCTGATGATCCGGCACTTAACTGGATCCTGGATATGACTTTCGGTGGAAAAGGTGAAACCAGCTTCTGCTTCTTCCCATATTTGAGTTATGTATTTCTTGGATATGTTTTTGGAAAAGTGCTCAGAAGAATCCCTGAAGATGAAAAAGGAAACTTTTATAAAGAAAGCGGGATCATATGTGGGATTACTGCGGCGGTATGGTTTATATGCTGCATTGTACTACATCCGGGCATTGAGGGATTCTTTAATTATATGATCGAACAATACAGAATCCCGGGGCTTGCAAAGGTACTCGGAAGTTTCTGCAGTATCATATTTGTGTTTGCAGCTGCATTTCGTATCATGCCAATGATGGAAAAATGGAAATTCGGATATAATAAACTGTGTTATTACTCAAAACAGATTTCAAAGATGTATGCCGTACATATCGGAGTTTACTGGACACTTGCCGGTTTTGCTGCTTTTTACGAATTTGGGGTAAAAGAATGCCTGATATTGTCAGTGGCAGCACTGATTGTGACTGATCTTCTTGTACATGGATACATCATAATTACAGATAAAATAAAAAACAGAAAATAGCAGAATGCATTTTATCTGCACAAAAAACAGACCACATTTCATGATCTTTGTTTCATAAAATGTGGTCTGCCTGTTTCATGCGTTCTTTTTATTGAGCCTGGAAATAATATCCAACGCCCCATTTGGTGTGTACATACTTCGGTTCACTTGGATTGGTTTCAATCTTCTCACGGAGACGGCGGATATGTACATCCACAGTACGCACATCACCCGGATACTCATATCCCCATACAATGTTCAGCAGGTTCTCACGACTGTAAACCTTATTCGGATTAAATACCAGGAGCTCCAGTACATCAAATTCCTTTGCTGTCAGATTAATCTCTTTTCCTGCAATAAATACACGTCTGCCTTCACAGTCCATACGAAGATCGCCCACCTGAATGCTCTTTGCCTTTTCTTTCTCCTCGTGGTCGCTTCCCGCACGGCGCATGATCGCTTTGATACGTGCCTTAACTTCCAGGATATTGAACGGTTTGGTGATATAATCATCCGCACCATATTCAAGACCAAGGATCTTATCCATATCCTCACCCTTAGCTGTCAGCATCACGATCGGCACATTGGAAAATTCGCGGATCTGCTGGCATACTTCCAGCCCGTCCATCTTCGGCAGCATCAGATCCAGAAGGATAATATCATATTTTTTATCTTTTGCTTTCTCTACTGCCTCTTCTCCATCATAAGCGCAGTCTACCTCCATACCATCCTGTTCCAGACTAAAACGGATTCCTTTTACGATCAGTTTCTCATCATCTACTACCAAAACTTTCCTGCTCATTCGGTTCTCCTTATCCTACTACTATCTCATCTTTTATCTTTGCAAAAGTACCTTCTTTGATACCCTGTACATTCATAATATCCTCTATCGCAGCAAATGGCCCGTTCTCTTCTCTGTAGGCAATGATCGCCTGCGCACGTGTTGCACCGATCCCCGTCAGCGTAGTAAGCTGAGCTTCATCTGCTGTATTTATGTTGATCCTGTTATCCTGCTGAACCTGAGCGGTCATCCCCGTGTTCTGTCCTGTCCCGGCACTTCCATTCATCTGTCCATCTGATGCCCCGGACATCTCTGCCGGATCCAGCCCCTGCCGCTCCATCTCTTCCTGTGTGAGAATATAAAGCTGCTGTCCATCTGTCAGAACTCCTGCACGGTTTACACAGGTTAGAGCTGCCTCGGGAAGATATCCTCCCGCCGCCTCAATCGCCTGAAACACCCGGCTCCCGGCTGCCAGCTGAAAAACTCCCGGATTCGCAACTGCTCCGCAGACATCAACATAGATCATCTCTGGCTGTGTTTCCCCGGCTGAATTTATCTCCGTCCCATTACCTGCATCTGAACCATCTGATTCTGCCTGTTTTGTCCGGGACTCTGCAGAACTGCCATCATCATTCTGTCGGTCTTCTATATCAGCTTTCTTCTCAGCTGTATCTTTCTTCGACTTCTGTCCTGATGTTTTCTCTTCTGATGACTCCGCATCCACCTCTGCCTTTGCTTCCTGCAATCCATCTATCAGAAACTGTGCCTCTCTGCTCTTACATCCTGTCAGTCCTGTAAGAAACAAAGTTCCACATAATATCAGTGTCACAGTATAACAACATCTGTTTTTTATTTTTATCATAAGGGTCCTCCTCTTATTTCTCAGAGTAAGAGTCCCCCTGTCCATAATGCCACCCTTATTGTAACGAAATCTTAATGATTTTACAATAGTAAACTCTTATTTTTGCCACTTAAATATAACAATTCCGGAAATCGCGATCAGCAATCCAAGGATTTTGCGCCATTCAAAGGGTTCTTTATCTACCCCAAACAATCCAAATAATTCAATTACATAAGCAACTGCCAGCTGCGAAATAACGATCAGCATTGCTGCCCTGGCAGGTCCAAGGGCTCCCATACTCTGGATTACTGTAATGGTAATAAACGCTCCGATCACTCCGCCAAGAAGTGTATATTTATTGTCCACCTGCCAGAGTGCAGCCACACTTTCCCGTCCTGTAAAAAGCCAGGCAAGAACGCAGACTGCAAAAGCCGACAGCTGTACCCATCCGGTTGATACCCAGAGGCTGGTCTGCTTTGTCACCTCCGTATTAAAAACACCCTGAATGCTCATCAGTGCCCCTGAAATCAATGCCACTATAAATCCCCACATAAATCTGCCCTCCTGGATAATATGATCATTCTGCTTACTCCGGTAATCATTTCTGTACCGAAAAGAGGTACTGCCGTTTAGCAGCACCTCTTGTTTTCTTTAGTATCAGTTTATTCAGTTACGAAAAAATCATACAGCAAATTTCTTCATTGTGGAATATGGACTGTAAACTCTGGACTTGTTCTTGGAGGTTCTATTCCAGGAACGTACTGTCACATACCAGGTACCTTTCTTTACGTTTGTAAAGGTTACAGTTACGGTATTTTTGCCTTCTGTACGTTTCACATATTTC